>Ga0209914_1000208_pt1 | contig 85391 bp, 62 predicted proteins | sample ThiBiot_500_plan_FD_183949 | JGI IMG/M metagenome (GOLD analysis project Ga0209914, IMG submission 183949) | Wastewater bioreactor microbial communities from Cape Town, South Africa - Thiocy_cont_500_plan (SPAdes) | ecosystem: Engineered > Bioreactor > Thiocyanate-remediating > Anaerobic-Aerobic...
CGTAGTAATGATAACGGTCTAACATGGACGTATAATGGCAGTGATAAAGGTGTTGTTTTATTTACTGAACAGTTTCAAGGCGGTGTGACACCAGTAGTGATTGCGAATGATATACTCTATCATGCAACTGAATACTGGCCGCCACCATATCATTTTCCGCAGAGTTATCAGGCTGCGATGATTAGTTGTAATTTATCGACAGCTAATTCTTTGACTGATGATGAAGATCCATTGATGAATCCTAAGAATTGGAAAATAACTCCACGATTGTCATTCAATGATAGTTGGATTCCGAAATCATATCCACATTTAGATGCACCTGGCTTTTTAGAAGGAAATGCTGTTATTGTACAAAAACCGGATTCCAATGAGTATCGTGTTTTGAATATAATTCGATTCAATTCAGTGCCTCTATCGAATCTTGCGATTGTTCTCGAACTCAATCAAACAACAAACACACTTTCCTTCGTTTCAATCATTAATTTTCCAGGTGGAATGACGAAATTCGTCATTCGATACGATCCAATCACTAAAGCCTATTATTCACTTGTCAATCCTGTTACAATCCCCAAATATGCCAGTCAAAGAAATATTCTTAGTCTATCCTATACCAAAGATCTCGTTAATCTTAGTGAATGGAAGATTCTTGTCGATCGACTTTTGTATGACGACACTGGCCTAGCCGAAGAAGATAGTATTCATTATACAGGTTTTCATTATGTCGATTGGCAATTCGATCAATTGACGGCATCGAAACATAATTCGAGCTGTATTGAATGGAATTGTGATGGTGGCAGTGATATTATCTATGGCATTCGAACGGGTTATCGTGGTGCGAATACATTTCATAATTCGAATCGTATTACGCATAAAAATTTGACGAACTATCGACAACTATTTTGGGAGAAAGAGAAAAATAATGAATTCGTGCATTAGTTTTTTGTTGTCTTCTTTATTCTAAATTCAAATAAAATTTTGCAGACAAAAAATAATTACAATTGAAGTGTTTCACTCGCAGAAAATTTGATTATTCAATCAAATGGATGAAAATAGAAACATATATCATTAAATATGAGACAAAAAATGTCTCTGCAGTATCAGCCACCATATGATCTCCATTGGGTGTTGTATTATTACTCGCTGTTGTGCTTGGTGCTGTAGTCGATGCTGCTCCAGCAGTCGTTGATGCTGCTCCGGCAGTTGTCGATGTTGGCCCAGCAGTTGTTGATGTTGGCCCAACGGTTATTGATGATGTTCCAGCAGTTGTCGATGATGATCCAGCAGTTGTTGATGTTGCTCCAGTAGTTGTTGATGCTGCTCCAGCAGTTGTTGTAGTGGTTGACGCAGTAGGAACACATCCGTAATATCTTTGTACTTCGAGTATATCGATTGGACTCATTTTGACTCGTTGTCCGATTGTTGCATTTGTGGCTTGGAGTGGTACAGTTGTTGGTTGACTTGAATTAATAGCGAATGCATATCTATCATAGTGCATCACTGAACCGAAATCGTATGGTGTTTGTTGAGTATCAACTCGAGATTCATTGTAAATAACAAAGTTATGTTCATATCCTAGAAGATAGATTTGTTTGATTTCATTTTTCTCTCTTATATTTTATGTTCATTTACCAGCGATAACATTTGACCATTGAATTTGAACGTATTGATCTCGATCAGGACGAGATTGTTCATGAAAGAATCCTATTTTTACAAAATGATTGTGCAATTTTTCAAAAATTAAATTCAATACAATCAGTTCTACCTAAAACATGGAGTAATTCATGTTGGATCGTTCCTGGAATCATACAAGTCGCAGATGGCGTATGGAATAAATTGAGCGTACGATTTCCTGGCCAACCCGAATTGTATCCAAGCTAACAAATAATATAAAATCAACTTTGTGTTGTCAAAAATAGAGTAAAACTACGAACTGTTGCTGAACAACCGGAACCATTTTGTATCGTTATAAAATACTGTGCATCTGAGACGACTTTGTCTCGAAAAGTAATGCAATCAACGCCATTTACTCGTGTCATATTTTCCATCGCTCGCATTTGTTCGATAATCAATGCTTGATGTTGAGGCGCTTAAATATTCAAATAAAAAAGAATTTGACATATCGATTCATTCGAATTCCATAACATACAAATCGATGAAGCCATTACATATGGAACAGTGCCATTTGGCCATCTGTAATAGTATTGTGGTATCGCTGCTACTCCTCTCTTCAAAAACAAAATTTCAAGTTTTATTTTCTTTAACAAAAGATTCTCAACGTACTGGTCGTGGTGGAATGATCATATCATTATCTGAATATAAAATTAGGAATCTACATGATGGATTTTTTTTATTAAAATCGAATGTTAAACAAACCAAAATATTCGGCACTTTTGATATCTGATGTAATCGGAAGGGCACTTGCAATCGTCGCAAGTACAATAATCACGAATATATTTCGAAACATTTTTTTTTGTCAATAAAAAATAAAAATAAGATGAAAACCTAGATCTTTATATATATATTGATTTCTTTTAATTAAAACATTGATTTATGCGAAACAACCCACGCTCTGACGTAAGCAAAAATAATTCAGCTACTCTGATCTAAAGGTCTTCTTTTTGTCTTAGAAAAAAAAAACAAAGAATTCGTACAAATTATTTCAGCATGATTCTCCACCCATGTGTATACCCATATATATATATATTTATTATGTTCGAATAAATAAAAACTAACTAAAGAAAAAGCAATCAACCGATTATATGTTAGCAAACTACATATAAAACTACATAAAACAAAAGCGCAAAATGTTTATAAAAATCGAGTTTATTGTTTTGGTTGGTTTGTCTGTTGTTGATTTGTTCCTGTTGCTTGTGGTGCATTTTTCGAATCGGCCTCCGAAACACGTTGATTACCACTGTTCGAACATGGCAAGTTCTTGCCGGGATCTAATGTTGCTTTCCATGTTGATCGAGAAGAACCGGGTCCAACTTGATAAGCACGCATATTGTTTCTTGTCGATTAAATAAGATAAATAACACAGAAATACCGAGATTTATATACACTCAGAAAAGAATAGACAGAGAGAGAGAGAGAGAAAATATAAATTTGGTATTCCGGATTAGTACTTCTGGAACATCTCGATGACGAAAAAAAAAAGAAACCGTCGACATCAAACGACGGATGATAGAGGGTACTAAGACAAACAAATTCTTTCTTAACCTTTTCTTTCCTATTCTGGATGATATTCTCCCCCTATCTTCTGTCGTTTGATGTCGACAGTTCTATTCCAAATCTGGCGTATTTATCTTCCTTATAGATTTTCTCGACGATGAAAAGAAACCGTCGACATCAAACGACGGATGATAGAGGGAACTGAGGCAAAAAACATCTCTTTTTTCCTATTCTAGATAATATGTCTGTTTCTCTTTCTATCTCCCCCTATCTTCTGTCGTTTGATGTCGACAGTTCTATTCCAAATCTGGCGTATTTTTTTCTTCAAGGACGCGATCGTCATAGGATTCTTCCTTTCAGTACAAAATTCTATTTTCATAAAAGCCGAATTGTTTACTCAACAAAGAGAGCACTTATATTATTGTTTCATTTATTCTCAGAAGCCAAAAGAAATTTACTTCGAAACGAAAGTATATGGTGTGATTTTTAAAAGCATGTCCAAAGTGAAAAGTCATTAAATAAATATGGTTTTATACTTTAATTAGAAAAAAAACGTTTTTGTAGACGATGTACAACTAAAGCAAATAGAATTGTCGGACTGGTGTAAAGTAGAAAGAAATAGGTAGTATGAATTTTGTTTTGATGATATTTCATCGATTCAAGTAAAGGATGTAAACCATCAAGACCATCGGATCCAAATGGATCATACGTTTTACCATAAATCATTCGCATCAAACGATAATATGTATGAATCGGAATGAATGCATTATGAACATGTCGTGGAGATGCACGATAACTATCAGCAAATACTGATGTGGAGATATTATTTACTAACAGATAACTCGACAGTGTCAATGGAGAATAATAACCATTACGAATATTTTGAGTAATATTTAGAATTTTAACTTTTCTATTGAACATTATTAATTGATGTTCTAATGTAACTCGTGATGCTCGTAGAAAATCGATTCGATCATCATTGGAGAGATAAACGAGAATATTATGTGTTTCAGTTAGACTAACTTCATGTCTATCTTCTGTGTGAAATGTATAAAATAACGCTACAACAGAAACGAGAATGTAAAACAACGAAAAAAAATAATTCGACTAAAATACTTGGTTTCTTTGGTCCATTATCAGCCATCATGAAAACTTCATCTTCGATTAATTGAGTTCCTCGGTGATTGAGAGACCAAATTCGATCACCGACTTTGAGATCTCGAATACGACGTTGTCCACCACCAACTAGATTTACTGTATCTTCTCCACTATAACATGATGGTGCTATAACAAGAGAATTAATTTTGGTTTCGTATTGAAGATGAACATACCAGTTTCACATCGACTGCCAGTATAACCACTCTGACAAGTACAAGTGCCAGGACTCGAGCATGTTCCACTATTTTGACAGGCAGGTGAACAAACAGCTAGAACGACAAACAGTACGGCTGATATTATAATACGAAAATTTGAAATCATTTACGTGTTCCACAACGAGTACCAGTATATGTGGAAGGACAATTACAAGTACCAGGACTCGAACAAGCTCCACCATTTGCACAAACCGGAGAGCACACAGCTATAAACATAAGTAGATTAATCTTTTTTCAAAATATAATCTCAGATCTTACGAATTGTACATCTCGTACCACTATATGTGGAAGGACAAGTACAAGTACCAGGACTCGAACACGTTCCACCATTCGAACAAGCAGGAGAACAAACCGCTACCATGACAGAAGCAAATTAGAGAGTGACTCTATAAAATCTGCAAAAACTTACGCGTTGCACATCGAGTACCACTATATGTCAACGGACAAGTGCAAGTACCGGGACTTGAACATGTTCCACCATTTGCACAAACAGGAGAACACACAGCTAAAATCGAACATACGTATTAAGAAGAAATTTTAACATTTCAGCGATCTTACGTGTTGCACATCTAGTACCACTATATGTCGAAGGACAGTTACAAGTACCAGGACTCGAACAAGTTCCACCATTTGAACAAGCAGGAGAACACACAGCTAAAACCGAACATACGTATTAAGAAGAAATTTTGAGATTTTAGCGAGCTTACGTGTTGCACATCGAGTACCACTGTATGTCGATGGACAAGTACAAGTACCAGGACTCGAACAGGTGCCACCATTCGAACAAACCGGAGAACACACCGCTATAACGATAGACGTAAATTTAAAATTGAATCTACAAATTATGCTGAAACTTACGTATTGTACAACGGGTACCACTATATGTTGAAGGACAAGTACAAGTACCAGGACTCGAACATGTCCCACCATTCGAACAAACCGGAGAGCACACAGCTAAACATTATGGAATTCAATTATTTATAAGCAAAAAAACGGTCCACTCTTACGTATCGTGCATAGAGTACCAGAATAGGTAGCCGGACAGGTACATGTGTTTGGTGCCGAACATGTACCACCATTTGAACATGCCGGAGAACAAACCGCTACAACGATAGAAGTTAATTTGAGAGTGAGTCTATCAATTTTGAGAGATCTTACGTGTTCCACATCGACTACCCGTGTAAGTCGATGGACAAGTACAAGTACCAGGACTTGAACAGGTACCACCATTTGAACAAGCCGGAGAACACACAGCTATAAACATAAATAAATTAATAAGTTTTACTAATATAATGTCTGATCTTACGTATTGTACATCTAGTACCACTGTATGTTGACGGACAAGTACAAGTACCAGGACTCGAACACGTACCACCATTTGAACATGCCGGTGAACATACGGCTAAATATAATAGAATTGAATAATTTACCATGAAAAATGATGCCAACTTACGTATGGTACACGTTGTACCAGAGTAGGTGCTTGGGCATGTACAAGTGTTTGGTGCACTACATGTACCACCATTCGAACATGCCGGAGAACACACAGCTAATAGAGAACAAATTTTAATTTGTAGTTCGATCAAATCATGCACATACGTGTAGTACAGATTGCACCAGTATATGAAGCAGTACACGAGCAGGTATTAGGCGCCGTGCAAGTACCACCATTCGAACAGGTAGGAGAACAGACAGCTAGATGAAAACAGGATTATAATATAGATTTTCGACAATTCATTGAAACCTACGTATTGTACAACGGGTACCACTATATGTCGATGGACAAGTGCACGTACCAGGACTTGAACACGTTCCACCATTTGAACAAGTAGGAGAACACACAGCTATAGACATAAGTAGATTAATCTTTTTTTTCCACATATAATCTCAGATCTTACGTATTGTACATCTTGTACCACTATATGTTGACGGACAAGTACAAGTACCAGGACTCGAACACGTTCCACCATTTGAACAAGTAGGAGAACAAACAGCTAAATATAATAGAATTGCATAATTTACAATGAAAAATGATGTCAACTTACGTATGGTACATGTTGTTCCTGAATATGATGCAGTACAAGTGCATGTGTTAGGAGCACTGCAAGTGCCACCATTTTGACATGCTGATGAACAAACAGCTAAAACATACAATTTAAATAGTCGATTGAAAAATCCACGAAGACATACGTATGGTGCATCTTGTGCCACTATATGTAGCCGGACATGTACATGTATTTGGAGCACTGCATGTGCCACCATTTGAGCACGTTGGAGAACAAACCGCTTGAAAGAGAAAAGGACATAAAATGAATAGTGGTGAATCGAAAGAAACACATACGTATCGTGCATATTGTGCCAGTATATGTAGCCGGACATGTACATGTATTCGGCGCACTACATGTGCCACCGTTCGAACATGTTGGAGAACAAACAGCTTTAAAACGAAAATTAAATCAAAATTTGTACTTTCTAGAAAAGGATAGACATACGTATGCTACATATTGCTCCACTGTACGAAGACGTACAAGAACACGTATTCGGAGCTGTGCATGTTCCACTATTTTGACAAGTTGGTGAACAAACAGCTGAAATAAAATATACGTATATGTGATTGAATGATGTATTTTTGTAATTAAACATACGAGTTTGACATCGAGTGCCAGTCCATTGTGAAGTGCAAGTGCAAATACCATTTCCCGAACAAATACCACCGTTTTGACACACCGGTAAGCAGATAGCTGAAATTCAAACCGAATGTTATTCATTTTTACATTAAAACATTGAATTTGGATGCAATACATACTTGTTGTCGTCGTAGTCGAACTTGTTGTGGTAGTGGATGTGGTTGTAGTTGTAGTTTTAGTTGTCGTAGTTGACGTAGTAGTCGTTGATGTTGATGTTGTTGTCGTTGTTGTTGTTCTTGTAGTTGTTGTTGAAGTCGTTGTAGTTGATGATGTCGTTGTCGTTGATGTTGTAGTGGTACTTGTTGTTGTCGTTGTACTAGTTGTAGTTGTTGTTGATGTTGTCGTGCTAGTTGTACTAGTTGTTGTAGTCGAAGTTGTCGTCGTACTTGTCGTGGTAGTTGTACTTGTTGTCGTTGTACTCGTTGTTGTTGTACTCGTTGTTGTTGTGCTCGATGTTGTTGTAGTAGACGTTGTTGTCGTTGTACTAGTCGTGGTTGTACTTGTCGACGTAGTTGTAGTAGTACTTGTGGTTGTAGTACTTGTTGTAGTCGTTGATGTTGTACTTGTGGTGGTTGTACTAGTGGTCGTTGTTGATGTAGTTGTTGTGGTACTTGTTGTTGTCGTTGATGTTGTAGTTGTGCTTGTTGTTGAAGTTGTAGTCGACGATGTTGTCGTTGTGGATGTTGTTGTTGTTGATGTTGTTGTAGTCGTACTAGTCGTAGACGTCGTCGATGTAGTTGTAGTGCTCGTTGTTGTTGTTGATGTTGTAGTTGTACTTGTTGTTGATGTCGTTGTGGTTGATGTTGTCGTTGTGGATGTTGTTGTTGTAGTACTTGTTGTCGTGGTACTAGTCGTAGTGGTTGTCGACGTTGTTGTAGTACTTGTGGTCGTTGTCGATGTAGTTGTTGTCGTTGATGTTGAAGTTGTAGTCGACGATGTGGTTGTCGTACTAGTAGTAGTTGTTGTCGATGTTGTGGTAGTACTAGTGGTGGTTGTTGTCGATGTTGTAGTCGTAGTACTCGATGTGGTGGTTGTACTCGTGGTAGTCGTACTAGTTGACGTTGTCGATGTACTCGTAGTAGTCGTACTGGAAGTTGTCGAAGTTGATGTCGTCGAAGTTGAGGTTGTCGACGTCGATGAAGTTGTAGTTGATGATGTTGTTGTTGTTGCAGACGTTGTTGTTGTCGTTGTTTGTGTTGTCGTTGTATCTTTTGCTAAACCAAAATAGAGTGATGGACCGAGAATAGCTCCGACGACGACCACTGCTGCAACAACACCAATAGCAATTTTGGCTGGAACACTAAGTGCCGTTGATCCAGCCGATCTAAAAAAAGAAATCAACCAAGTGAAATATCGATATGAATGTTGGATCAGTAGACATACGCTGCTTTAGTGGCAGTACTCGTTGGTACCGATGATAGATTAATATTAATATTTTGGCTTGTAGCCGGATTGTTCGCATTTTGTGTTAGATTATTTTGTCTGTTCAATGCATTTTGAGCACGTTGCATAGTTTTAGCTGGAAGAGGAGCCTAATATGGATTACAGAGATAAATATACAACCGTCTAAGTTAATATTCTCTTACTTCAACTGGAGGCAGCTCCAGCATAGGGATCTCGATGGCTAAAGCTTCGAGCATACTTTCTGCTCCTTACTGTTGACAATCGAGAATTTGAAATAACCGTTCTGTGCCCACAAATGAATTTTATTTTTATAGGCACTAATTTTTCTGCGCAATTCTGAAGTGCCATCTTTTGAGGTAAGATATGAGTGAGCGATGAAAAACAACAAAAGCAAAATTTCATTTCCATTACTTGAAGTATGTTTGTCCATTAAAAACAGAAGAAAAGAACAAGAAAAAAAACAATCATGCCACATCGTATGATACTGTTTCGATGTACAAGAATAAGGATTTATTCATTGCTTTTTTTTAAATTTCTTTCGTTTCTATGAATAACAGTTATATTCCATTACAAGGTATGTTAGGAATATCACCATCGTTATTTAAAATTCTCAAACCATTGATCATAACTGCGCAATTTTCTTTTTCTTTGGCTTATTGATCCAATTGCATTACTATTCGACGATAGAGAGAAGGTGTGAAATATCTTGACGTGACTGACGACGATTTTCCTTTGTTGTTTTTGTTAAAATTTTTTTTTCTCTTTTTCGGCAGCAGAGAAAGCGAACTATACTTAATGCATCGTTTATTTACACAGCTCTTATGTTTCGATTGAGTAAAACAAATCATCTACACAGGGCGGGAATCATCTCGTCTCTCTTTTAATTTCTCTTTACCTCTACTGACCATGAAATATTCATGAAATGTATTCTTACGCGGCAAGTTTATTTACTTTTATTTGATATGGGCGATAGGCACGCTAAAATATCCAAAAAGAAGCGTTTATAAATAGAATGCGCAATATAAATGGATAATAGAATTGGACTCGTATAGAGCAGAAAGAAATAGGTAGTATGAATTTTGTTTTGATGATATTTCATCGATTCAAGTAAAGGATGTAAACCATCAAGACCATCGGATCCAAATGGATCATACGTTTTACCATAAATCCATCGCATCAAACGATAATATGTATGAATCGGAATGAATGCATTATGAACATGTCGTGGAGATGCACGATAACTATCAGCAAATACTGATGTGGAAATATTATTTACTAACAGATAACTCGACAGCGTCAATGGAGAATAATATCCGTTACGAATATTTTGAGTAATATTTAGAATTTTAACTTTTCTATTGAACATTATTAATTGATGTTCTAATGTAACTCGTGATGCTCGTAGAAAATCGATTCGATCATCATTGGAGAGATAAACGAGAATATTATGTGTTTCAGTTAGACTAACTTCATATCCATCTTCTGTATGAAATGTATAAAATAATGCTACAACAGAAACTAGAGTGTGAAACAAAAAAAGAAATAAATTCTGCAGAATTACTTGATTTATTCGGTCCATTATCAGCCATCATGAAAACTTCATCTTCAATCAATTGAGTTCCTCGATGATTGAGAGACCAAATTCGATCACCGACTTTGAGATCTCGAATACGGCGTTGTCCACCATCGACAAGATTTACTGTATCCTCTCCACTGTAACATGATGGTGCTATAACAAGAGAATTAATTTTGGTTTCGTATTGAAGATGAACATACCAGTTTCACATCGAGTGCCAGTATAACCACTCTGACAAGTACAAGTGCCAGGACTCGAACAAGTTCCACTATTTTGACAGACAGGTGAACAAACAGCTAGAACGACAAAACTTCTATCAGTGATCAGTATACAAAGCTAATACATACGAGTTGTACAAGTTGAGCCAGTATATGATGATGTACAAGTGCAAGTATTTGGCGCACTGCAAGTTCCGCTGTTTTGACACGCAGATGTGCACACAGCTGAAATGACAAACAGTAAAGATGATATTATAATATGGAGATTTGCACTCAATTACGTGTTCCACAACGAGTACCAGTATATGTCGAAGGACAAGTACAAGTACCAGGACTCGAACAGGTTCCACCATTTCCACAAGCTGGAGAACAAACCGCTACAACGATAGAAGCAGATCAAAGATTGAATCTAGAAATTGTGTTGAAACCTACGTGTTGCACATCGAGTGCCAGTGTATGTCGAAGGGCAAGTACAAGTACCAGGACTCGAACAGGTACCACCATTCGAACAAACTGGAGAACATACCGCTAAATATAACAGAATTGAGAGATTTACAATGAAACATGATCTCGACTTACGTATAGTACATGTTGTACCAGAATAAGTGCTCGGACATGTACAAGTGTTTGGTGAACCACATGTACCACCATTCGAACAAGCAGGAGAACAAACCGCTATAACGATAGATGCAAATCTAAGATTGAATCTAGAAATTGTGTTGAAGCATACGTGTTCCACAACGAGTGCCAGTATATGTCGAAGGACAAGTACAGGTACCGGGACTTGAACAGGTACCACCATTCGAACAGACAGGAGAACATACCGCTATAGACAGAAACATGTTAATCATTATTACTAACAAAATATCTAGTCTTACGTATTGTACATGTTGTACCAGAATAAGTGCTCGGACATGTACAAGTGTTTGGTGAACCACATGTACCACCATTCGAACAAGTTGGAGAACACACAGCTATAGACATAAGTAGATTAATCTTTTTTTTTCCAAATATAATCTCAGATCTTACGTATAGTACATGTTGTACCACTGTAAGTACTCGGACATACACAAGTATTTGGTGCACTACATGTACCACCATTCGAACAAGCAGGAGAACAAACCGCTAAAATGAGAAAGAGTGGCGGTGATATTATAATCAGGATATTTCGAATCATTTACGTATTGTACAACGAGTACCACTGTATGTCGAAGGACAAGTGCAAGTGCCAGGACTTGAACATGTACCACCATTTGAACAAGTGGGAGAACACACAGCTATAAACAAAAGCAAATTTATCATTTTTATTAATATAATTATTGATCTTACGTATTGTGCATGTTGTACCAGAATAAGTGCTCGGACATGTACATGTATTTGGTGCGCTACACGTACCACCATTCGAACAAGTAGGAGAACAAACAGCTAAAAGAAACAGTATTAGAAACATATCAGAAATCACTTCTGTCACTTACGTGTTTGGCATATGCTTCCGGTCCAAGTTGATGGACATGTGCATACACTATTTCCTGAACATATACCACCATTTTGACAAACTGGCGAACATACCGCTAAAAAAGATATCAATCATACATATTAACTTCTACTAATGAACATTGATTAATTTATATACGCACTTGTCGTTGTAGTTGTTGATGTCGTTGTAGTTGTCGTCGTTTTTGTAGTTGTCGTTGTTGACGTGGTTGTCGTAGTTTTTGTCGTTGTTGTCGAAGTACTGGTCGTTGATGTGCTCGTTGTGGTGGATGACGTAGTTGTTGTCGTTGTTTTTGTCGTTGTTGTTGTCGACGAAGTTGTAGTAGTTGACATTGTTGTCGTTGTTGAAGTAGTCGTAGTTGATGTACTTGTTGTAGTAGATGATGTTGTTGTTGTGGTCGTTTTTGTTGTTGTAGTTGTACTACTGGTAGTTGTACTTGTAGTGGTAGTGCTAGTTGTCGTTGTTGTAGTCGTTGTAGTTGAACTTGTAGACGTTGTACTAGTTGTTGTGGTACTTGTGGTGGTAGTCGAAGTACTCGTTGTCGTCGATGTTGTTGAAGTCGTTGTGCTAGTACTAGTCGTTGTTGTACTTGTAGTTGTCGTCGACGTACTAGTTGTTGTTGTTGATGTCGTAGTGGTTGAAGTGGTTGATGTTGTTGTTGTACTTGTTGTCGTAGTTGTACTGGTCGTAGTAGTTGACGATGTTGTTGTACTTGTTGTACTCGTTGTAGTTGTCGAAGTAGTCGTAGTTGTACTTGTTGTCGTGGTGGAACTTGTAGTTGTTGTTGAAGTAGTTGTCGTACTTGTTGTAGTCGTTGATGTTGTAGTTGTACTTGTTGTTGATGTCGTTGTGGTTGATGTTGTCGTTGTGGATGTTGTTGTTGTAGTACTTGTTGTTGTCGTTGATGTTGTAGTTGTGCTTGTTGTTGAAGTTGTAGTCGACGATGTTGTCGTTGTGGATGTTGTTGTTGTTGATGTTGTTGTAGTCGTACTAGTCGTAGACGTCGTCGATGTAGTTGTAGTGCTCGTTGTTGTTGTTGATGTTGTAGTTGTACTTGTTGTTGATGTCGTTGTGGTTGATGTTGTCGTTGTGGATGTTGTTGTTGTAGTACTTGTTGTCGTGGTACTAGTCGTAGTGGTTGTCGACGTTGTTGTAGTACTTGTGGTCGTTGTCGATGTAGTTGTTGTCGTTGATGTTGAAGTTGTAGTCGACGATGTGGTTGTCGTACTAGTAGTAGTTGTTGTCGATGTTGTGGTAGTACTAGTGGTGGTTGTTGTCGATGTTGTAGTCGTAGTACTCGATGTGGTGGTTGTACTCGTGGTAGTCGTACTAGTTGACGTTGTCGATGTACTCGTAGTAGTCGTACTGGAAGTTGTCGAAGTTGATGTCGTCGAAGTTGAGGTTGTCGATGTCGATGAAGTTGTAGTTGATGATGTTGTTGTTGTTGCAGACGTTGTTGTTGTCGTTGTTTGTGTTGTCGTTGTATCTTTTGCTAAACCAAAATAAAGTGATGGACCGAGAATAGCTCCGACGACGACCACTGCTGCAACAACACCAATAGCAATTTTGGCTGGAACACTAAGTACCGTTGATGTAGCAGATCTAAAAAAAAAGAAATTCATCGAGTAAAATATCGATATGAATGATGGATTAGTAGACATACGCCGCTTTAGCACCAGTACTCGTTGGCACCGATGATAGATTGATATTAATATTTTGGCTTGTAGCCGGATTGTTCGCATTCTGTGTTAAATTATTTTGTCTGTTCAATGCATTTTGAGCACGTTGCATACTGCGAACAGGTAGAGGAGCCTGAAAGAGATAGAAGAAATGATAATGAGAGTCTTAAAATATAATACTACACCTCTATTGGAGGTAACTCCAGCATTGGAATCTCCACTGCTAAAGCTTCGAGCATGATTTCTGTTAGTTATTGTGTGTGTGTGTGTGTACACGTCGAGATATGGTCCGATAAAATACCATGAAAAATAAATTTTCCTATTCTTTTAAGTATATTTCTCTTTTCTTTCTGCGCAATTATTAAAAGGAGCATTCTTTTGCGAAAGTGGATAAAAACTGGTTGGTCGTTCGAAATTATTTACCTGTGATTCTCAAGTGGAAATGGTAAGAAAATGGCGTCAGCATAATAGCCATGAAATATATTAAAAGAGAAATTTGCTTTTGTTTTTTTTTCGAGATACTTGAAAAAGTGCGCAATGATAAGTCCGTTTTTTTCTACAATAGATAGATTCATTTTGTTATTTTATTCTTTCTTCTTGTTTACTTTTCATTTTGTACAATGCTGATGCAAAGGAAAGCGATATTTGTATGTACATCATGAACAAATCATTTCTCAATTGCGAATGTACTTTTTGTAGAAATCAACTCGAGTAAAGGTAAAGGTAAAGAAGGTGCGTTTCTGTTTATTCTATTACGCCTCTCAGATCATTTTAACAAAGAAAATACTGTTGTGAAATAAATTTTTCGTTCACCTTGATAGAAATCATAACGACTTCTATTAGGAAAATGTTGATTTAACGCCTCATTTTCAATATTCTCTCTATTCAGATGGGCGAAATCCAAATACACAACACGTCATCTCATCGTTCAACAAGATTCTATGCGCTATCATTGGACGATAAAATAGATCAATTGAGTCTTATATTAGATATCTCGCAATCTGTTTCATAGATGAAATACCAAGTTTACGTATTAGTAATTATACATTCAGTCAATTAGAAAAGAAAGAAAGTTTATCGAAATTCAATTTTGTTGAGAGTTATAGCATATACGATTTAATTCTCTCTGCTCGAACATTTTGTTTTATAAATGCACTGAATTGATTCACGTAACATTTGGTGGAATAAACGAAAGAAAGAAAAGAAAAATCAATGGGCACGTTCCGAGGGAGTGACAGTCTTTTGCGAGTTTATGATTTAAAATGAGTTCACAATGATCTAAATCAATTGTTTCCCGACTTGAAACATATTGGGTAGAAATAAAAACGATAGGGAAACAATTTAGAAAATTATGATTTTCAGATTACTTCGGTTGTGTTATCTCAATATCAATCTTGTAAATATTCTACTGATAAGTAATCTGAAAAGATGATTTAATCACAGTAATACGAAATTGAGCATACAATATGAAATAAATCATCAACAATTATCACGAAAAGAATGAGTCTTCTTTCATAGAGACAGGTTTATTTTATTCAATCAAAGTATTAATAAAAGAAGAAAAAACTAATACAATATTATCCAGTCATTCGTAAAATTAAAACCACACTAAGTAATGGGATCATATAAACTAAACAAAAATAACCAGTACGAATCTTATTTTGATGATATTTCATCGATTCTAGTAAAGGATGTAAACCATCAAGACCATCCGATCCAAATGGATCATACGTTTTACCATATATCATTCGCATCAAATGATAATAGACACGAACTGGAATGAATGCATTATGAACATGTCGTGGAGATGCACGATAACTATCAGCAAATACTGATGTGGAAATATTATTTACTAACAGATAACTCGACAGCGTCAATGGAGAATAATATCCGTTACGAATATTTTGAGTAATATTTAGAATTTTAACTTTTCTATTGAACATTATTAATTGATGTTCTAATGTAACTCGTGATGCTCGTAGAAAATCGATTCGATCATCATTGGAGAGATAAACGAGAATATTATGTGTTTCAGTTAGACTAACTTCATATCCATCTTCTGTATGAAATGTATAAAATAATGCTACAATAGAAACGAGAATGTAAAACAACGAAAAAAATAATTCGGGTAAAATACCTGGTTTCTTTGGTCCATTATCAGCCATCATGAAAACTTCATCTTCAATCAATTGAGTTCCTCGATGATTGAGAGACCAAATTCGATCCCCGACTTTCAGATCTTGAATGCGACGTTGTCCACCACCGACAAGATTTACACTATCTTCTCCACTGTAGCATGATGATGTTGCTATAACAAAAGGACATCATTAAGAACAATGATTAATTCAAATACGCACTTGTCGTTGTCGTTGTTGCTGCCGTTGTTGTTGTCGTTGTCGTCGTTTTTGTCGTTGTTGTTGTCGACGTCGTTTTTGTCGTTGTTGTTGTCGACGTCGTTTTTGTCGTTGTTGTTGAACTGGTGGTCGTTGATGTGCTTGTTGTACTGGATGAGGTTGTTGTCGTCGTTGTTTTTGTCGTTGTTGTTGTCGATGAAGTTGTCGTAGTTGATGTACTGGTTGTCGTAGACGATGTTGTTGTTGTCGACGATGTTGTTGTTGTCGACGATGTAGTAGTGGTCGATGTTGTCGTTGTTGTTGAAGTAGTTGTGGTTGATGTACTTGTTGTAGTAGATGATGTTGTTGTTGTGGTCGTTTTTGTTGTCGTAGTTGTACTACTGGTGCTTGTAATTGTAGTAGTAGTAGTAGTTGAAGTTGTAGATGTAGTACTAGCTGTGCTTGTTGTACTCGTTGTAGTTGTCGAAGTAGTCGTAGTTGTACTTGTTGTCGTAATAGAACTTGTAGTTGTTGACGACGTAGTTGTAGTACTTATTGAAGTAGTCGTAGTACTACTTGTTGTCGTCGACGAAGTTGTAGTAGTTGACGTTGTTGTTGTTGTTGATGTTGTTGTCGTACTTGTTGTAGTCGTTGATGTTGTACTTGTACTTGTGGTTGATGTCGTTGTGCTTGACGTTGTTGTAGTCGTACTAGTGGTCGTGGTACTAGTGGTCGTTGTTGTTGTGGTGCTTGTTGTTGTTGTTGATGTTGTAGTTGTGCTTGTTGTCGAAGTTGTGGTTGACGATGTTGTTGTGGTACTACTAGTGGTTGTTGTCGATATTGTTGTAGTACTTGTGGTAGTTGTTGATGTAGTTGTTGTCGTTGATGTTGAAGTTGTAGTCGACGATGTGGTTGTCGTACTAGAAGTAGTTGTTGACGTTGTTGTGGTAGTACTAGTCGTAGTGGTTGTCGACGTTGTAGTCGTAGTACTCGTTGTGGTGGTTGTACTCGTTGTGGTCGTACTAGTCGACGTTGTCGATGTACTCGTAGTAGTCGTACTGGAAGTTGTCGATGTTGATGTCGTCGAAGTTGTAGTTGATGATGTTATCGTTGTTGCAGACGTCGTTGTTGTTGCTGTTTGTGTTGTCGTTGTATCTTTTGCTAAACCAAAATAAAGTGATGGACCGAGAATAGCTCCGACGACGACCACTGCTGCAACAACACCAATAGCAATTTTGGCTGGAACACTAAGTACCGTTGATGTAGCAGATCTAAAAAAAAGAAATTCATCGAGTAAAATATCGACATGAATGATGGATTAGTAGACATACGCCGCTTTAGCACCAGTACTCGTTGGTACCGATGATAGATTAATATTAATATTTTGGCTTGTAGCCGGATTGTTCGCATTCTGTGTTAAATTATTTTGTCTGTTCAATGCATTTTGAGCGCGTTGCATACTGCGAACAGCTAGAGGAGCCTGAAAGAGATAGAAGAAATGATAATGAGAGTCTTAAAATATAATACCACACCTCTATTGGAGGTAACTCCAGCATTGGAATCTCTACTGCTAAAGCTTCGAGCATGATTTCAGTTAGTTATTGTGTGTGTGTACACGTCGAGATATGGTCCGATAAAATACCATGAAAAATAAATTTTTCCTATTCTTTTAAGTATATTTCTCTTTTCTTTCTGCGCAATTATTAAAAGAAACATTCTTTTGTAAAAGTGGATAAAAATTAGTTGAGTCATTCGAAATTATTTACCTGTGATTCTCGAGTCAAGATGAGAAGACACTCTCATCAGTACAATGGACGCGAAATATGTTAAAAGAGAAATTCGCTTTTGTTTTTTTTGTACAATAGACGGTTTCATTTTGATTGTACCCATCCTTTTTATCAGGAGAACGACCAATTTATCAAAGATAAACAGCAAATGGCATTGTACTATTTTAATGTTTTGTTTTCGTTTCATAATACTTGAAAAAGTACATTTTGTTATTTTATTCTTTCTTGTTTTCATTTCATTATGTACAATGCTGATGCGAACGAAAGCGATATTTGTATGTACATCATGAACAAATTATTTCTCAATTGCGAATGTACTTTTTGTAGAAATCAACTCGAGTAAAGGTAAAGGCGAAGAAGGTGCGTTGTTGTTTAGTCTATTACGCCTCTCAGATCATTTTAACAGAGAAAATACTGTTGTGAAATAAATTTTTCGTTTATCTTGATAGAAACCATTATGACTTCAATTACGAAAATGCTGATTTAACATCTCACCTCTCATCTTCAATATTTGTCCCATTCAGATGGGCGAAATGCAAACTGTTTTAGACACACCACCTCATTCCATCGCTCGACCGTTCAACAAGCTTCTGTGTGTGGTTATTGAACGATCAAATCGATCATTTATCAAATCTTCCTTTTTTATGTTGCATAACGAAAATAGAAAAAAAGCGATGCCATGCACAGAGAGGAGTGTGCATGCACTTTTTAAAAAAGTGTTTCAAATGAAAGGTTAAACAATTTCTCTCTTTCTCTTCTCCAGTAAAAGTAAGTAACAAAAATAAGAAATGCCTATTCATGGTGGCAATGAGGCAACCAGGATTTTTAGACCAATGGGCAAACTCCCATTGTGACTAAAAATAGAGTGGGCAAAGCCAGAAAAAATTTTTTTGATGGACAAAAGTTCTTTTACTGAACGAAAAAAGAGGAAGTTCTGTATAAAAGTTGAGATCTTTCCTTAAGATCTAAACCGAAGACCACAGAAACCATATACTTCTATCTAAATCTCCGATAGTTTGTGTATATATGAAGTTCCTACCAAAATTTCATTGGGCAAAACTCTTTATTTAAAAGTTACAATGGGCAATTCAAAAAATGAGATGGTCAATTGTCCATTTGCCACCCCCTTCGTTGCGCCATTGAATTCCAATGAGATCTCTAGATTCTCCATGTACAATGTCCAAAAAGCTAGGTTCCATCGAATTTGGGTACAATCCAGCGATGAAAGTGAACATCAGCGCATATCGTTGGTTGTATTTTTGGTGTTGAATGAATTCGATCGCACTTTCCCTTAATGATCCGTTCAGTTGATTGATTACGTATTGCGCGGCAAAATATTCTTGAAAACTAAGATGGATGAAATAATGATTTTTTTCTAATTCGATGCTTGTGCCAGTTCCTTTTTTGTTCGAAGATTTGAGTACACCAAAATTCAGAATATGTGGATGCTTTTGCAATGATATGTTTAGTTGGTTCAAAACTTTTTTCAATAAAGATGCTGTTATATTAATTTGATCTTCTTTCATGGCTTCAAATGCTAGACACTGTAGAAATGTTAGTTCAGGTTGACATTTATCATAAATTTCATCATCACGTAATAGGTTTAAGGGTACGTCGATGGTTTTAAGTGTCAAATATCTACGGCATAGCCATTCGATTATGTGTGTGTACAATGATGTGATTGTTAGATTTTGTGTGGATGATAAGTGGTCGTTACTCCAAATACTGCAAATAAGTTCCAAATTGACTGGAATATGTGCAACACCAAAAGCACTGGGGCTTAAGTGTAGAAACTGCAACAGAGGTTGACATTTGTTAGATGCATCAATCGATTCATTGGTCAGTTGATGAAAGAACTGATATATGTATTCTTTGATATTTTCATCCGTAAATCCGATAATTTCCATTTTGACGTTATACGATAATGTATTCAAATATGGACGCGATGCTAATATGTGATGAGGAGTTTCAAGTAGTTTTTTAAGTAAATCGTTAAGATAAGATGGTACATTTTGTGCAAATTCATCGTATCCATCCAGTATCCACAGTATTTTTTTAGCATCAAACTGTTGTTTGAATAGTTTTTCATCTTCGTCGGACAGATCATCTTTAAAAACTTCTCTTCTAACAATATCGATCGGAGAATACTTTTGTCCATTTTGCAGTTGTGGATAGTTATCGGTTGTTAAATTACGCAATTGAATCACAACAAGGATTTTGTATTGCTGAAAATATGCTCCAACAGCCCACTGATAAGCAACAAATCGACAAAACGTTGATTTACCAATTCCTGCTCGTCCAAAGACAAGAACTTGTTTTTCAGGTGTTTTACATGGTTCGAATATGTTTTCTACATTTATGGAAGTTTTCGGTGCGTAAATGTCTTCGTAAGTACCCAGAGTAGCAGTGTGATGCGATATATCGAGCATTTGATTTTCTTTTTCTTGTTGATCTTTGGCATGAACAATTACTAAATTGATATAACTGTCTTTGATTGGAAATGATTTTTCTGGATTCGTAAAACGTTCAATACGACTGTTTTGTTGGTATTTATATTTGATTAATTCGCATAGGTAACTTGGTTTATCATCTGTCGATAATCTTAAATTACTCGTTGGAAGAGTTGGTTTTGTCATATAATATGTTAGGCCTTGCATGATGTAGTTGATATTTGATATATTTGTAGCGTCATCGAATTCAGCATACGAACCATTGTAATCATGAATCACTGTCTGCAACCAATCACTAGGCTGTAATGTGCTTGGATCTATGAGAAAACATGGAATGATCTTTTTAAATCGTTTTTGAGCGTATTGAAATTCGAATCGACACTCAAGAGATGCTTGATACTCCAGTGTTAAAAAGCAACAAACAATTGCAGCTTTTTCTATTCCATCAGCCAAACTAAACATAAACAAGAATTGTATGATAGTGAGATTTATTAAAATTTTTAAAATTTACCTATCACGAATACTATACATACCAAGAGGTTGAAACCATACTGGAATATGCTCAGCTTTCATTTTCTTAGAAATTTTTGATACCAAATCATAGCTGTTCTTATGATATGATAGCATAACATGCTTTCCTTCAGGAATGATTGCACTAGAATAGATACAATTTATGCGATTAATTTGGATTGTAGATATAAAACATAACAATTTAGTCTTTTAATTTCTCAAAAAAAATGGTAAACGAATACTTATATTTCTGCTTTTCGCTGTTAACTATCTGTATACGGTGATCATCATGATGTATCAAACGGACTCACCATTCTGTAAGATTTATGGTCGAAATACCATCGGCACCATGATCCACTTTCTTGACACGTAACTTTGTTCCAGGCATAAGTATGATTTCTTGTTCGTTTGGTAATGCTGAATAGGAACTAATATCTTTTCCATAAACTGAGTCGATACAGAATAAAATACCATTTTCACATGTGAAACTTGCAGCGAAGTCAGGATCTTTCGAACAAGACGTGATACTCCACCAAGTATGTATATTATTTTCTTTGAAATCAGAAGCGTTAACATTATAAACACCACGCCATACTTTAGCTGAGTGCGATGGTAATTTATAAAGTCCAGTAAGCAATAATTTGAGATAAGGAAACCATAGTTTCAAAGAAGATCCATCTTCATTCCGAAGTGCCTTATTTAACTCTCCATACAAAGAGTTTGGTATCGTATAAAGATAAATAGCTGCTGCTTCGTTTATGGGAAGATTTGGATCATTAATATACTTTTCTTTTGCTGTTTTAACATGTGTCATAACATCAGATACAAATGGAATAATATTCCGTACGGCTTCTTCTAACGAAACGAGTGGTTCTGTTTCAAAGCCTAATATCGGATTGTAAGTCTCGGTCTCAAATTTCGAGAGAGAACCAGTTATAAACCGATTGTTTGAGAGTGTCATTTGATGCTAACTCAAATTATTGATTATCTACAACAAACAGGATTTTTATTCATTGTTAAGAACCCGTTCTATCCTAACTAAATTTAAAGAGAAAATTTTTTGCATGCGGTGTTAGAAAAGAGACGAGCAAAACAGTCAATATGTTGTTTTTTTATCAATCAGGTAAAATCATTCATGCATACCTAATGGTAACATATATTTATATCATTAAATGATGTTTACATATATTCAACGTGTTCTTGGTCTTTTTTCATGTCTCGCATAGAAAAAAACCCAAAAAGCTAAACATATTGAGATAATTATGTTTTTTGACCTTGAATAAAGAAACTATGTATCTTTCTTATTTGATTTTGTCTTTAGCATTTATATCAAAAGTATCAGGAGAATAGTCGACAGATTCTAAAATTCTCACGATACATTCGGACGATCATATGTATCGTAAAATAGTCAATTTTCGAAACTCCACGTTCTTTTCATCTGACATGGACAAACAAGCTTTATCGATTTTAAAACGATTTGTTTGCCCTATAACCCTTTCTTCCAGAAAAGGAAAAAAATGATATTTTCATGAATAAGTTAATCTGAAAAAGTGTTCGAACTATGATAATACGAAATTGAGTATGAAATATGAAATAAATCATAAACAATTATCACGAAAAAAATGGGTCTTCTTTCATAGAGAGAGGTTTATTTTATTCAATCAAAATATTAATAAAAGAAGAAAAAAAATACAGTATTATCCAGTCATTCGTAAAAGTACGACCACACTAACTAATGGGATCATATAAACTAAACATAAATAACTTGTGCGAATCTTATTTTGATGATATTTCATCCAAGCAGGTAATGGGTGTAAACTATCGATATTATTCGATCCGAACGGATCATATGTTTCATTATATATCCATCTCATTAAATTATAATAGGCACGAATTGGTATAAATATGTGATGAAGATCTTTAGGAGATAAATGATAACTATCAGCAAATACTGATGTTGAAATGTTGTTTACTAAGAGATAACTCGACAGTGTCAAAGGAGAATAATAACCATTACGAATATTTTGAGTAATATTCATGATTTTAACTTTTTTGTTAAACATTATTAATTGATGGTCCAATGTAACTCGTGATGTTCGTAGAAAATCGATTCGATCATCATTGGAGAGATAAACGAGAATATTATGTGTTTCAGTTAGACTAACTTCATATCCATCTTCTGTATGAAATGTATAAAATAACGCTACAATAGAAACGAGAGTGTGAAACAAAAAAAGAAATAAATTCTGCAGAATTACTTGATTTATTCGGTCCATTATCAGCCATCATGAAAACTTCATCTTCGATCAATTGAGTTCCTCGGTGATTGAGAGACCAAATTCGATCACCGACTTTAAGATCTCGAATACGACGTTGTCCACCACCGACAAGATTTACACTATCTTCTCCACTATAACATGATGGTGCTATAACAAGAGAATTAATTCCGGTTTCGTATTGAAAGTGAACATACCAGTTTCACATCGAGTTCCAGTATAACCACTCGGGCAAGTACAAGTGCCAGGACTCGAACATGTTCCACTATTTTGACAGACAGGTGAACAAACAGCTAGAACGACAAACAGTACGGCTGATATTATAATACAAAAATTTGAAATCATTTACGTGTTCCACAACGAGTACCACTATATGTGGAAGGACAACTACAAGTACCAGGACTCGAACACGTTCCACCATTTCCACAAGCTGGAGAACAAACAGCTAAAATCGAGCATACGTATTAAGAAGAAATTTTGAGATTTCAGCGATCTTACGTGTTCCACATCGAGTACCACTATATGTAGATGGACAGGTACAAGTACCGGGACTCGAACAAGTTCCACCATTAGCACAAACAGGAGAACACACAGCTAAAACCGAACATATGTATTAAAAAGAAATCTTAAGATTTCACTAAGCTTACGTGTTGCACAACGAGTACCACTGTATGTCGAAGGACAAGTACAAGTGCCGGGACTTGAACACGTTCCACCATTTGAACAAACCGGAGAGCACACAGCTATAAACATAAGTAGATTAATCTTTTTTCAAAATATAATCTCAGATCTTACGAATTGTACATCGAGTACCACTATATGTCGAAGGACAGGTACAAGTACCAGGGCTCGAACAAGTTCCACCATTTAAACATGCAGGAGAACATACCGCTATATACAGAAGTAAATTTGAGAATGAATCTATAAATTCTGCAAAACGTACGTATTGTACAACGGGTACCACTGTATGTTGAAGGACATGTGCAGGTGCCAGGACTTGAACAAGTTCCACCATTCGAACAAACCGGAGAACAAACCGCTAAACATTATAGAATTCAATTATTTAAAGGTAGAAACGGTCTAGACTTACGTATTGTGCATGTAGCGCCAGAATAAGTGCTTGGGCATGTACAAGTGTTTGGTGCACTACATGTACCTCCATTCGAACATGCAGGTGAGCACACAGCTAAAGCGATAAACAGTAGAGATGATATTGTAATATGAAGATTTGAAATCATTTACGTGTTGCACAACGGGTACCACTATATGTCGAAGGACAAGTGCAAGTACCAGGACTCGAACATGTTCCACCATTCGAACAGATAGGAGAACACACAGCTATATACACGATCAAATTCATCATTTTTACTAATACAATGTCTCATCTCACGTATTGTGCATAGAGTACCAGAATAAGTGCTTGGGCATGTACAAGTGTTTGGTGCACTACATGTACCACCGTTTGAACAAGTAGGAGAACAAACAGCTATAAGACAGAAATCAATTAGTGAGTATATATCATACTACAGAAACATAAGCTTACGAGTAGTGCATCGAGTACCACTGTATGTGGAAGGACAAGTGCAAGTACCAGGACTCGAACAGGTTCCACCATTCGAACAACTCGGAGTGCAAATAGGTAGAGTGCATCGTGCACCGTTGTATGTTGAAGGACATGTGCAGACTCCAGGACTCGAACATGTTCCACCGTTTGAACAATTAGGAGAACATACCGCTGAACATAATAGAATTCAATCATTTACAGCTAAAATAACTGTAGACTTACGTATGGTGCATGTTGCACCTGTATGCGATGTTGTACATGTACATGTATTGGGTGCACTACAAGTTCCATTATTTTGACAAGCCGATGAGCAAACCGCTATATAATAGATCGATATCATTTTCTCGAAAGTAAATGAAACGTACGTGTTGTGCAACGTGTTCCAGTGTATGTCGAAGGACAAGTACAAGTACCAGGACTTGAGCAGGTACCACCATTTGAACAAACAGGCGAACAAATTGCTGAAAAGATGAACTCAAAATCAAACGAATTGAAAATGTTAACAGTCACATACGTATGTTGCAACTAGTTCCATTCCATCCTGAGTTACAAGTACAGACATTTGGTGCAGAACAAACACCATTGAAGCAACCACTCGAACAAACAGCTAAATGCAAAAGTTGTTATTTTCCATTTAGGTATATTTGATCACAATAATTTACGTGTGCTGCATGAAGTGCCATTCCAGCCTGCTGCACATGTGCAAGTACTTGGATTCGAACAAGTACCACCATTAGCACATCCCAAAGGGCAAATAGCTAAAGTATAATCATTTTTCTAATTTCGTAGATATAAAAAAAAACAAAATTCTATACGTATTTGACAAACAGATCCACTCCATTGTACTGTGCATGTACAATTTCCTTGACCGGAACATATACCATTATTCAGACAATTCGGTATACAATTCGCTACAAAAAATCAATCATTACGCATAGTAAATGCTGTTTTCGTAGTTCTTACTGACGGTTACTGTCGTCACTAATATCAAAGAGTATTTTTCCAAATAAAACAAAATTCGCCTTTTTGTTTAAATCTCTGTTTACCTGTAGTAGTCGAAGCTGCAGCTGTCGTTTCTTGACCTGAAGTTACCAAAAAGGAAGTCTCAAATTCTCGCGTTCATCAGTTCTTATTCGGTTCTACCTTTTGTAAGCATATATGCCGTTACACCAGAAGCTGCACCGCATGCAGCAACAGCAATGACGATTCCCAAAATCAGTCGAGTTATACGACTCGATGATGGTTTTCTATGATCAAAATCGAAATTCAATACGCATACTCAATGCGCAAACTCACTCAGCTGATGTAACCGAAGGTATTTGCTGGATATTCGCATTGATTTTATTTGATTTCTAAATCAAATAGTTTATTTTGAGAAAACGAATTCGAAAACTCCCGACTCTTTTTGGTTCAACATCCAACAATGGTAATTCAATAGAATTTTGCGAGAACATTATTTCTCTCGAAAAACAAATGCAATTGTCTACTGAATATTGTTTGATTATTTTATAAATTTCGATTGTGAAAAACAAAATTAAAAAGAAAGGCGTTGATTTACGCAGTCGAATTGTTTTTGTTTCGACAGCCCGCAGAGAAAAATATCAATTTGTTCGATCGTTCGATAAATATTGACGATAGTTTTGCAAAGTTTTGTACGTAATTCGATTGGAATTATGAAATGAATTTGCACCACGATAAGACGTTCGAACTAAATAAATCAAATGCGGACCACCGTTACAATTCCATTCGATACAACTCGATTGTTTCGATGTTGTCGATAGTTGATCAAATTGCCAGTCAACATAATGAAAACCTGTGTATTTCAAACTATCATTCAACGCAAAACCTGTGTCATCATGTAAAAGTTTGTCAATAGCAATCGTCCAATTGCTTAGATTAACTAAATCTTTTGTATAGGATAAACTGAGAATATTTCGTTGAGCTGGATTATAACCGTATGTGACTGGATTAACCAATGAAAAATAGGTTTCAGTAACTGGATCGTAACGAATCGAGAATTTCGTCATGCCACCAGGAAAATTGATGATCGAAACAAATGACAGTGTATTCGTGCTTTGATCCAGTTCGAGAATAATGGCAAGATTTGCTAATGGAATCGAATTGAATCGTATAATGTTCAATACACGTACTTCACTTGATCCACGTTTCGGAGCAATAACAACATTGCCTTCTAAATAACCCGGTTTACTAATATTCGGAAATGTTTTCGGTATCCAATCTTTGTTGAAAACAAGCGGTGGAGTGATACGCCAATTCGACGGAGTCATAATTGGATCGTCATCATTCGATAAACTCGTTGTCGGTACTTTACAACTGATGATGACAGCTTGAAAATCATCGGGCCATCGAGATGGTGCAGGCCAAGCTTCCACGGCTCGGTACATCACACCATTGGCAATAACAATCGGTGTTGGTCCTGTTGCGTATGAACCTTGAAATAGCACAACACCTTCATCATTTCCATTGTAATTCCAAGTTGCACCATTGTCACTGCTTCGATGAATGATTACATTTGCATTTTCATCGCTACTTGTACCGATCGCGTAGATCATGTCTTTATAAACAGCTAATGTTGTCCAATAGCTATTTTTCATATAGGAAGTGAATGTCCATGTTTCACCGTTGTCATCACTGATGTAAACTGAAACATTTCGCGGTTGTTTGGCGTAGCCAGGTCCGAAGAAATCGTGACTGGCAACGAGTCGTCCTGTTGAAAGACGAACGATCGATGGTGAACCGAGATAAATATGCGATGGTTCATCATGATAAACGACTTCATTCAAATCAAGACTCGAATCATCCAAACGTTTCGATTGTACAGCGTAGAAAATCAAGTAGAAACAAGTCAAAAAAACGATGAATTTCTCTGAGTACATGTTTAACGAATAGATGAAATACATGCACATCTTTTCTTCATATATGTAGTGCTATCATCGTTATCACTAACGCACCTTTTTGTTTTTATTTATTTAAGAAAGAAACAATTCTAAGAGAAAATCTGTTCGAAAATATCGTTTTTCCATTGATCTGTTGAGACAAACCAAATATGTTTGAACACATTTCGAATCGGTCCTATCGAGCCCATCATTTCCGATGAAAGTACTTCATGAAAAGCACGTCCAATATCATTCGCATCATTCCCAAAAGCACCTGTGCCAATCGGACCTAGCAAAAGATACGTATTCATTCCATCGTCCTTCGTATTCGCTACAGCTGCAGCCATAAATGCTCGAAATTTAGCAACTGTATTTGCGTGTAACTAAAACAGTCGATTTAGTTTTTCGTAAAACTCAAAAATTCTCTCGTAATTACATCTTCTGGCTTTGGATTGTCGTATAATTGTGGTCGATCTAAGAGACAATAGCACGCCGAAACTAACATATCCGTTCGACGATCTCGACCTGTTTCCTTATCAACAAATCGCATGTCACGCACATAAGCAAGTCCGAATTCTGGAAGAGCATATCCACCACCCATCCGTCCGTATTTAAGATCGAGTAACGATCGATAACCATCGGAATTGTAAAGAATGATTTCTTCTTGTGCCCCTAATCAAAAACAAAAACTCTCAATTCGATTTGAAAACGAATAGTGTCGTCGGTACATGCGTGTCTCAAGTATCCACCTCCAGGAGATCGTTCATTCTAAATCAATTATTAGCAAAGATAAATAATCGATTTTAATTTGATTAACTCACTGCAAAATTAAGAACAATTATTTGAGCGTCTTCAGGCACGTCGAATACGGCCTTTTCGATTCCTTTATTTACATAGGTAATTTGACATTGATGATTTCGTTTTGAAACAGGATTTTGACGTAATGCTGATACAGCATCGGTGTCCGATGGATCACATTCAAGTTCTTCATGACAAAGATTCTCGATCTGTTCGACATTCCAGTAGAGTTTTAATTCTTCAGGTTGCCAACCTTGACTACGAAATCGTGTTATATATTCTCGAGATTGAATGACATCTGGATGAACCTAGATCATCAACAAAACTATTTCAATGTCAATTTCGAAATGAACAACAAACATTTTCGATTTTCAATTCATAATACGGCTCGTATTCGACTTCAAAAGCCGCAGATGTCCCATCTTCGTTCTCTTTCATCATTTGTTCGTATTGTTCTTGAAGTGCGTTCCAATCGAGTTGTTTGACATCATCCGGAGAACTTCGATCGACAAGTAACTGTCGAATTGGATCGGTTTGATCCTGACTAACACGATCATGAATCGCCAAAAGAAAAGCTAATAACGTTCGTTTACTATGATGCCAATCTTTTTTCGTTGAATAAAGAACTGTGGAAACAATTGAATTAATCATCGATTCAGTTAAAGAATTCAACGGCACGTAAACTGGCCGATGTTGAATCTCAATGTTTTTTGAAACCGATAAACACGATAATCCATCGGTGACAACTTGGATTTTTTCTGTATCGGTCATTGTAAAGATTTTTTCGAGATGAAACGTGTGATGAAAACAAAAACACAAAATTTTGTCGATGACGTCAGAATAAAAGTGAAGCAATAAACTTTCGAGGATTTTTCTCAACGACATCTATATTGAATAATAGGTTGTTTTGGGTTATTACAACGTTATCGTTGACAAGAAAACCCAAAAGCGTATCATAATGAAAAGTAAATCAAACTCAATGGATAAGAAACGAAGTATTCATCTTCATCAACTACCAATCGAGATTATCTATCGAATATTCGACGAATTGAGCGATATGGAACTTTTACTTTCAATGCAAAGTGTATGTGTTCGTATTAATTCGATATTGGACAAATATTCTCGGTACAAGGTAATTATTTGAACATAAAAAGTGAGAAAAAAAAACTTGTATTTCGTATAGGAATTCACTTCTGTTCATCTCTATGGAAGTAGTTGGAACAAAAACTTCAAAACACTCGGCGAAGCTCTCGCAACGAACACAGTACGCGATATATTCTCTTTCTCTTTCGATCATCGATATTTGTTCATTTAGACAATCACTAACTTAGGTTTCTTCGACGAAGGTTGGTACGGTGGAAGTGCTTGTGACGCAGGTGCTCGATCTATTGCCAATGCTCTCTGTCAAAATAAGGTATCATTCTTAATGATAATTCTGTTTCTGTTATTCTCATTTTTAATAGACGCTTACAACACTCAATCTCAGAAATAACAAAATCCGTAATCTTGGAGCGCAATCTATTGCCAATGCTCTGATGAAAAACGAGGTAAATACACTGATCTCTATGCTTTCTATTTGAATATCAAGATTTATCATATAGGCACTCACATCGCTCTATATGTACAATAATGAAATCAGTAACTTTGGCGCACAATGTATCGCCAATGGTCTTGAGAAAAACAAGACGCTGACAATACTCTATATCGGAGGTAATCCAATCAGTAATCAAGGAGTACAATCTATTGCCAACACTCTTATAATGAACAAAGTAAATAGAAAATTCTTTTCACATTCATCGAATGTCGATATTTATATGTATGATATACAGACACTGACAACACTCTCGATTGAATGTATTCAAATTGACAGCCAAGGAATTCAATGTATCGCCGATGCTCTAACGAAAAACAAGACTCTGACTTTGCTCTATATGGGACGTAATCAAATTGGTAATCAAGGTGCACAGTATCTTGCCAATGCTCTTAAAAACAATACAGTAGAAAACAAATTTCTTTTTACTGATCTATAATCTCATTTGATCTTATAGACGCTCGTTAAACTTGAACTTTCACGTAGTAATATAGGAGAAGAAGGAGCGAAATATTTTGCCGAAGCTCTTAGAAATAACACAGTAACACTCACGAGATTAGATCTCACGCACAATCCAATCGGTGATCAAGGAGTTCGATATCTAATTAATACCATGGCAAACAAAACAGTAGATCCCATTTTCTATTGATATGTGTTTTTAAATATCTTTATTTTACACATATAGACATTCAACGAACTCGATTTTGCCGAGAGTGAAATAAGCGATGAAGGAGCACGACATATTGCTAACGCTCTCAAGAACAACACAGTGAGTATATAACATATATATCTTCCTCTCGAATATCTATTTCAATTTCTCCAACAGACAATCACTAAACTCTCACTTAACAATAATAAGATTGGCCACTTCGGAGCGAAATATCTCGCTGACGCTCTCAGAAACAACACAGTTAGTATATCATTTTCTTTTTTAATATCTTATTCATAAGTATACATGGTATTCAGACACTCATTGCACTTGATCTTGTACGAAATCAAATTGGCGATCAAGAAGCCGAATGTTTCGCCAATGCTCTACTGGAAAACAAAGTAAACATAATATTCGCTATATATCATTTTAATCATTTGCATTTTCTATACAGACACTAACTAAACTCGAACTTGGTGGTAATAAAATCAGAGATCAAGGACTACAATATCTAGTCAATGCGATGACACACAACACAGTAAACACCGTCATTATCTATTTATATTTATTTTTTAACTGCCAAATGCTTTTTTTTGTAAATATAGACACTCAAAGTTTTGCGCATCACCTATGGTAATATCTCGCCAACAATGAGAGATCAAGTCGATAATCGAGATCGTCGAATACGATGGGATTTTTAAAATTATTAAAACGAATTATTTTTTTAAATAAACGCAAGTCACGTATATTGTTTTTTTGAGTATAGGATTATCAAACTACTGAGGGACTCTATCGTAAAAAACAGTATTTGCTATCTGAAAAAACCCAATGTGGATTTTATTACTAATACTCACACTATATGTTAGTTGATGTCGAACAGATACAATCCACGTCTTGATCAATTACCGATCGAGATAATCTACCGGATATTTGATCAACTAGATACTAGAACTCTTTTACTTTCACTGCAAAGTGTGTGCGTTCGTGTTAATTTAATACTAAGCAGTTATCCTCGATACCACGTAGATTCCATTTTCAACTATACGTAGATTAGTATTTTTAAACAATTCACTGTTACTATAGACATTGAAATCTCTTACCTATTTGGAACAAAATTGGAAAACAGACTTGAAACGACTCTGTATTGCACTCGCAACAAACACAGTATGTTAGCACAGTTCCATTTATTCATCTTTTAACTATAAAATCTAGACAATTACTGATTTATATTTTACGAAAGATTATCTTCGAAGTGTCCGTATTTACAGTGCAGGAGCCGAACTTATTGCTAATGTTCTTGTTCATAATAAAGTACATTTATCTCTGTTATCCATTTGTGCTTATTTTATTTCTCTCACAGACACTCACAACACTCAGTCTTGAAAATAATGAAATTGGCGATTCTGGAGCACAAAATATCGCCAATGGTCTAATGTCAAACAAAGTAAACATTATATTATTCTTCTGTTTGAATATCTAAATTTGTCAATCAGACGCTTATCTATCTCAACATTCGTAATAATCGAATCAGTAATATAGGAGCTCATTGTATTGCCAATGTTCTGGCAACAAACAAGGTGAATATGAATCCGTGGAATTCTGATTTTTCTTGAATAATTCCATTTTTATTACATATAAGTCTATCACTTCACTCAATATTGGCAGTAATCGAATCACTGGTTTTGGAATTGGATGTATTGCCAATGCTCTGATGAAGAATAAAGTGAATAAACATATTATTCTTTTTCGATTTGTTTGAATGTCTACTACATTTGCTGTTATAGACGCTCACTACATTTGATATTTCGTGTAATCAAATTGGTAATCAAGGAGTGTTTTATATTGCAGATCTTCTAATGAAGAACACAGTAGATGGCTGTGTATTATACTGATTTTTATCATATTCATGCTTTTTTTTTAATACAGACACTTATCGAACTTCAGCTTGCCAATTGTTCTATTGGAGAGAATGGAGCACAATACCTGGCGAATGCTCTCGCCAACAATACAGTAATCATCAGTTTTACTGTTTTTTCATTTTCAGTATACCTTGCATATACATGTAGACACTTGTTGGATTTGATATCAAACAGAATCCATTACGTAATCAAGGAGTTAAATATTTCATAGATGTTATGGCAAATAAGACAGTAAAGTATCATTTTCTACTGATATGTCTTTTGGATATTTAGTTTTGTGCGTAGATATTCACTGAACTTGACTTTGAAGAGTGTATGATAGAAGATGAAGGAGTACAGTATATTGCCAAACAGCTCAAAAACAATACAGTGAGTATAATATTATCTATCTATTTTATTATGAATTTCATGTAGACTATCATCAAACTGAATCTTAGCTGTAATAAAATAAGTTATCTAGGATCACGATATCTTGCCTATGCTCTCGTAAATAATACAGTCAGTATACCCGGTTTCTTTATTCCAATATTTTATATGATTAATCGGTTTTACAGACACTTATCGAGCTGAATCTTCAAAAGAATTATATCGATGATCCAGGAAAAAAACATATCGCTAATATTCTGTCAAAAAACAAAGTATGGATACTATTCTCTAATTTTAAAATCTTTTGTACTGTTCACGTAGACACTAACTGCACTTAAACTTGATTGTAATAAAATCGCGAACTCATGGCTACAGTATATTTTACGAAATTAAGATCGTTGTGAATAATATGTTACGGTTTTTTAAAATATTTGCAAAATAAAGACTATATACGCAATAGGATTAGAAACTTTCAAATGCTATGATATATTCGTATTTAACGATGATACATGTCTATCTCAATGGCATTAGATATAATACTAACTCTGAGTTGTATTAGTTTTTCTAAATTTCGATAAATTTAGTACGAAATGTAATCTACAGAATAACTCAACATGTTGTCAAGAATTTGTCACAAAACGATCCACGGTATGGATGGATACTATTAGTTGAGAGGAGGACTGAATTTTTCGATGTGTTTATGCAATAGCATATCATGTAACGAAATAAATAAAAAGAGGACTGGATAGAAATGTAACGTGCTCGCTGAGTCAATATAAATCTTTATATAGCATTGGGTTTTTTTCTTCATTCGAGTATTTTTCGAAAAGAAGCGACGAAGAAAAAAAAACAGAATAATTTCAAGGCTTTTTAGTCGATGGATGAAATTATCGAACATGTGAAAGAATCGACTGATAAAAAGGTCATTCGTGATTATTTGGATGAAATTATCAAACGTGTGAAAGAATCGACTGATGAAAAGGTCATTCGTGATTATTTGGATGAATTACTTCAACCAAAATATGAAGACAATGAATATGCTCAATTATTTTGTCAACAAATGCAACGTTTAATGAATTATAATCGTTCGTTACGCCAAGATATTTGGAACGTATGTACTATGGATCTTTATTATATAATAGAAGATCCATTAGGAAAAGAAGATAAATATCATCGATGGGAGAAATTCATCGAACGAATGAATTATGAAAAGATAATCAGAGAACGTGAGTTGAAATTTGAAGAAAGATTTGGAAATCGAAAAGGTTTTGACGAATTAGTCAAGAAATATAAAGACTTTTTGAAAGACTATTGCCAAAATTGTATTTCTTTTCATTCGAAACTACAACTACGAACATTAGTAAACAATATTAGCGATTTAGCTTCAATGATTGAAGGATTAATAGGAACTTCGCTTTCATCACAAAGTCAACAAGATCTCGAAAATAAATTGAAATTTATTCAAATCGATTTGAATTCTTCCAAGAAAATCTTGAAAGTTTATTCGAAGAAAATTAATAATAATTTCAACAATTTTCAACCTTCTTTAAAACAGAATATATCAACAGAAGAACACTTGCCTACAGAAAAACTTACGAAAGTATTTGAAAATGATCGATGGATTGTTATTCTCGGTGATCCTGGTAGTGGAAAAACAACTCTTCTTCGCTGGTTGACACAAGACTCTGCTCGAGCAATTCTCAATAATGAATTTGCTCGAGTTCCTATTCTAATTCGAATCGGTGAATTCGTCTCTTGGCTCAAACAAAATCCAACAAAAACCTTGATCGATTACATTGGTAATCATACATGGTTTTCTCAATCTTATTCAACAACTAATCAGACCGAAAATATTCTACAAGAATTTATCTATCACGGTCACGCTTTGATTCTGCTCGATGGTCTCGATGAAATTCCCGATGTCGCACAACGAAAACAAATTGTTGATTCAGTTCGAAGTTTCATCGATGAATACGTACAAGCAAATGATTCGGTTTCAGCATTCGATCAACTTATGTTCGAAACTAATTCAGACTTTAGCAATAAAAAGGTTCGACAAATGCAAACACTTGATACACCCGGTGCTAATCAAATTCTAATCACTAGTCGTATTGTTGGCTATGAATTCTATCCACTTATTGGTGCGAATATTCGAACATTTATATTATCATTAATGGATCAAGCTGAAGTTAAAGAATTTATTCAAAAATGGGCCGAGGGAATAAATAAAATTGTATTCGATCATTTGGAAAAGGAAAATATTCAAATGGACAACGAAATTAAACAATATATATTCAATCAACAAAAAAATGATGTCGAAAGAATGTTTGAAGTACATTCACATTTATCAGTCTCGAATCCATCTCTATTATCTTTGATTTGTGCATGTCATCTTTCATTATCCACCGAATTTCATGCGAAATCTCGGGTAGAAATGTACGAACATCTTATTGAAACAATTATTCCACAAGTTGAACTCAAATATTTTCTCATGAAACTTGCGGTTCATCTTCATTTACAATCACCATCAGGTCTTATCGATGAATTCGATATGAGAGAATTATGTTGTTCAATTCGAAAACAACAATTTCCATCTGCTAAACGTCACGAAATACGTGATTATATCGATCGATTATTATCATCATTGAATTCTGATATTGGTATTCTTGCTGAACGAGGTTTACAAGTGTTTAGTTTCGTTCATTTATCATTTCAAGAATATTTTGTATCACAAGCTTTGATTCAACGAGAATCCAATTCAATCGTTCAAATCGTCAAACGTATTCTCACGTTTACAATTAATCCTCGTTTTCGGGAATCACTTCATTTTACACTTGGTTGGGTCAGTGCCAAATGGTCATCGAATGATTACGATGAATTTTGTCGTTATCTCTTGACTTTGAATTTAAACTATGCGATTCCTGTTGGTACACTTTTATTTTTCGATAGTTTTCAAGATCTCAAACAACTTCCTTCGGAGACAATTGTCTTCACTGCATTGAATAATTTATTAAGACATCCATCGTGGGATATTCGATCGAAATATTTACTCAAATATCTTTGTCAATTAAAGCCAACTATGATTCAACATTGGATTGAATTATATCTCAACGATGAACAATCGATTGAGAAATTCTTTCAATCATTTTTAATCTATCATAGAGGACACGCTTGGATAAGTAAATATGCGAGCGAATTAACACCGTTTACCTATCAACTGTTATCCTCGCGTTTGAATCGAAGTCCATTAGCAAAATTTCATCATGATCAACACTTACGAAGATTAGTAGCTTCAGATTATGTGACGAAACAAATCTTTAATAAAGATCTATCGAAATATAGGTTATCATCAAAGCATCCGCTGATAATCGCTACTATCAATGCTCTATGTGGCGGAATACATTTCAAACTCTTTGGAGCACAATTTCATCTATCTTTCTCATTACAATATACTTATTGTGAATCGTCAGCTTTAACTCCAATTATCGAATATTTAGATAATAGACAACAAAATCATATCGAAAAACTTCCGAAACTTATTGAAACTTATGAAAATTTAATTCAGAATTATTCACAATCAAATACTTCAATCGATCTAATTGATTTATTCGTTGCTTTGATTTGTCTTCGAGGTCTCTCACAGATTTCAATCTATGAAAAATACAAAGACTTTCAAGCCTTTTCATTAGCACTTCACAAATTCAAATCAATCTGGTTCTATTATAATCAAACATGCGACTTCATTCGAGATGATGTTGGTTGGATGATGAATGTGCATTTTATTGAAAAACAAATCCAACCAATAATGAAAACTATTTCATCCGAACAACGAATTTCGACGTTTTCATCAGCATTTGCTGAAGCTTGCAAAAAACTTCGATTATTAGATGTTGAGAATCGTATTTATTTCAATTCTTCACAGAAAATCAAACAATTTATTCCAAATCAATCGGAATTTCTTTATTTTATCGATGAACATAAACTAAAATCTTTAGCTGAGAATATCTCTGAACTTGATCAATGTTATTTACTGAATTATCTTCCTAAATCTCTTCGATTATTATATTCATATACAATTCTTGAAACGAATTCTTTACCATTCATCATATTATTACTCGAATGTTTAGCAAATATTGAATCTGTTGAAGAGTTCGATGCGAATTTTTATCTCAGTTTAATCATGTTAAAACCATTATTAGAAAAATATTCGTTAGAAAACTATGCTATTGGACTTCTATGGGAAAAATATTTCGATAAAAGTATAAAATCAGATCAGACGAATGAGTTTCTGCAAGCGATTAAAAACCGAAAGTTACTCGATCGATTTTATATTGATCAAGTCGATAATTTACAATCATTTATAGATATCGAATATGTTAAACTTTTAAGTGAATCAGAAGATGAATCGAAAATTTGTGCTGCATCAATTTCTTTAATTCGACTTCTTCGAACTCAATATCATTTAAAACATATAGGAAATATCCCATCTATTTATTACAATACGATTTATTTCGCAATCATGAATTTAGAAAAATCACCTCTAAAGATTTCTATCATAAATTTTATTTTAACCATAAAAACGCCCTTATTCTTCGAACAACATCAAACTAATGAATTACAAACAAATCTCGTTGATCTATTTAAATCTTTATCATCGAGCCTTTCATTATCAGTTTCAACTCTTTTATTTCTTCAATCGAAAAAAATACTCAATGAACTATATCCAATAATATCAAATAAATTCAATAATCAATCAAATCATGAACGACAAATCGCTTTCATTGCACTTGAACAAAGTCAAACTATCGGATTATCTTCTTGTCTATCGGAATATGCTAAACAACAAAACAATCTCTCAGATATTCTTCATTTTAATTCAACGATATTCTATGATTTTATCAATCGATTCAATTCATTTGAATCTTCCAATTCAGTACTTCTCTCGATTTTCTATTTAAACGAGTTATGTTTGGACGGTCGATATTTGAATATCTTCCTTCCAACTAATGCTCAAAACGATCTGCTATCTTGGATAGAATTTGATGAATTTCAAAATCAATTATCACAACCAAATCCTCAATGTCTCTCCGTTCAAATGGGTAAATTAATAACAAACTATTTACGAATATTAAATAGAAATGAAATTCAAGAAATTATTGACTATCTGCCGAAATGTTTGTTTATCGAGAAAGATGCTCTGCCAATAATTGAAACATGGCTTGACTATAAAGAAGATAAAAGTCTCGATATATGTGCACAATTTGCTGCTCTACAAATGATTATCGAAGGATCGATTAGAGATGATCTGCTGATTACGATTGAACGTATATTTCCACGAAAGAATGCGGTCCTTTTTACACCAATTATCGAACGTTTATTTAATTCTAAAAAAGTTAATTCGAATATTTTCGATAAATTTTTATCAATAATTCATAAAAATCATTCGTACTTTTGGCGACCGATAATATTTATGAATTGTCAACGAAATCTACAATTGATTCTTGATTTTCAATCGAAACAATCGAAAATTCCAGTTCTACCGATTTTATTATTAATTAAAAGTTGTTCAAAAGATTTACAAATCTATCTTGTTGATTATTTACACGAGAAAACATCGAATATTTCAAATATACACCAAGAAAATTACATTGCAGTTGCTTGCAAATGGGTCACAGAACTTTTCATTCTTAAAGATCTCGAGAATGGATACGAACATATTTTAACATTTCTTCATAACAAAACATTCCCTCAAATTCAAAAAGCAATTCTACTTGGTCTGAATCTTGTATTCTTGCGTATCAATAGGAAAGAGCAAGATCATTATTATCTTCAAGATAAAGTCATCATAAATCTAGAGACAATCATTTATTCATGGCGAGACTATTCTCCTGATATCTTAGCTCTTTGTTTACTAGTTTATGGAAATTATCTAATTCGATTAAACAATTGCAATGTAAATCGAAAGATTCCAGAGCTAGTAGAAGAAACACTGACGCTGATTTATGAACAATTATTTCCTAAAATTGAAATTAGTGCGATTCGAGCCAAATATTGTTTAATATTCATGGAAAATAAAATGGACCATCTGAACTCGAATTTATTAACTTGGTTTGATAATAAATCAAATCTCACCATCGAACAAAAATATCTAATTCTATTAAATCAGACATTATACGAAATAAGAGAACGTTCATCTGGAATAAGTATCGAGGAATTAGTTAATTTTGTACGTCAATATTCTGATGAAGTTTTAGATAGATTTATTCTTGATGTTTACAATTATTTATGTGATAGAGAAGATAAAAACTATCTATCTGATCAATTGTATGATTATGTTATATTAGCATTGAAAGTCCAAGAAAACGGTTGGGACAAATTTTATAAAGCTATTAAAAAATTTGGTGAAAATAAATTTAAAAAACAACTTTGTATTCACTGCATGAACTATCCCCAAGATGGTCATTATTCATTAATATTTTACAAAGAATTTGGCTATCTAACTGAAGATCTTCTTCAATTAATCGAAAAACGTGAACATGACGATGGACTCAGCATGTTAAAAGGTATAAAACAAGTGTCGAATGTAGATATTGTTAAGAAATTTATGAAACAATTAGATTCGAACACATCTGACATGTTATTTGGATATTATGCCGATGTATTAATATCTCTTGCCAGAATGCATAATGTGTCTCTATTAGAAATGCATCATGAAATTTCAGATTTTATTAAGAAATCTCGTGATATTGATGAGAAATTATATTCTTTTCAACAGGATCTTTTCACACTTTTATTGAAGATTAGCTGTTTTGACTTTCAAGAACGTTTTAATCCCTTTGATATGATCAACGTAAGACTGCACAACACACATTTAAATACTGAAAAACAACGATCGAATCTGGAACGGATTTTTCCAAATAAACATACGATTAATAGAGACTTTCAAAAAGAAATCCAATATCTCGATAAAAAATCAGCTCTATTTTTTCCCGATAATCCTTTTTACGCTTAAATAAAAAAAAACTACGTCACATTCGATACCAAGCAATAAATCCAACAAAAATAATAATCATAAAAATGATGAGTATAGTTATCATTCTAAAATATGAGATAATATAAAATAAAACTAACATTTTAATTCAAATCCTATTTTACATAGCTGATTGGAAAGCAGTTGGAGGTCGAATTTGATGATTAGTTCGAACGGTTTTTTTACAGCAATACGGCATTCCGTTTTCATCTACTTTTTGAATTTATAGATCGAGAGAAATATGAAGATTGTCTACCTTGACAACAACTATCTGCATGATAGAGTTCACAGGTAATTTCTACTGGACATGTAAAAGTATCGCCTTCGAATTCACATAATCCAAAGCCTTCATCATCGACCGAATCCGGTATTACAAGAGAATCTGCATTTTCAAGATAACAGTAGAACACATTGCTCTCTCTATTAAACTCCTTTCGTTCCTTTCGATGTTGTTTAAAAGCACTAATGACGGCTGGTAGATACTTTTTGCCTGCTTCTTTCTGAAGATAAATATATGAAAAAAAAAGAAAATTGAAAGAAAACGAAAAATGTCCAACCAATTTTTGCTTCGATATTCGATGATTTCGTTCGGTTATAATCATCGATGCTGTTGAATGTCCATCTATTCGATATTTTCGAGTGCTTGTTGTTGTTGATGAACGACCTACAGATTAAACAGTGAAATCCACAGAGAAAAAGAAATATTTACCAAAACGATGTTTTCCTGTTGTTGAATCGTTTGAAGGCGAATGGTGAAAGAAATCTCGTACTTTATCACGCATTCTTTGTTTTTCAGTGCTTGGAATTATGAAATCTATTTTCAAATACAAATAGATAAACACTATTTAAGAACGAAAGTTTACTGGCTGGTGTTGTCGAACGACCTACAAATTAAACAGTGAAATCCACAGAGAAAAAGAAATATTTACGGTGAAATATGTCAAAATGATGTTTTCTTGTTGTTGATGAATCATCTGAATGTCGAAAGAAATCTCGTACTTTGTCACGCATTCTTTCTCTTTGGGTGGTTGAAATTTCAGAGCCTAAATTTTAAAGACAATAGAAAATAAACTTTTATCAAAAGTATTTGTAGATCGTATACTGGATGTTGTTGTCGAACGACCTACAATGAAAAATAATTTTCTCAAAAAAAAAAAATCTGCAAAGAAGAAAAAATCTTTACGATGAAATATGTTAAAATAATGTTTTTTTGTTGTTGATTCAAAAGGAGATTCAGTTGAAGATTCATGTCGATGTCGATGAAATAACGAGCGTGGTTGAACGACTGAATTGACATCTTCAGATCCATTGATCAGTTGTGCAAAAACGAACATAAGTAACACGAAAAGCATCATGTTTCTATTTGTCCCTTAATAACCTAGAAAAGAAAAACATTTATGGTCAAAAAAAAAAGCATGGTTGCATTAATGAAAGAAAACAGAACAGATCTGTGCATATATATGTATACGCTCCCTAGGGGACAACATGTTTGAGTGTCATCGACATTCGCTATTTCGTTGAAGAAAGAAAAACAAAAAAAAAACAAATGGAAATATTTTCTAAAGAACTCAATCGAGGGAGACATTTCGAATGAGTTTGATAAAAGAAAAAAATTGTTGCTTTCTTATCAAAGAGATATAAAAACTGATGTAGATGCAAGATTTTTAAATCGAGAAATATGTTTTTGAAAACAAGATTCGTTGTTTTTCTCTTTTTGTTCGCAATTTATGCGAATGCCGGTCCATTCGGTAAACGTCATTCGGTGAATGATGAACCAACTCCATATGCTTGTAATCGAGCCACAGGTTTACCATCGAAACATGTCGAACAAATCATTTTAAATGTAACATCAACAACTTACAACAGCAGTCAGCAGGTCAATGTAACCTGGCCAATGCCTTCGTCGGTTTGTTCGGATGATTTTATCGGAATTTATTTCGTCGAAATCGAACTAGCATGTGGATATTTTGATTATGAATTTGTTCACAAGAATCAGAATTTAATGTCGTGGAACATGATTAACCTTCGTCGACCATTGGAATTCCGTTACTATACTCGAGAAGAAAATTGTTCGGGTAACTATTCACTGTTAGGCAAATCTGTAACAGTTGAACCATTGAATTACAATGAGCCAACGCATATTCATTTGGCCTATGGCGATCGAATTGATCAAATATTTGTTTCGTATTTAACTAATTCATCGAAATATCCTCCTCAATGTCAATACGGACTCAGTCCATCGACACTTAATTTCCAAAAAACTGGAACTTCAATAACTTACAAAGCATCGGACATGTGTGAAGGTCGAGCAAATGAAACCGGTCCACAGAATTTCATCGATCCTGGATATATGCATACAATTCTACTCGACGATCTTCGTCCATCAACAACTTACTACTATCGCGTTGGCACAAACGAACACGGTTGGTCGGACATCTATTTCTTCACAAATCGACCTGACAATCTCAATGAAGCGGTTAATTTCATTGCCTATGGCGACATGGGCTTGACACCGGTCGAACCCGGCGCAAAAGCAACATTAGAACACGTTACCGAACGAATCCGATCGATTAACGTGACTTGTTTGATTCATATCGGTGATATTAGTTACGCTCGTGGAATCGGCGCACTTTGGGACGCATTTATGACTCAAATTCAACCAATTGCAGCTCGTGTTCCCTATATGGTCGGTATAGGCAATCACGAGTACGATCATATCGAAGGCGGAGACAAAGATCCAAGTGGTGCGCCAGCTCCCGGTGGATTTCGACCGAGCTGGGGTAATTACGGTCAGGATTCAGGTGGCGAATGCGCTGTTCCCATGGTGCATCGTTTTCATTCGCCATCGAATGGCAACGGTCTATTTTGGTACAGTTTCGATGTGGGTCCTGTTCATGTTCTTATGTTTTCAACTGAACATGATTTTCTCAATACATCGACGCAATACAATTGGATTGAACGTGATCTACAATCAGTAAATCGTTCGCATACGCCCTGGATTATCGTTGGTTCTCATCGACCGATGTATATTTCTCAATTAGATTATCCCGATCTTCAAATAGGAGCGATGCTGCAACTACATTTAGAACCATTGTTCTATAAATATAAAGTCGATCTTAATCTCTACGCACATCTTCACGCCTACGAACGAACTTGTGCAATGTATCAAGAAAAATGCGTTCGAGATGGGATCACTCATGTTCTCATCGGCATGGCCGGTCAAGATTTAACTCTGCATCCTTATGCAGCTAAAAACTGGAGTATGTATCACGATGAACAGTATGGATACACGACGATATTCGTCAATCGAACGCATCTTCATCTGAATTATCATCACAACAGTGACAATCAAATTGCCGATCAATTTATCTTAGAAAAAGTTTTTCAAACCAACGAAATAAAATGTCCTTAAAGTAGAAACGACCTTGTGATTTCGAATGTGTTATCAGTAGATTCTTTTTCGTTCTGTCTTTTGTGAAGGATATTTAAACTATACGGTAGTTGTATACTCTCTACTATCATATTTTAAATATTTGTAAAATGGAACAATTACCTGTCGAACTACTCTATCGAATATTCGATAATCTCGATGCTGAAACACTTCTAATTTCTGTTCGATCTGTTTGCCATCGATTTCGATCGATTACTCAAACGTACAATCGATTCATTTTGGATTACAGATCGATTTCAAAACGAAATTTCTATCTTCTTTCGCATCGAATCGATCGAAATCATGTTCGATCATTGATTCTTTCCAATGATAAAACCACATCGAATCAAATCGATCTATTCATTTCATTCGATTATTTCAATCAATTGACTTGTCTTCGTTCGTTGAAACTCTTTCATATCGATGAATTACAATTGAATATTCTTCTTCAACAAATCAATCCTCATCTACTCACAACATTCGCACTGAGTATTCGAGATTACGATGAAACCTATCTCGATCACACGCCAAGACGTCTCACGAACTTTCTTCAACGATCAAATCTACAAACAATCGAAATCCATTTAGAAAACGATCGTTTTTCGAAAATATCCTGGTCGAATAATCTTTCTCTTCGACATTTAATTATTCACGGGCAAATCACATTGCTCAATTTTCTGTCGATCTTTCAATCGTCTCCTCATTTAAATCAACTCGTTCTCAGTGAATTTCCACACGATTTATTCATTCAAACATCTTCGATAACATTTCCTCAACTTTGCTCATTGACAATTCACGATGTTCGAACAACAATCGATCAATTAGAAACGTTTCTTCTCTTAACGCCATCGTTGATTTCGTTGAAATTAATCGGTGGTAAAATGATGCTCAATGGCAAACGTTGGGAAGATTTTATAACGAAGAATTTACTCGATTTAAATAAATTTCAATTTTATTTCACTCAATGGGAATTAATACAACAGACAGAACGAGATCTTCAATTGATTATCAATTCATTTCAAACGCCATTTTGGATCGAAAAGAAAAAATGGTTTGTTACTTGTAAATATGATTTAACTTTAACGGGAACGATTCATCTCTATTCAATTCCAATGTGTCGATCGTATTTTATCTATGAAAAAGGTTTAAAAGTGATTTCATTATCAACCTATTCGAATAAATTCTTCAATACAGAAAATATCAATTCATTAGATTTAATTCTAAATAAATCGTTAGCAAACGAAATCGAAGAACAAACGAACACCAACGATCCGCTGTTTCCTGAAGTTAAACAAATCAATCTCGAATTCTATGAGCAATGGCCTTTGTTTACACTGGAAAAACTCTCGATATTAATCGACTTTGCACGTCTTGTTCGTTTAACAATTCATAGTAATTATTTCAACGATTATAACGAAACAATTTGGATTGATATTTCGAATTTTCTTCAACAATCAATGAATCTATCGAATTTAGTTATTCAAACAAGTTTCGATACGTATCATTCGGATAAAACAATTGAACATTTCTCATCGATTCTTCCCGATCATATCAAACATTTCGAAATATCGATTCAAAATCTCAAACAAATTCAAATCCTTCTACATTCATGTCGACAATTATCAACGATTACATTGAATAATTACGAAACGAAATTATACGATCAAATGATTCAATGGTTTGAAGAGAATACCATTCATTCGACATGTCGAATTAGTCACGGCATGATTTCAGTGTGGCTAGGAAAGACAATAATTCAAATGGGTTGATGTTTTTTCTTTTAAATAAATAAAATTTTTTTTCTCTTCTTACGAGTCGAAGATAACGATATCATTTTATTTATTTTCAAATGACGAGTTTAGACGACTTCGAATATGTAAATGAAAATTCTATTCATGAAGATCTTCTCTGTCCGTTATGCACCGATCCGTTCGAAGAACCGGTATGCGCTAAACAATGTGGACATACATTCTGTCGAAATTGTATTACAACTACTTTTCAAACTATGAATCGATGTCCGACATGTCGAGAAATATTAAAATTAGAAGATTTTCATCCGATTAACATTCGTCCGTTTCTTAATCAACTGAATCAGCTATTGGTTACGTGTAAATTCTGTTCAATAACGAATATTCAACGAGGAAATTTCAATGATCATCGAAAACAATGTACGAACAGGGAGATTCCCTGTCCAGCAGCGAATATCGATTGTAATTGGAAAGGAAAACGTGATCAATTAGAAGAACATACTCGAGCATGTGCACTGGTTAAAATTCAACCAAAGATCAATGAATTGACAAGTTTAGTGGAAAGACAATCTGAACAAATCAAATTTCTTTTTACAGTCTTGCAAAAACTGTCAGTCAGCAACAAGCAACATTGTCGAGAGAACTATGGACGTGGTGGTTCTGCACAATGTGATATTTGTAACGGAGATATTCAGTTTAGTTCGCGTTTACATTTTTGTCCAAATACCGATATTTGTCATCGATGTATCGGCAAACATTTTTCGTCCTAAACGTGCTTTTTTTTACAAGCGATCAAAAATCAAGATAAGAATATATGTAAAGATTTCTTTGTTCCTATTCTATGTGAACTTTACGTCACTTCTTATCGTATTAAATGCCGATTTCGTTAAAGGTTACCGGCACTTGTCTTCGTATAAATACACGAAGGAATAAGATTTGTGCGTTCTATTCGTTATGAGAATTCAAATTTTATTATTTTATATTTTGCTTAACAACAGTCAAGCTCTTTTATCTAAGAAATCAGTGAAATTTTTAAGAGAGGGAAGATGTGGAATCAGTGATGATCGTGCACCACTTGCGTTTACGGCAAACAGACAATGGTGAGTGTTTTTTGTTTTCATAAAATCTCGAGGAAACTTTTTTTTATCATCTTCAGGAATAAGAAGGATTTTACATGGAAAGTTGTCGATGGATATATGCCTCCGATGGGTCTCGGACGAGTACGTGCGACTCTTTATGAATCATTTGCTGATTGGGCACGATATGCACCGTTAACATTTCGTGAAGTTTCACCTTATGATGAAGCTGATATTGAAATTGCATTTATTCATCGATATCATGATGAACTTCGGAGATTTGATGGGCCAGGTGGAGTACTTGCATATGCATATGGTCCACCAGTAGGAAAACTCTATTTTGAAATTGAAGAAGATTGGATAGAAGAGTAAGTTTATTGATATTTTCTTTGAGATTTTATCGAATAGATTCGAAAATACTTTACAGATATATTCACGATGGTATTAGTTTTAATTTACGTCTTGTTGCAACGCATGAAATTGGTCATATTCTCGGACTCGGTCATTCACATGATCCGTCAGCAATAATGTATTCACAGTATCATCTCATAAAACCACACGACATTCTTCCGAGAGATGTAAGTTTACTATCGTACAGTACAAACAAAATCGAAAAACTAACATTGTTTTCAATCTTATAGGATCAAAACGGTATTCAGGCAATGTACGGAGTCAGATATCCATCTAGCGGATTTTTCCCAACTAGTACTCACACAACCGCAACAACTACTAGAAAACCATTGACATATAACCCAAATACAACACGAAGAGCCTGGTGGGAGATATTTACAGTCTCAACAACGAATCCATGGGCTAGATTTACTACAACAAAATCCACTACAAAACGAACTACACCTAGATTCACTACAAAACGAACTACAACTAAATCCACTGCAAAACGAACTACACCTAGATTCACTACAAAACGAACTACAACTAAATCCGCTGCAAAACGAACTACAGCCAAATTCACTACAAAGCGAACTACACCTAGATTCACTACAAAGCGAACTACAGCCAAATTCACTACAAAACGAACCACCAGCACAACAAATTGGTGGGCTAGATTTACCATTAAAACTACTACAGCAAAACCTTCTACAACTACAAAACGAACTTCTATTACCACAACAAAACGAACTTCAATACCCTCAACGAAGCGAACTCCAACTACCACAATGAAACGAACTCCAACAACGACAACAAAACGAACTGCAATTACCACAACCAAGAGAACTCCTATTGCCACAACAAAGCTTTCTACGAGACGCAGTCCAGTCACAATCTCTACTACCACGAAACGAAGTACAATTGCAACAAATTGGTGGGATAGATTTATTAGGAAAACTATTACAACACAACTTTCTACGAGGAAAACTCCAGTTACAACAACTACTACGAAAACAACGAAAACTTCTACGAGAAAATTTCCAGTTACAACTAGGAAAACAACGACTCTTTCCAGAGACGATATCAAAAAAGTTATTATGAGAGTGAATATAGCTCCAACTCGATCTCGATCGACAAAAATAACCACAAAAATACCCGATGATGCAATTAGAAGAGTCATTTTAACAGTAGATACAGTTCCTACTCCAAAGATGAGAAAGCCAATCTTTGCAAAATTATCTCAATCGCCAACAAGCAAACCTAAGACTAGCCTTCTAATGACAAAGCTTACAAAGAATCCAGTAACAAAAGCAAAGGTAACTCAAAAACCTACAACCAAGAAAAAAACATCAAAATACGTGTCAAACACATAAACTCAAAAGAAAATATGCTGATACTTGAACAATTATCATACAAATCATGAGATAGACAACTGTTAAAATCAAGATTTACAAGTGACAAAAGTGCTTCCGTAAAATTCTTTAATTAAAATGTCACAACAGATCTGTACGAGCGTAAGAAATAAAAATCATCGACAAGTTGCATACGAAAAACGGAAGAAAAAAAACGTGCGATTCTGTTTTCTTTCTATTTTCTGTCAATAAACATGTTTTTCATTTTTACTTCTTTTTTTCGTTCGTCATGGAGCAAAACAATGACTTCGAATATATAAATGAAAATTCTATTGATCAAGATCTTCTTTGTCCGTTGTGCACGGAACCATTTTCTGCTAAATAATATGGACATACATTCTGTCGAAACTGTATCACGCAGACTCTTCAAACCATGAATCGATGTCCAACATGTCGAGAAATATTAAAATTAGAAGATTGTCATCCAGTTATTATTCGTCCATTTCTTAATCAACTCAATCAGTTATTGGTTACGTGTAAATTCGCTATAGACTAACGAGCGGCGTTTACTGTGATACATGCAATGCAAGATTCGTATATGATGACCGGGAGAAAGGTTTACACTTTAGTCCAGATACTGACATTTGTTTGAAATGTGTTGAAAAACATTTTTCTTCAAACTGCGCATGAATTAGATAGGATGAATAATTGTATTTCGACGATAACGAAAGATTTTGTTGAATAATAAAATAAATTCGTGTCGATACATTTGAGCTGTCAGAATATTTGAATAGAATGGAAGTTTAAAAATGATAAACAAAAAACAAATACGGTCGTATATCGAAAGGATGTTGGAATAATTGTATTGAAATAGACAAAACAAAATACTTTTGTCGGATTTTTTGCTTCGTATCGAATGTGACATAATTTTTATTTAAGTATAAAAAGGATTATCGGGAAAAAATAAAGCCGATTTTTTATCGAGATATTGGATTTCTTTTTGAAAGTCTCTATTAATCGTATGTTTGTTTGGAAAAGTTTTCTCCAGGTTCAATCGTCGTTTTTTGGCATTTAAACCTGTATTGTGCAATGGTACATTAATCATACTATAGGGATTAAAATGTTCTTCAGAGTCAAAACAGCTAATCTTCAATAAAAGTGTGAAAAGATCCTGTTCGAAAGAATATAATTTCTCATCAATATCACGAGATTTCTTAATAAAATCTGAAATTTCATGATGCATTTCTAATAGAGACACATTATGCATTCTGGCAAGAGATATTAATACATCGGCATAATATCCAAATAACATGTCAGATGTGTTCGAATCTAATTGTTTCATAAATTTCTTAACAATATCTACATTCGACACTTGTTTTATACCTTTTAACATGCTGAGTCCATCGTCATGTTCACGTTTTTCGATTAATTGAAGAAGATCTTCAGTTAGATAGCCAAATTCTTTGTAAAATATTAATGAATAATGACCATCTTGGGGATAGTTCATGCAGTGAATACAAAGTTGTTTTTTAAATTTATTTTCACCAAATTTTTTAATAGCTTTATAAAATTTGTCCCAACCGTTTTCTTGGACTTTCAATGCTAATATAACATAATCATACAATTGATCAGATAGATAGTTTTTATCTTCTCTATCACATAAATAATTGTAAACATCAAGAATAAATCTATCTAAAACTTCATCAGAATATTGACGTACAAAATTAACTAATCCCTCCATACTTATTCCAAATGAACGTTCTCTTATTGCGTATAATGTCTGACTTAATAGAATTAGATATTTTTGTTCGATGGTGAGATTTGATTTGTTATCAAACCAAGTTAATAAATTCTTTTTCATATAGGCAGTTCTATCTTCCATCAATATTAAACAAAATTTGGCTCGAATCGAACTAATTTCAGGAAATAATTGTTCATAAATCAGCGTCAGTGTCTCTTTTACTAGCTGTGGAATCTTTCGATTTACATTGTAATCGTTTAATCGAATTAAATAATTTCCATAAACTAGTAAACAAAGAGCTAAGATATCAGGAGAATAGTCTCGCCATGAATAAATAATTGTCTCTAGCTTTATGATGACTCTTTCTTGAAGATAATAATGATCTTGCTCTTTCCTATTGATATTCAAGAGTGCAAAATTCAGACCAAGTAGAATTGCTTTTTGAATTTGAGGGAATGTTTTGTTATGAAGAAATGTTAAAATATGTTCGTATCCATTCTCGAGATCTTTAAGAATGAAAAGTTCTGTGACCCATTTGCAAGCAACTGCAATGTAATTTTCTTGGTGTATATTTGAAATATTCGATGTTTTCTCGTGTAAATAATCAACAAGATAGATTTGTAAATCTTTTGAACAACTTTTAATTAATAATAAAATCGGTAGAACTGGAATTTTCGATTGTTTCGATTGAAAATCAAGAATCAATTGTAGATTTCGTTGACAATTCATAAATATTATCGGTCGCCAAAAGTACGAATGATTTTTATGAATTATTGATAAAAGTTTATCGAAAATATTCGAATTCACTTTTTCAGAATTAAATAAACGTTCGATAATTGGTGTAAAAAGAACCGCATTCTTTCGTGGAAATATACGTTCAATAGTAATCAGTAGATCATCTCTAGTCGATCCTTCGATAATCATTTGTAGAGCAGCAAATTGTGCACATATATCGAGACTTTTATCTTCTTTATAGTCAAGCCATGCTTCAATTATTGACAGAGCATCTTTCTCGATAAACAAATATTTCGGTAGATAGTCAATAATTTCTTGAATTTCATTTCTATTTAATATTCGTAAATATTTTGTTATTAGTTTACCCATTTGAACGGAGAGACATTGAGGATTTGGTTGTGATAATTGATTTTGAAATTCATCGAATTCTATCCAAGATAGTAGATCGTTTTGTGCAGTAGTTGGAAGAAAGATATTCAAATATCGACTGTCCAAACATAACTCATTTAAATAGAAAATCGAGAAAAATATTGAATTAGAAGATTCAAATGAATTGAATCGATTGATAAAATTATAAAATATCGTTGAATTAAAATGAAGAATATCAGAGAGATTGTTTTGTTGTTTAGCATATTCCGATAGACAATATGATAATCCGATAGTTTGACTCTGTTCGAGTGCAATGAAAGCGATTTGTCGTTCATGATTTGATTGATTATTGAATTTATTTGATATTATTGAATATAGTTCATTGAGTAGTTTTTTCGATTGAAGAAATAAAAGAGTTGAGACTGATAATGAAAGGCTCGATGATAAAGATTTAAATAGATCAACGAGATTTGTTTGTAATTCATTAGTTTGATGTTGTTCGAAGAATAAAGGCGTTTTTATGGTTAAAATAAAATTGATGATAGAAATCTTTAGAGGTGATTTTTCTAAATCCATGATTGCGAAATAAATCGTATTGTAATAAATAGATGGAATTTTTCCTATATGTTTTAAATGATATTGAGTTCGAAGAAGTCGAATTAAAGAAATTGATGCAGCACAAATTTTCGATTCATCTTCTGATTCACTTAAAAGTTTGCCATATTCGATATCTATAAATGATTGTAAATTATCGACTTGATCAATATAAAATCGATCGAGTAACTTTCGGTTTTTAATCGCTTGCAGAAACTCTTTCGTCTGATTTGATTTTATACTTTTATCGAAATATTTTTCCCATAGAAGTCCAATAGCATAGTTTTCTAACGAATATTTTTCTAATAATGGTTTTAACATGATTAAACTGAGATAAAAATTCGTATCAAACTTTTCAACAGATTCAATATTTGCTAAACATTCGAGTAATAATATGATGAATGGTAAAGAATTCGTTTCAAGAATTGTGTATGAATATAATAATCGAAGAGATTTAGGAAGATAATTCAGTAAATAACATTGATCAAGTTCAGAGATATTCTCAGCTAAAGATTTTAGTTTATGTTCATCGATAAAATAAAGAAATTCCGATTGATTTGGAATAAATTGTTTGATTTTCTGTGAAGAATTGAAATAAATACGATTCTCAACATCTAATAATCGAAGTTTTTTGCAAGCTTCAGCAAATGCTGATGAAAACGTCGAAATTCGTTGTTCGGATGAAATAGTTTTCATTATTGGTTGGATTTGTTTTTCAATAAAATGCACATTCATCATCCAACCAACATCATCTCGAATGAAGTCGCATGTTTGATTATAATAGAACCAGATTGATTTGAATTTGTGAAGTGCTAATGAAAAGGCTTGAAAGTCTTTGTATTTTTCATAGATTGAAATCTGTGAGAGACCTCGAAGACAAATCAAAGCAACGAATAAATCAATTAGATCGATTGAAGTATTTGATTGTGAATAATTCTGAATTAAATTTTCATAAGTTTCAATAAGTTTCGGAAGTTTTTCGATATGATTTTGTTGTCTATTATCTAAATATTCGATAATTGGAGTTAAAGCTGACGATTCACAATAAGTATATTGTAATGAGAAAGATAGATGAAATTGTGCTCCAAAGAGTTTGAAATGTATTCCGCCACATAGAGCATTGATAGTAGCGATTATCAGCGGATGCTTTGATGATAACCTATATTTCGATAGATCTTTATTAAAGATTTGTTTCGTCACATAATCTGAAGCTACTAATCTTCGTAAGTGTTGATCATGATGAAATTTTGCTAATGGACTTCGATTCAAACGCGAGGATAACAGTTGATAGGTAAACGGTGTTAATTCGCTCGCATATTTACTTATCCAAGCGTGTCCTCTATGATAGATTAAAAATGATTGAAAGAATTTCTCAATCGATTGTTCATCGTTGAGATATAATTCAATCCAATGTTGAATCATAGTTGGCTTTAATTGACAAAGATATTTGAGTAAATATTTCGATCGAATATCCCACGATGGATGTCTTAATAAATTATTCAATGCAGTGAAAACAATTGTGCGTGAAGGAAGTTGTTTGAGGTCTGGGAAACTATCAAAAAATAAAAGTGTACCAACAGGAATCGCATAGTTTAAATTTAAAGTCAAGAGATAACGACAAAATTCATCGTAATCATTCGATGACCATTTGGCACTGACCCAACCAAGTGTAAAATGAAGTGATTCACGAAAACGAGGATTAATTGTAAACGTGAGAATACGTTTGACGATTTGAACGATTGAATCGGATTCTCTTTGAATCAAAGCTTGTGATACAAAATATTCTTGAAATGATAAATGAACGAAACTAAACACTTGTAAACCTCGCTCAGCAAGAATACCAATATCAGAATTCAATGATGATAATAATCGATCGACATAATCACGTATTTCGTGACGTTTAGCAGATGGAACTTGTTGTTTTCGAATTGAACAACATAATTCTCTCATATCGAATTCGTCGATAAGACCTGATGGTGATTGTAAATGAAGATGAACCGCAAGTTTCATGAGAAAATATTTGAGTTCAACTTGTGGAATAATTGTTTCAATAAGATGTTCGTACATTTCTACTCGAGATTTCGCATGAAATTCGGTGGATAATGAAAGATGACACGCACAAATCAAAGATAATAGAGATGGATTTGAGACTGATAAATGTGAATGTACTTTAAACATGTTGTCGACATCGTTTTTTTGTTGATTGAATATATATTGTTTAATTTCGTTGTCCATTTGAATATTTTCCTTTTCCAAATGATCGAATACAATTTTATTTATTCCCTCCGTCCATTTTTGAATAAATTCTTTAACTTCAGCTTGATCCATTAATAATAATATAAATGTTCGAATATTCGCACCAATAAGTGGATAAAATTCATAGCCAACAATACGACTAGTGATTAGAATTTGATTAGCACCTGGTGTATTAAGTGTTTGAATTTGTCGAACCTTTTTTCTGCTAAACATTGAATTAGTTTCGAACATAAGTTGATCGAATGCTGAAACTGAATCATTTGCTTGTACGTATTCATCGATAAAACTTCGAACTGAATCAACAATCTGTTTTCGTTGTGCGACATCGGGAATTTCATCGAGGCCATCGAGCAGAATCAAAGCGTGACCGTGATAGATAAATTCTTGTAGAATATTTTCGGTCTGATTAGTTGTTGAATAAGATTGAGAAAACCATGTATGATTACCAATGTAATCGATCAAGGTTTTTGTTGGATTTTGTTTGAGCCAAGAGACGAATTCACCGATTCGAATTAGAATAGGAACTCGAGCAAATTCATTATTGAGAATTGCTCGAGCAGAGTCTTGTGTCAACCAGCGAAGAAGAGTTGTTTTTCCACTACCAGGATCACCGAGAATAACAATCCATCGATCATTTTCAAATACTTTCGTAAGTTTTTCTGTAGGCAAGTGTTCTTCTGTTGATATATTCTGTTTTAAAGAAGGTTGAAAATTGTTGAAATTATTATTAATTTTCTTCGAATAAACTTTCAAGATTTTCTTGGAAGAATTCAAATCGATTTGAATAAATTTCAATTTATTTTCGAGATCTTGTTGACTTTGTGATGAAAGCGAAGTTCCTATTAATCCTTCAATCATTGAAGCTAAATCGCTACTATTGTTTACTAATGTTCGTAGTTGTAGTTTCGAATGAAAAGAAATACAATTTTGACAATATTCTATCAAAAAATCTTCATGTTCATCGAATAATTCGTCAAAACTTTTTCGATTTCCAAATCTTTCTTCAAATTTCAACTCACGTTCTCTGATTATCTTTTCATAATTCATTCGTTCGATGAATTTCTCCCATTGATGATATTTATCTTCTTTTCCTAATGGATCTTCTATTATATAATAAAGCTCCATAGTACATACGTTCCAAATATCTTGACGTAATGAACGATTATAATTCATTAAACGTTGCATTTGTTGACAAAATAATTGAGCATATTCATTGTCTGCATATTTTGGTTGAAGTAATTCATCCAAATAATCACGAATGACCTTTTCATCAGTCGATTCTTTCACACGTTCGATAATTTCATCCATCAACTAAAAAGCCTTGGAATTATTCTGTTTTTTTCTTCGTCGCTTCTTTTCGAAAAATACTCGAATGAAGAAAAAAATCCAATGCTATGTAAAGATTTATTTATTCAGCGAGCACATTGCATTTCTATCTAGTCCTCTTTTTAATTATCTCGTTACATGATATGCCATTGCATAGTGACATCGAAAAATTCAGTCCTCCTCTCAACTAATAGTAATCCATACATAGCGTGGATCGTTTTGTGACAAATTCTTGACAACATGTTGAGTTATTCTGTAGATTACATTTCGTACTAAATTTATCGAAATTTAAAAAAACTGATACAACTCAGAGTTAGTATTATATCTAATGCCATTGAGATAGACATGTATCATCGTTAAATACGAATATATCATAGCATTTGAAAGTTTCTAATCCTATTACGTATATAGTCTTTATTTTGAAAATATTTTAAAAAATCGTAACATATTATTCACAACGATCTTAATTTCGTAAAAGATATTGTAGTCATGAGTTTGCGATTTTATTACGATCATGTTTAAGTGCAGTTAGTGTCTACGTGAACAGTACAAAGAATTTCAAAGTTTGGATTTAGAGAATAGTATCTATACTTTGTTTTTTGACAGAATATTAGCGATATATTTTTTTCCTGGATCGTCGATATAATTCTTTTGAAGATTCAGCTCGATAACTGTCTGTAAAACCGATTAATCATATAAAATATTGAATAAAGAAACCGGTATAACTTTATTTGAAGTTATAAATAATTCTCTTGTTTATGATAATTAAATATTTAAGCGTTTTAAATTAGATTGGAAAATAATTACGACGATGAACGATTGCATTTCGTTTGATAAAAGTTAAATAAAATCAGAATTTTATCATTTTCGCGAGCCGAGATGTACGTATAATTCGATACGTTGGAAAATGTGTGAATCATCTGATATACTTGGATTATTCCGTTTGTTCTGTTCTGTAGAAAGAGAGATTTTTTTTCTGTTTTATTGTACTTTGATGAATCTCGAAAATGTATTAAACCATAAATGCTTATAACATTCATACAAACTCTGCCTAAATATTACTCATACGCATAAGTTGGAAGAAAGATTGCGTATTAGTAATAATTTTGATGTATCAATATTACACGTACGCAATTCTCGTATATAAAAAGGATCTTTGCTTCACACAGTTGCATTTCAAAACTTGTTTTACTGTATTGAGATGAATATTCTTTATCGTGCACTATTGTTATTCGCTAGTGCTGCAATTCTAGTCCATTGTCAAGGTGGTGGTGGTGGTGGAGGAGGTATCCGTTAACTTATTATAATTACTATTTTATAATATTTATTTATTTAAGGTGGCGGCGGCGGCGGCGGTGGCGGCGGAGGAGGGGGAGGAGGAGGTATTTCTGAATTTTGTATAACTATTATTTCTATGATATTTTCTTCATTTTAGGTGGTGGAGGTGGAGGAGGTACATATTATTTTTTTTCTAACATTAAGGCACAATTTATTTTATTGAAGGTAGCGGTAGTGGCTCAATTTGCACAACAGATGAATGCAAGCGTACTGATGCTATAATTCTTGGTTGTGTATTTGGCGTCTGTTGTGGACTTCCGATTATCTTTCTTATTGTTTTAATATGCTCCGAATGTGGCATAAGTCGATTTATATGTTGTTTAGGTCGACCATTTCGATCAAATTCAAGTTTCATCAATAAGACAAATTCCAAAGAATATTTCCATGATGAAAATGTGTTCAAATCAGGAACATGGTCAAGCAAATACTATCAATATAGAAAATGGCACGGACCTTTTGAATTTTCTTTATTATTTGATTTGCCATCGATGAAGATAACCGGTTTAGGTTCTGACGATGTCGGTAAATTCACTATTGAAGGAATCTATTCTTTGAAAACACGTCGGATAGGTCTTATAAAAACCTATACAAAACGTACTGGCAATCCAAGGGAAAATTTAGGTCATCGTGTTACTATACAACTAGAATGGAATCCAGAGAAAAACGTATTTGAAGGTAAATGGTACGTACAAACAAGAAAGTATCATGGAGAAAATAAATTTGAATTGAAATACAAGGAACCAATCTCCATTATTAATCAAGTTTAGTCAGGACCAGGTATATCGAAATAAACTAGAACAAGTCATTGAACTTCTATGTTGTAAAATAAAATATTTGTATCAATAAAAATAACTCACGTCGACAGATTTCACCTGTTAAAATGTGTAAGAAAAGTGCTGTGATAAATGCAGAGACAATCACTCATGAACCCATCGGACTGTTTTTAATATCGATAATTATTCCATTATCTAATGAGTAAATAATATTGAATATTAACCCTTCCCCATTGGATGCATCCATTGGAATGCATCTGATCATATAAAGAAAATAATTCGAATTTTTTTGTATTGTGTGAAATGATGAATGTTATTTGTAAATCTTCTCTTCCAACTTATTGACTCATCAGTAGTAAATGATAGGTTTCTCTCTCACTCTCATTATTTAAAAATTGAAGTCTCAGAAAAAAAAACTGATGTTTTCTTTTAATATTTTACAATACTAAAACAGGATAACTCATCATTAAATCCAATAAATGCTGAAATTAGCCTTAAGTATTCACTAGATTTGCCTAACTAACGTTCGCTAATAAGTACACTGTAAGAAAATGTGGAGAATAATCAATGGTAAAACGGTTTTAAATGGTCCAGTAAACTGAAGAAGGGATGGCGCACTTCAAAAAAGATTTATTGCATGTTCGAAATGCGTAAAACTTTGTTGTTCTAATGTTTGCTTAGATACTTTCTTTCTTTTTATTCGTTTTGCATAATTTTGATGAATAAATGAAAAAAAACTATAATATTTTACTACGGCAGATAAAAATGGAAACATCATGTCATTCCGTCATCAAATAGAAGCAATAACAATTGGCAAAAAGATTTTTTTATTTTGAAAAAATATTTAAACATCTTCGAGCCATTCATGCCAATCAGGTTCACGAGATGAATATCGCACGATTGCCTAAAATGAATACTCAAAACCAATTCTATAGACACAAACAAATTTTTACTGAATTTGTTTGAAATAGTTGACGAAATTCGTCGTCATAGTCAAAACTATCACGACATCCAATATCAATTAGATAGAGCCGTTTGATTGTCTAGAAAACATCCAAAAGTACAACTTTTGGATAATTATAATGAATTCAATCCTACTTTGTTTTTTTCAAACGCTTTAACCAAACATCGAAACCCATTCGGCTCAATCTTGTTGTGATTAAGATTGAGTTCTATAAGTGTCTAGAATATCAAAGAATACGTTAAACTGAATACATGTATGGAATTATACTGTATTGTTTTCCAGTGCATCACGAATATACAAACAACTTTCTAGTCCAATTTCATTATTAGACAGATCGAGTTGCGTAAGCGTCTAGAGAAGACATACGAATTTTTACATAATTATATATAAATAGGCATTTAATGAATTGAATCGTTTACTTTATTCATGTGCAGCATTTCACTCAAATATGGAACGCCTATATCTTTGATTGCATTGTTAGAAAGTTTTAATATGGTAAGTGTCTATAGACAAGATGGAAAAGTTGAGCAATCTGTTATTGAATTTTACTTTATTGATTCTTAACATTCGACAAAGGTGCTGAACACCTACGAATCCGATTCTATTCTCGTTTATATTGAGTTCAATGAGTGTCTTGAGAAAAGAAAAGTGAATTTATTCGAAATTAACATTAAGTAAATTGAACTCTACTGTATTGTTTTCGAGTCCTTGACTGAGATATTGAGCACCGTCAGGTCCAATTCCATTTCTTGTAAGATTAAGTTCTGTTAGTGACTATAAATAAAACACAAACAACACATTTCGAACATAAAAGTAATTCATCATTGAATTTCACTTGATTGTATTTTAATGCTTCAGCAAGATGTCGAACACCTTCATAACCGATTCTGTTACCATAGAGATTGAGTTTTGTGAGTGTCTACAACGAATATTTATCTAGATTTCGACGCAAATCGAAGATTTTACTTGGTTAATTTTCAATCCTTTGCTAATACAACGACTGCCTTCAGCTGTAATACAATTATCAGCAAGATCGAGTCGTTTGAGTGTCTACAGAAACAAACTCAAATCTGAATTTCATTCATAGAAATGAAATTTTACTTTGTTTGTTTCCAATGCTTTACTAAGATGTCGAGCACCTTCATCACCAATTCGATTGTAATTGAGCTCGAGGCATATGAGTGTCTATAGAGAGGAGATTTAGATTGGAATATAAAAGAGCATATCGAAGCGTACTTCGTTGATTTTCAATGCTTCACTCAAATATTCAGTACCACTATCTTGAATATCGTTATCAGAAATGTCGAGTCGCTTGATATTGTTGTGCAATTCTTCGCTAAGATATCGAACACCTTCAGGTCCAATTCGATTACCCTCAAGGTTGAATTCTACGATATTATTTTGCAGCATTTGGCTGAGATATCGAGCATCATCCGATTGGATTCCACTGCTTGTAAGACTGATTTTAGTTATACTCTAAAGAAAAATCCAAATTTTGAAAATAAACGCGACAAATCAACTAGATTTTACTTTATTGTTTCGTAATGCTTCAACAAGATATCGAATGCTTTCAGTTTCAATTCGATTTCCGACGATATCGAGTTGGGTTAATGTCTAAATAAACGGCAATAATGTTATCTATGACAGAATTTAATGGAATCGTACTTTGTTGTACTTCAATGCTGTGCTAAGATATCGAATACCCTCAGATCGAATTGTATTCACATTAAATTTCAGTCGTTTGATTGACTAAAATCAATCGGAAATCGAGGGTGAGAATAAAATATTGAAGATATGAATTGAACTGTACATTATTGTTCCACAATACTTTACTAAGCTTTCGAGAATATTCATTCTTGTCTTTGTTTCCATCTATTCGTCGATTGTGTCCTGTTACTTCCTTTCAAAAGAAAATAAATTTCAATTAAATGAACAATTATTATTTTACTCGAAACCGATGATAACTGTTAACAGTGTCATGCAGACGTTGACAAGTGTTTTGTATTAAAAAAAACAACTTATCGAACTGCAAATTGTCGAATATCTTGTAGAGAATTTCGAGCGGTAAAGTGTGTAATGAAACACTTTTTTCAGACATCAATCTTGATTCAGGTTTGCTTTGTAAATGTAAAAATAAGAAGGATTCAATTACATATCGCCCGCTTTTATAATACTCAGCCAGTATATTCGTCATGTTTGCTTTCTTTTCATTGGGTGACGAAATTCCGTTTTTGGGTTTTTAAATGACTTATACATAGGATAAATCCTTTCGTTCGTATATAAATATCGATTATTCTATAGGTTTTTATATTATCATGGATTCAGACGATATTTTTAATCTATACCATTGTTACGGTCGTATTTGTAGTAAATGTAATAAATGTCGTGATTGGTATTATACAGGTAGTTTAGAAAGTTGGCGTTGGATTCAAAACTGTAAAACATGGACTGAACAAGATTGGGATCGTTGGAGAGATCAACGTGTCTACGATCGTTTTCAAGAACGTTATGGTGCGACTTGCTATTATGGTTCTCACGCAAATCATGATAACGATCTCAACGATCTCAACGATACCGTCACTTATCGTGATCATTTTTGTCTTCCTTTACTATGTCTCTGCTGCTCTGATTATTTCGATTACTATCATGTGCTTGATAAAACTAGTTATACGCTTTTTGGCTGTTTATGTGATGATAATATTAAACTTGATGTTTAACATATTCTTTTTGAAATTCGTAGTAAAATAAACGAAAACAGTCTATTCGATTATACTTTGTCTACCAAGGCGAATGTAGCGCTCAGTGATAGATTCGATTTCACACCACAGTAGCTAGTGATTGGTATTTTCGCGTCAGTATGCATATATACCAATCGCTCAAGGTAATAACTGTACACGTGGACTTTCCTCTTTCTCTCAATGAATCGAAAAATTTTCATACGTATATCATTAATAATCATCTTTTGGTTACTATTTTGGACATCTCCTCATAATCTCCTATTTTTATTAAACAATCGTTCATGTTCATTTGACGACATTGATGTTTGTCAAAATCCTTACTTAACTAAACGAACACTTGTGTATATGCTTTGTGGTTGCGCAGGATTTGGCAATGATATCAACCAATTACTAGCAGCATTTGCATATAGTGTAGCAACAAAACGACGGTTTATAATCGATGATCGACTATGGAATTACGGAAATTTTACTGATCATTTTCGTTTACCATCGGGAGAATATTATGTTAATGTGAATCGATTCCTTGTTATTCGTAATGATACGTTTAATAATCAAACTGAGCATTTGATAATGACACGTCTCAACGATGAAATGTATCAATTTTGGTTTGCTGTTCGATTTAGTCATTCACTTGAAATGACACGTCCAGTCGCACAATATTTATGGAAATCAATATCGAAACAAACCTTAGAATTTATTCAACAACAACGAATACAAAATCTATCGAATTATATTGGCATTCATATTCGAAGAGGAGACAAAAAAATCGAAGCTCGTGAAATACCATTGAATGACTATATTTCGACACTTGAAAAGTTAATTCATAATAATCAAATGTTACCAAATATTTTCGTTGCTTCAGACGATCATTCCGTCATTGACAAATTACACCAAATGAAACCTACATGGAAATTTTTAAATCTTTTTAACAATAGTTATCGAATGAAATCACTGGGTCACTTTCAAAAACATTTCAATAGTCTATCAGCCGAACAAAAATTCTATGAGACAAACATATTAATGACCGAAATACAAATGTTAATCGATGCTAAATATCTCGTATGCGGTGTAGCATCAAGTATTTGTCGATTGGTTCAACTCTTGAGATATCAACATCCATCAACAGCTATTTCATTAAATCGAGCCTGGCATGAGACCTAATCAAAGACTGTTGGTGTAAATGGACCGACAGTATTTGTATGTTTGTTTGATAATGTCAGGAAATGATGCGAGACAAACAAAAGGCAAAAGAAAAACAACGAAATAATTGAAAAAATATAAATAAAGTTGAGCATTTTCACCGATTTCAGCTGGAAGGCCATTGGCATGTGCAAAGAACAATGAAACCATGGGCACGAAAAAGATTAAAACCAAGAGACTAATTGAAAGCAATTGTAAAATCATTCGACGATGTTTTCGCCATTGAAATCCGAGATTTACTCGTCGTTTTCGTCGAATATATCGAACAACTAACGCAAAATTAAAAATAATTATCAATGAAATCGGTAGAAAATAATTCGCCACAGCATCATACGAGCCAAGACTCGGCTCACTGAAGTAACAAGGAAAGCCACACCATGGTTGAGTGTAATCATAAAATGTTTCACAAGGCGGAAAGAAAATCAGATAGATATGAGCTGAAAGATTATAAATGATCACGATGAATAAAGGGAGATAATGAAAAATGAATCGTTTCTTTTGAGTATGAAGTAATAAACTGTGAAAAATAAGAAGATGTCGTTCAATAGCTGCCCAAGTCAAGAGCATTGCGATTAAATCATAGAGTCCAACAGCAACAAACGACCAAAGATTGCAAAAGAACGGTGCTGACAACCAAACACGACCGAATTCAGCGAATAGAATGTAAAAATTAACGTCAATTAATTGAATCGCAATTGTGAGACAAAGAATAAGAATAATAACGGGATTATGTAATTCTTTTCTCAATGTTCGTTTGAATAAAAGATTAAAAAGTAAAAAAACTGCGCAGATAAACGCAGGAATATTAAAACAAACTAAAATCCAGAATCTGGTTTTTTTCGGTATTGGAACTTCGGCGTAACCATATTCTTCATTTCGAATCTCACTCATTTCTTATGCAAACAAGAATAATAATGAAATATTTAATCTTTTTTTTTTCTAACAAAGTAAGTCAAATGGGTTTTCATGCCTAAGAGGTGATTGTTAAACATTCTTAATTGTTATCGACATTTGTTTATCTTTTAATAGTTTAACTACGTAATCTTTTTCCCTGAAAACGACCTTACTTTCTCAAGGGTGTATAAATCTTGCCTGCAACCGAGAAAATATTTGGGTTTTTTTTGTTTTTGTGTATACAGCCCGTGGCCTCTTTCCACGTCATATTTTGGGTTTTTTTCCTTTGTATTTAAATGAATGTTATCCAATGCATATAAATTGAAGATATGTCTACACAATTGCATAAGCTCCCATTGGATATTGTATATCGAATTTTTGATTATCTCAATCAAAATGATTTACTGTTGTCCGTAAGTCATGTTTGTCAACGATTGGATCGAATTCTTTCATCCTATGAACAATTTCAAGTAAAAATCCGAACTCGAATAGTCTCTCTTTTTGATAAAAAATTTACATAGTCAGTTACAAAATATGCAATTCAATATCAATTCACTAGAAGTGACCAGTTCCAACGGTTGTTCGAAGCATTACAATGGAACTCGGTATAATAGTGTTTCTCGTTGAATCCGTCTATTTATTTCTCGTTTTTCTGTATAGACAATCAAAGAGCTGATTCTCTGGAAAAGTGGCATTCAAAATGCGAACATCCAGCAACTCAGTCAAGCATTGAAATTCAATAAAGTAAATATAAACTTTCAAATTTTCAAAACACATCGATTTTTCAGGTTCTGACAAAACTCGCTCTTGACAACAACGAAATCGGCGATGAGGAAGTTCGATATTTAAGCGAAGGATTGAAAACCAATACTGTATAATATTTATTTCGATCGTTTCTTTAAGAAATTTCGTTTATTCAGACATTAAAACATTTGTCTCTTGATCATAATATGATTTGCAATCAAGGTGCTCGACACTTAAACGAGGCCCTCGAATATAATAAGGCAAACGAAAAAAAAACCCAAAAAACAAAACTATGATTTGTTAATCTTCTCTAGACTTTGGCGTGCTTATCTCTTTGCGATAATCTAATTGCTCGCAAAGGGTTGATACTCAATGCAAGAATACTTTATTTTTATAAAAAATAAGGTTTTTTTTTGTAACAAAATAATTTCATTGCGTAAAAGAACAAAAGTAATAAATGGATCTTTCATTTTCATATACAATAACAATATATTGATGCTATAATCTTTTAACAGTATCGTTTATTTAAAATGTCTTATCATTTAATCATAATATAAATTTAAAAAATGGTCGATTATAGACTAGATTTGATGCATACCCGCTTTGCTATTACCTCGAACAGATGAATGTTTAGGTAGAGACATATTGTTACGATTAAATTTCGGTTTTGTTTCTTGTCGATGATCTATTTAATAAGAAATTAACCGAGAAAAACGATTCAATTGCGCACTCACTAGCTAAAGATGGTTTGAATTTGTACGGTTGAGGTGGACAAGTTGGTTGAATAACTGTTTGTTTGACTTCGACTTCGATAATTGGATCCATTTGAGGTTCAATTTCGACTTCTTGTTGATCTTCTTCGATTTGTACAACATCAACAGTTGATTTTGGTTTTTTATTCGATCGAGATTTTTTAACTTTTGCTACCGGTTGTTTTTCTTCAATTGGAAGAACGCATGGAATGACTTTTTCAACATAATCCGGCACATCCCACATGCTTCGTGTCGGTTTAACAACAACGGCAACATCTTGTATTTTTTGTTCTGGTAATTTAACATCAATTGAAATCGGTTCATCAGATTCGTCATTAGTCGAGAACGATGCAAGTAAATCAAACCGATTACTTACTTCCATTCTCTACACCAAATCGACTTTTATTTTCTATTTCTCGTCTTTTTATATTTCACCACGTGCGCGGGTGTATATGTAATGACTCAATATTTTTCTTTTCTTTCGCCGCAACATATGCAATCATTCTTACGCGAAAATGACGACAGTTACTGATGTTTTTCTGTATATTTTCTCGACCTTATTCGCCACGGCATTGTGGGTGTATGTCTATCGAAATCGATCGTTTACTTTTCTGGCTACTGCAATGTTTTTTCCAAGTCTATTTGCAATAGCCGTTCATGTTTATCGAGGAACATTGATTTCATTTATTGATTTTCTTTTCTTTCATCCGCAATGGTCGACTTTATATTGGTCAATATTCGCTAGTCTATCTCCGATAATCATCGTCTTTCTTTGTTGTTTGTTGAATTACGTATTCGGTTGGGGAGTTTTTCGAAAGCAATCCATGTCAATATCATCCATACATGAACATAACCAAAATATGCTCTACGGTTGGCTACGAGCTATGGGCGAGGAAATCGGTTGGCGTTCGTTTCTTCTGCCGAATTTACTAATTCATTTTCATCCGATAATCGCACTGAATATCAGCGGTATTGTTTGGGGTTTATATCATGTTCCTGTTATGATTCTCTTGTGTACTCATCCGAAATTTAAAGTTCAACATCCGATTCGTACGATCGTTGTTCAATGTTTATCTTGTTGGATATCGGCGTTTGTTTTCGGTTGGATTGCGATTCAAGCTGAATATTCATTTCTACCGGCGACAATGGAACATTTTATTTGGAATCGAATTAATCCATTAGTATTAGGTTCGATTTATACGAATACACCCGGATGGATGCTGGGTGAACAATGGAAAATCAATGGCGAGGGTTTAATCGGTTGTATTGTTTATTTTTTTCTCACGCTTTTAGTTGTTTTTAGTTTATAAATATAAGAAAAAAATACTCGGAAATCAATTTCTTTCCGTTCATTGCTCTTCTCACATCACATGTGTGTGTATATAAGTATACGCGACGATAAATTTTGAGTATTTCTATCAATGCTTGCCAATGAAAAAGTAAGTTTTTTGAGTAAAACAGTCGTGAAAGACGGATTCGTGTGTGTGTATTTTAGACACGAAAAGTGATTGTTAATGTTGAGATGCTGCCAAATGTTACATCTTCAACTAAGTAAATCTTTTGTGATCATAGTATTATGAAAAGATATTTGTTTTTTATTAGAAGATCGACTACTTATAATTATAATACTAAGAAATTGCTTTCAATTCTCTGTACTTCGATCGTGATTGCGTTGGTTTTGATAACTATACTCGTTCTAATTGTTGTAATTTATAAAAAACAGAAGGTAAATACGAATCTAGTGAAAAATTTTCTAGAATTTCAAATGTTTTATTATTTTTTTTAAAGTGACATCAATCGCAATATGAACTGACCTCAATGATCTTTTTTTTTCTAAATATCTCATTCTCATTCTCAAGAACGTTCGACTTGACTTTTTTTCTCTTTGAATACGTGCCAAAATGTTCGCCTATAGAAAATAAGAAATGCCAGATGCCCACGAATAAATACATGATGACTACTTTTTCACGTTTTCAATCAATTGATGCCTTCTCTCCCCCAGCATTCTTCTTCGTCCCTATATATGCACATGTTTCGTGTTATTCTTTTCGTTGTGAGAAACAATGATAATCAAAGGCTTTGGATTATGGCTATTACTTTTATATATCAGTATTTTTGGCTATGTTCAAGGTGAAAATGAACGTAAGTCTTTGTCGATTTCAGAAGCAAATCACGGTCATATTACTTTTTATATACGTGAATCATGTGACTATGGAAAACAAAGTAGATTTACAAGAATATATTTGCCATATATACGTCTACAATCACAAAAAATCTGTCAGTATTAAAATATATTTATTGAAAAAAACAAACATTTTTTCTGTAATATTTGATTTAATCGAAAATTCAGTTCCATCAGATTCATCGATAAAATTATCACGATCAATATCTATGCATGTTGATCAATTTACTCGACGAACTTTTATCCAAACAGTATACAATTGTATGATCATTATTTTTCTTTCTCATTCAACATGATTCTCTATATTTTCAGCTTATACTTATGCTATTCCACCAATAATCAATTCATATCGAAAACGTTTTTCTGTTGGCGAGCTAATTTTAAAAGGTTATGCTACTATATCCGATAATTTACAAACGTGTACGTTCATTTTTTCATATTATTCGATGAATTGAGTCGTCGCTCTGTTTTAGATTATCATTCAAATGGTCCAAAATACAATTTTCATGGTATTCAAACTAATTATCGATCAAATTTTAAACGATATTGTCAAACAAAACATGATCAATATAATAGAAAAAATAATTACTATGAACCGTCATATCAAATGAAAAGTAAGGCTCGATCAACAACTACAACCACAACTACAACTACAACTACAACTACAACTACAACCACAACTACAACCACAACCACGACTACAACTACAACTACAACTAGTGAGTATTTCATGATGTCTACGATAAGTTTTGTATGATATGTAGGTGGATGTTTATACGGCAAAGACAGAGTAAATCTTGTTGGTGGCGGACAACGTCGAATTGAGGATCTTAAAGTTGGTGATCGAATTTGGTCACTCAATCATCGTGGAAATCAACTGATCGAAGATGAAGTATTCATAATGGCTGATAATGGACCTAATAAACCAAGTAAATCGATTGAATTCATTTCTTCTTTGTTTCACACTACCATTTCTTTCGTAGCATTATTTTATACATTCGAAACAGAAGAAGGATCTGAAATTAGTCTCACAGGAAATCATTATATTCCTGTTTATTCTTTACAAGAAGATCGAATTGTTTACTTACGAGCATCAAAAGTAACAGTCAATCATCCATTAATAATATTCAACAAAAAAGTTAAAATCGTAAATATTACACAAAATGTTCGTAATGGATATTATTCTCCATTAACATTGTCTAGTAACTTGTTAGTAAATAATATTTCAGCATCAGCATTTGCTGATAGTCATCATTTATCACCTCAACAGCTTCATCATATATTCGCACCAATTCGTGGATATTATTATTTGATGCGATGGATGCATGGCGAAAGTTTTGATCCATTTCAATCGGATCATAGTGAAGGTGTACATCCGTTAGCTGCTTGGATGAAATATCATCAGACGAAAATTCGTATGATGTATCACGGTATAATTTATATATTTCCAATCTTATTTGTTTGCATGTTTTTTCGAATTTCAAAATAAATATTAAAATGAAGAAAAAAGAAACGGAAGTTTATTTCAAGAAATTTCGAAAATTTTCTAATGTTTTATAAGTAATTCGATTGGAATTATGAAATGTATTTGCACCACGATAAGCTGTACGAATTAAATAAATTAAATGAGGACCACCGTCACAATTCCATTCGATGCAACTCGATTGATTCGATGTTGTCGTTAATTGATCGAATTGCCAATCGACATACTGAAAGCCCGTGTATCGATCACTATCGATAACAGTAAAACCAGTATCATCATACAAAAGTCCATCGATAGCAATCGTCCAATTGTCTAAACCGATTAAATCTTTTGTATAGGATAAACTTAGTTTATTTCGTTGAATTGGATTGACAAGAGAAAGATAAGTTTTACTAACGGGATCATAACGAATCGAAAATTTTGTTGTACCACCAGGAAATTTGATAATCGAAACGAATGAAAGTGTATTCGTACTCTGATTTAATTCAAGAACAACAGCAAGACCGTTCAAAGGCGATGAATTAAATCGTAAAATATTTAAAATTCGTAGTTCACTTGATCCTGGTTGTGTAGCAACAACAACATTGCCTTCTAAGTAACCAGGTTGACTAATATTTGGAAACGTTTTCGGTATCCAATCTCTATTGAAAACAAGTGGTGGAGTTAAACGCCAATTCAATGGATTCATAATTGAATCATCATCATTCGATGATGGTAGCTTACAACTAATGATTGCAGCTTGAAAATCATCGGGCCATCGAGATGGTGCCGGCCAAGCTTCCATGCCACGGTACATCACACCATTTGCAATAACAATCGGTGTGGGACCTGTTGCATACGATCCATTAAACAAAACAACACCTTCATCATTTCCATTGTAACTCCAAGTTGCACCATTATCACTGCTTCGATGAATAATCACCGTTGCACTCGAATCTTTACTCGTTCCAATAGCATAGATCATGTTTTTATAAACAGCTAATGTCGTCCAATAACTATTTTTTATGTAGGAAGTAAAAGTCCATGTTTCTCCGTTATCATCACTGACGTAAACTGAAACATTTCTCGGTTGCCCGTTATATCCAACGCCGAAGAAATCATGACTGGCAACAAGTCGTCCTGTGGCAAGACGAACAATCGATGGCGAACCGAGATAAATCTGTGATGGTTCATCATGATACGCCACTTCATTTAAATCAAGACTGGAATCATCCAAATGTTTCGATTGAATGCAACAGAAATAAACCAAAAATGCAAGAACTTTTATTGAGAACATGCTTTTGCTTTTATGCTTAATAAACGTATGTGTAAAGGTGCACGCACCTTTTATTTAATCTTTGATAAAGTCAAATGTTTATCTCGAATTTATTGATGAACAAAAAGTGTTTGTCTCAAAACCACGGATACATTCGCTCGACTAGCAGCTTGTGTAACAAAAAACCCATCTGATCCGAATGAATACGATCCACCTGTCGATCGAAAAGATAAATTATGTTTTTGTATAAACGCTAATCGATAGGCAACTGAGCCTAAATCTGCAAAACCAGCTCGAAGTTCAATCGGTGTGCATTTTCCAGTTGCATCGTCGACAATTTCCGGCATTGCTTTTCTATGTGGATCGATTTTTTCTTGGTAATGTGGTTTACCATGATGTGAAACAAAACCCCATCCGATCATATCTTTGCCTTGTTTCATATGAGGAATTAATTTACTTGCGAAATTCTTTGTACAGAAATTATCACCATTGGTGAAAACAACATACTGACAGATCGAAGGTGATTGAAGATTTTGTTCGTAGAGATAACTGAGAGCATGATCGGTCATGTCATAGCCGAAATCATCTTTTCTTGTCGGTGGACCGAAGTTAAGTAAACTAACGAAATCATTTCGACGTACAAGTTGATTAATAAAATCAATTGTTTCATTCAATTGTTCGAGATTCGTTCGAATATCTGTATTGACAACATAAATACGTATATTATGCGGTCCATTATGATAAAGGCTCAATGCTAAGATTGGAAAATACGTGAGTTGTGCGCCATAGATTCGTGTGACGATGCAAAGCGTAGGGAGAGACGAATCCGGTGCTATATTTAATGCTAAATTGAATGGTATTGAATTCGGTTAAGTTTGAATTGATTTATCATGAATAAAACTGAGAAAATACAGAATAGAAATTCCTAGTAGAAGAAATAGAAATCTGAGAACATATTTCGACGTATTCGAAGACATTGAAACATATCAAAAGGTTATTCTCTCTCTCTCTTGCATAAAAAAAAGACCAAATGACTATTTAATGGGCCATTAGAAAGAACATTATCGGGCAATTTTTTTTTTATTAACTATATACAAAAATGTTGGTGTGACGAATAGTCTGGTGACCTCATGACCTTGGTTTACTACATCGAGGCATCGGTCACGCTATTACTTATATATATGTCACAGTAAAACTTAAAATTTAGGACAATTTAAAATTTTCCTAGGAATAATTAAAATTTTGATTTGTCCTAGGAGAATCTAAAATTTCAATTTTTACTGAATATTTTCCACTATTTTCTAGTACTGATTTAAATTTTAAGTTTTACTGTGACATATATAAACAAATAGAAGTACAACTTTTAACGGTTACTACCAACGATCCAACAACTCTCTTCAATAAGATCGACGAATATCTCATTTATCGATTAAATCAATTGAAACAAGAGTTTTCTAATCAAACGTATTCTATTAAATGTAAAATTCTACGAAATCATCGATAGTCATTGCCAATGAAAGTATATATCGGCATCTCACCAGAGCCGTATCTCGATCTTATGAATAATCCATTTAATTCACGACAATGGCATCAGCTGTCTAGGTGAGACAAAACAAATAAATGAAAATATCTTTATATTATGTGATTCTATTCAGGTCCAAATCATATACGATTGAATCAAAGTGCAATTCGCTCGAAAAAAACTACAATTAATTGAAATTAAAAGGAAACATGCAAATATTCCATTTGGTACATTGATCTTCAAATAATATTCAGTGAATCTTATGAATTATTATCAACAATGTTATTTTACACCACTCTCGATGCAAAGACCAAATTCAAAGTCGTCAACAAGCACAGATTGTTCAATCTACTCGAAGAATAATTTTAAAAAAGAATCTCATTATTCGTCTAACAGACAAGGACAACAATTTCTCTCTGAAACAAATACTTTCATACAGTTATCGTACAATCGATTCAATGATATTTTAAATAGAGTTATTCAATTGCTAAACAGTCTTCGTACGAAGAAATTAATTTTTCACTTCTTTCCATTGTTGTCTTCATTAATTTCAGTTAGATATACCACTGCGCTCGATTGAAAATACGATTCACAGTCCGACAACGAATATCTCAAAATTTCTTGACCAACTGTTACGACCGATTTTCGATGAGAAATGTAAAACAACAACAATCATCGGTGAGAGTTCGCCCATCGAGGCACTTGATCAATATTTAAAGAGAAGAACATTCAAATCATCAGTAGTGTGTTATTTGAAATTTGAATTCAAGTTTCAAGTATGACATGTATGTAGAAACTAGAACACACGTAAATAAAGAAAAGGATTCAACACATATCGAACTATAAGAAAAACAAAATCATTCAACTGCATCGAAACCAACAGACGAAGGTACTACATCAAATAAGCTCATTATTTATTACACACATGAAAAACGTTTTTCATCCTTCAAACGAGACATGTATCATATGTATGAGCAAACATTCATCGAACATATATGCAACGATATCAAATTCATAGTTGAAAATCGAAATCGTCGCGCAAACACACATGAACTTATCAATAAACGGCCTAATAAATACTTATTAACGAATCACCACCACAAGACACCTATATGTTTCTATCATCCAGTTTTGATTAAGTCAATTTTCTTATCTTGTAGAAACAATACAAGAAACCCAACACAAACGAACTATAACTGGAAACACCTACAAATTGCACACGAATATGACATCCTTCTACTGTTTGTTCAAACAAAAACAAAACCAACAATTATTCTATATTTCAGATAAAAATATAGTCAAAACATACCAGATCCAATCATCTGCATTCAAAAGCCTTCAATGATGTAAACTCGCAAGTCCAGTAGCAGAAATCGAAATCGGTCATGGAAACTTGTCTCAAAACCCTCAAGATACTTACCGCCATCTTTATGACATAACCGATATTGACTTTGTTTATCTTCCTACTATTTCATCATTCGTCAAGCACTATCTATTGTAATTGCAACAACGAAGAACTTCGTATATGAGTAAATTTCATATTTATTTGCAAAAAAAAGAAAAATTTTACATTTCATACACATTCTCAGAGTATTTTCACTTATTATAAGCATCTGATTATTTATATTCAATGAAAATGTCTCTCACACTTCAAAACTTACCCATCGAAATGGTCTACCGAATATTGGATCATTTAAATGACAAAAGTTTATATCTATCCTTTATTAATGTGTGCCAACGTCTCAACCGAATTATTTATTCTTCCCAACGATACCAGGTAAATCATTACTTCTTCTTAGTTTCTCTAACAAAGTAAAGTAACACAATAATAGCGTCATAAAACAATAGCTAACAGTTTACACGATGTATATGATTTCAAAGCAGATGATCAGTCATAGTAACTTCAAAATAATGATTGAACTTTTCGAAGTATAAAGCTTCACAAACCGACTGCAATTGTCAATTATTTTGAAAACCAAAAGAAATAAATTCAATACCATTTTCTTTCCAAACTAAACACCTTACTATCCCCTCCTGATAAACAAAATCTATTGAATGTGACCACGTCTTTTCAGTCTAAATTATTTTTCTTCCCTTTTCCAAACGTTTCGTGATATGCTAAATATTTACTTACAAGTGCAACTAACATATACATAAAGAAACCGACTGGAAAAACAAATCATCTCAATTGACATCAAAAGCAAACAATTGATGCTATATTTGTGATGATACATCTGTGTCTCTCAAACAAACGACCCAATCCGTTATTTCGCGCAAAAAATATCTCAAAGCACATTAGTATTCAGACTGAACAATACACTAAATTCGACATCAAATAATCATTCTACTTAAGCCATTCGACGATTACGATGATGCCTCAATCTTGAGCAATTGAATATACAATACAGCTTAACGTTTGAGTAACAGTCATATAACTCAACAATCAAAATTCATTCATCCGACATCAACACATTGCCTCATAGTTCTAAAAAAAATACATCTTTTGACACACGCTCTCTACTCGGAACTCATCATACACATCTATACTTACCAGAGACTCCTCCATATAGCTTGCACATTCACTCAGTACACTTACCAGTCAAATCAGAACCCATGTTGCACAAACCGGTCCAAAACCGCCGGTTATCGCATTCGACCGTGGTTAACCGCGGTTGTTTTTCGTGATATGTTCTCCTTTCAAATTGAACGAATTTTTTTTAATCTTAGAAAACTGTCAGAATTTGAGTCAAAATCGGGTCTCCTTATAATTGTAAGCGTGCTGAAGCCACTGGTGCTAGCCACATCTCCCAATTTTGCTTAGTTTTTGAGTTTGAAATTTATTAAAGATGGCGCTAGAAAAAATACTGATTCCCTTGTGTTGAACCTACGACGACGAATTTTAGAGATTTTTAGAAAACAGGTTTCGAAACATAGCAAATCATTTTTTTCGATTAAAGCTAACACTATTATGAGATTCTCTAACGAAATTATAGAAAAATCAGCGAAACTAAAGGCGTAAAATGAAAAACCGACGCTAACCGACGGTTTTCTTTAAAAATCGAGAACATGGGAAGCGTTACTTTCTTGTCTAACTAATAACAAAGATGAATACACAGAGACCCATTCTTTGTCCGAGTAGGCGACATTTCATCATCTTCTTGGTCATTCGCTCATTCCTGTCTCTTTCAAACAGACACTCACTACACTCCACCTGTCGTACAATCACATCGGAGCTCAAGGTGCACAATATTTGGGTGAAGCATTGCGACACAATACAGTGAGATCATCACTCTTTCATGTTTTTACCATCATCTCATTCCTGTCTCTTTCATACAGACACTCACTACACTCCACCTGTCGTACAATCAAATCGGAGCTCAAGGTGCACAATATTTGGGTGAAGCATTGCGACACAATACAGTGAGATCATCACTCTTTCATGTTTTTACCATCATCTCATTCCTTTCTCTTTAATACAGACACTCACTACACTCCACCTGTCGTACAATGAAATCGGAGATCAAGGTGCACAATTTTTCGGTGAAGCATTGCGACACAATACAGTGAGATCATCACTCTTTCGTGTTTTTACCATCATCTCATTCCTTTCTCTTTAATACAGAAACTCACTACACTCAACCTTAACCTCGATCAAATCGGAGATCAAGGTGCACAATATTTCGGTGAAGCATTGCGACACAATACAGTCAGACCATCACTTTCATGTTTTTACCATTATCTCATTCCTGTCTCTTTCATACAGACACTCACTACACTCCGCCTTTACAACAATCAAATCGGAACTCAAGGTGCACAATATTTGGGTGAAGCATTACGACACAATACAGTCAGATCATCACTCCTTCGTGTTTTTACCATCATCTCATTCCTGTCTCTTTCATACAGACACTCACTACACTCGACCTTAACGTCAATCACATCGGAGATCAAGGTGCACAATATTTGGGTGAAGCATTGCGACACAATACAGTGAGATCATCACTCTTTCATGTTTTTACCATCATCTCATTCCTGTCTCTTTAATACAGACACTCACTACACTCAACCTTTACAACAATAAAATCAGAGCTCAAGGTGCACAATACTTGGGTGAAGCATTGCGACACAATACAGTCAGATCATCACTCCTTCGTGTTTTTACCATCATCTCATTCCTGTCTCTTTCATACAGACACTCACTACACTCAACCTTAACCTCGATCAAATCGGAGATCAAGGTGCACAATATTTTGGTGAAGCATTGCGACACAATACAGTGAGATTATCACTCCTTCATGCTTTTACCATCATCTCATTCCTGTCTCTTTCATACAGACACTCACTACACTCAAACTGCCGGAGAATGAAATCGGAGCTCAAGGTGCACAATATTTGGGTGAAGCATTGCGACACAATACAGTGAGATCATCATTCCTTCATGTTTTTACCATAATCTCATCCCTGTCTCTTTCATACAGACACTCACTACACTCGACCTTTACAACAATAAAATCGGAGCTCAAGGTGCACAATACTTGGGTGAAGCATTGCGACACAATACAGTCAGATCATCACTCCTTCATGTTTTTAGCATCATCTCATTCCTGTCTCTTTCATACAGACACTCACTACACTCGACCTTGCCCGCAATAAAATCGGAGCTCAAGGTGCACAATATTTGGGTGAAGCATTGCGACACAATACAGTCAGATCATCACTCCTTCATGTTTTTACCATCATCTCATTCCTGTCTCTTTCATACAGACACTTACTACACTCGACCTTAACGTCAATCAAATCGGAACTCAAGGTGCACAATATTTGGGTGAAGCATTGCGACACAATACAGTGAGATCATCACTCTTTCATGTTTTTACCATCATCTCATTCCTGTCTCTTTAATACAGACACTCACTACATTCGACCTGACGGAGAATAAAATCGGAGCTCAAGGTGCACAATACTTGGGTGAAGCATTGCGACACAATACAGTGAGATCATCGCTCTTTCATGTTTTTACCATCATCTCATTCCTGTCTCTTTAATACAGACACTCACTACATTAGACCTGACGGAGAATAAAATCAGAGCTGAAGGTGCACAATACTTGGGTGAAGCATTGCGACACAATACAGTGAGATCATCGCTCTTTCATGTTTTTACCATCATCTTATTCCTGTCTCTTTAATACAGAAACTCACTACACTCCACCTGTCGTACAATGAAATCGGAGATCAAGGTGCACAATACTTGGTTGAAGCATTGCGACACCATACAGTGAGATAATCATGCCTTCATGTTTTTACCATCATCTCATCCTTGTCTCTTTCATACAGACACTCACTACACTCGACCTTTACAACAATCAAATCGGAGATCAAGGTGCACAATACTTGGGTGAAGCATTGCGACTCAATACAGTGAGATAATCATTCCTTCATGTTTTTAGCATCATCTCATTCCTGTCTCTTTCATACAGACACTCACTACACTCCACCTGTCGTACAATCAAATCGGAGATCAAGGTGCACAGTACTTGGGTGAAGCAGTGCGACACAATACAGTGAGAACATCACGCCTTTATGTTTTTACCATCATCTGATCCCTGTCTCTTTCATACAGACACTCACTACACTCGACCTGCGCTACAATCAAATCGGAGCTCAAGGTGCACTGTATTTGAAGCGCCTGAAGAAGACAAACAACCATCTTACAGTGTTGTGGTGATTCAAGTGTAGATTTCAATTTTCTGGTTTAAGATTGATTACGAATAGGTGGAACTTGAGGGAGATTTATAATTATGCTCTAGTATGCGTTTGTTGTATTTCATCGTAATAAATGACAATATTAATATTTGGGGTACTGATTGCTTGATTAATTTGAAATTTTTAGACAGTTACATTCACTTTGATTGCATGAAAAGAAAACGGCTTGTAGTTGTCATTTTGTGTATTTATTTTATTCATTGAGTTTTGAAGAAAGGTTTATTTCTGTGAAATTTGATTGAAATTGTACTTTAGAGATAGTGAACGTATCGTAGATGGACGATATATAGTGTGTAGGAAGTGGGATATGAAAATGTTTGCACATGATGTATTATTTAAGGTTTTGATTTGTTATCCGAATTATTAGATTCGAATTTGAGAAAATGTATGATTAACGCGTAAAAAGTTCTTAAAACTGAGAAAATATTGAGATTTCAGTGTTTGAGCACGAAACACTCGTGAGAATAGATCGAAGTATCGATAAAGAAAATAAATACTTTTAATACCACTATTATGGTTATTATTCCGATGTATTTGAATTCACACTCGTATTTCGCGTTGAAATTTAAAGAGCTGGTCAGCGCAATCGCTTTTGCATTAGAAGTGTGAAACAGGAACTGATTGGGAAGTTTGGAAAATACTAATTAAGACGGAGTTTCAAATTGACGCGTAGAACTAATTTATTTTGTGAGTATGTTGATCGAATGTTGACTGTAAATGAAAATTAAGTTATAAAATAGGTTCAGATCACGGAAATAGATACATCAGTTATGAAATTATGTCTGTAATGTTGGTAATTCTGGAATGCCAGTAACGCCTGTAATAGCAGTTCGGTTTCTGATATTACCTATATCTTTTATGTGAGTGACGTCTGTGAGAAGGGGATCCAAATTTTCTACCATTATACTTTTACACTCCCTTTCTGTTCATATTTCACAAAATCTTGGTTTAAACATGTCATATTAGCTTCACGACTGACCTTTTGAGCCTGCAGCTGATAAACCCCCTCTCGAAATAGAAGACCTCCATATATTAGAAGACCCTACTAAAATTCATGATGTATTAGTCGTATTAGAAGACCTGGATCACCATTACGATTCAAAAATCAACTTCTTCGATTTTTTCTCTATGATGAAAAATCAAGTTTTCTGTTGTCTACAGGTGTTTTTTCTTGTCGGTGTTTGATTCAGATGAATCGAAATATCTAAAGATGAGAAGAAATGCTCATTGTAGTCATTTATCAAAAGAACATTTATATGATAAATAATACATATATAAGCGCCATCTGATCGAATTTATGTCGTTCTCAGAGTACTATACATATCTATGTATAACAGCCAATTGGCGCGTCTCGGCTTGTTTGTTCATTCATTATATTATGACCTTACTCGTTCGAACATAATGTTATTTTCATCATGTCGTACTATGAATGTGAAGCTGGCGAGCATCTCGCTCCCTTACCAAGAATTGGAGATGAAAATGATAGTGACAATGATTCAAATAGTTCGGATGATTCGGATGTTGAAGTAGTATCGACATATGATGCTGATGAATATTAATTGATTCAACTTAGCACTTATTTACGTGTTGATTCGGATGCCGACGATGGAGACGACGAGGAGGAGGACAATGAGAAAGAAAACGAACTTTCATCGACCACATTAGCTTCATATTCGCACTCAGACAATTCAACCGATATTATCTATCCAACAGCTGTTGCTGATACTACTACTCGATCAGGTCGTAATTCACTAACTAAAGTAAAGAGAAAACAATGGACGATTCGAGAAAAGCTCAAAGCAATTTCGACTTTCAACGATAACAACAACAAATATCAAACTTGCAAGATTTACGGATGTACACCTAATCAATTGAGACAATGATTGTCAGTCGAAGATCAATTAAAAATCATTTCCAAAGAAAAATTAGGTTTGTTAGTTCAACATGAATTGGTTTTAAATAAACTTCAATGGATTATTATTAAAAAATTCACATTTTAGGAATGGAAAAGAAAAGAATCAAGGGTGGTGGGAAAAAGTTGAAATACAAAGATCTTGATTCTCGTCTTCTGGCCTGGTTTCAAGAACGTCGATCTCCTCCAGCTGAATCATCGAATTCTTCGACACTACCAGAGAAATTCCGTCGTGAAAAAGTGACATTTCGACGAGAGTCCTTTGGCATTGTTTGGCGATCAAACGAAAAGATCCATTAATTATGTTAACACATCCAACGACATATCAGGAAATCTCCCAAGTAAAGTAATATAGCATTTGTGTTACATGATGGTTCGAATTTGATTTTCTTGTAGAGATTTGCTACTGTTATTCTCACAGTTTCTGCTGAAGATAATGATCGTCTTAGTCCAACATTATTATTTAAAGGACAAGGTCGAATAAGTCCATTAGAACGACAACAATATGCAAAAGGAATAAACGTGATATTCACTTCAAAGGCGGTGATAAACAAACCATCAATGGACCAATATATTCACTGTTGGTACCAGCAGGTAGATCAATGCGGTTTATTTTTTAATAATTTTTTCTTCCATTCAAGGTCAAGGATGGTAATCCAAAGTTGTTAATTATGGATTCCGCAACGACTCATTTAAATGAAGATAGTATTCGTCGATTGAGAGAAAAAAGTGTAGTAGTGGCCATTGTTCCCGGCGGTACAACAATGTATTTAGTGTTTTTAAACAACACTATTATGATGTTGCTGAAGAATGGCTCGATATTAACGGTCCTCGAAATAAAGTGAAGTTATCATCGGCACAATCACGTATCTTATGTACACGTTTAACAAAGTCTGCGTGATTACGCACATTATCAAGCATCGATCTCAAGGCGGCTTTCCATGATATTGGTTATACATGGTTTGATGAATCACCAATTTACCCACGTGCTTTAAGCGGATTTTGTTTTGATCCTTCTTCTCTTAATCAATGTTTTTCTACAGATATTAGCGATGAAAACAATAATCGAATTCAACGTGAAGTAAATGCTGCTAGAGAAGAGATTACCAAGAAAATCAGCGACAGCAGTAGAATGACACAAACGAATCTCAAACAGTTCTGGAAATGATCATTTGTATTAATACAAGAAATTTTATTTAATCTCGAAGATTTATTGATGAACAAAAAGTGTTTGTCTCAAAACCACGGATACATTCGCTCGACTAGCAGCTTGTGTTACAAAAAACCCATCTGATCCGAATGAATACGATCCACCTGTCGATCGAAAAGATAAATTATGTTTTTGTATAAACGCTAATCGATAGGCAACTGAGCCTAAATCTGCAAAACCAGCTCGAAGTTCAATCGGTGTGCATTTTCCAGTTGCATCGTCGACAATTTCCGGCATTGCTTTTCTATGTGGATCGATTTTTTCTTGGTAATGTGGTTTACCATGATGTGAAACAAAACCCCATCCGATCATATCTTTGCCTTGTTTCATATGAGGAATTAATTTACTTGCGAAATTCTTTGTACAGAAATTATCACCATTGGTGAAAACAACATACTGACAGATCGAAGGTGATTGAAGATTTTGTTCGTAGAGATAACTGAGAGCATGATCGGTCATGTCATAGCCGAAATCATCTTTTCTTGTCGGTGGACCGAAGTTAAGTAAACTAACGAAATCATTTCGACGTACAAGTTGATTAATAAAATCAATTGTTTCATTCAATTGTTCGAGATTCGTTCGAATATCTGTATTGACAACATAAATACGTATATTATGCGGTCCATTATGATAAAGGCTCAATGCTAAGATTGGAAAATACGTGAGTTGTGCGCCATAGATTCGTGTGACGATACAAAGCGTAGGCACAGACGAATCCGGTGCTATATTTAATGCTAAATTGAATGGTATTGAATTCGGTTGAGTTTGAATTGATTTATCATGAATAAAACTGAGAAAATACAGAATAGAAATTCCTAGTAGAAGAAATAGAAATCTGAGAACATATTTCGACGTATTCGACGACATTGAAACATATCAAAAGGTTATTCTCTCTCGTTTGCATAAAAAAGACCCAAATGACTTTTTTATAGGTCATAAAAAAGAACATTATTGTACAATTCGTTTTTTTTTATTAACTATATACAAAAAGTACATCTATCGCGTTCGTTTTTGAATAACATTAAGAAGTTTTTGATGTGCCGTTCGTTGTGAATGTCCGTCGGGCAACGAATGTGCCGTGATTTCGATGGCTTTTCGTATGTGAAGAAGAGCTTCGTTAACTCGACCGAGCGGACAAAGTGAAATAGCAAGATTATGATGTGACAATGCAAGTGATGGATGTGTCGATGGAAGAAGTTTTTCATTCATTTCTAAACATTTCTCATGATAGATTAATCCTTGAGTGAATTCCTTTTGATTATTGTAAATCAAACCAATGTTATTATTGAATAGAGCAATTAATTCTTCATCAGGCTGCGAAGATTTCAATTCGATATGAAGTGCACGTTGAAAATACTCCAAAGCCAGATCGTTTTTGTTCTGTTTTTGATACACAGTTCCGATATTACTGTAATCAGCACTTAAATTCGGATGATCGTTTGGCACATGTTGACATTGAAGTTGAACGGATTTGTCGTAATATTCCAGTGCTTTATCTAGCTGATCTTGGTCGTGATAGATCTTGCCGAGATTATTCAAAATAGCTGATCGACGCATCCAATCGTTATTTTCCATTGAGAGAGATTTTAAATAGAAATATTCGGCTCGATCATACGAGCCCATTTCACTCATTAAACGACCCAGAGAACACAGCGGATTATCATCTTCGATTTTATCTCGCATATAATTCGTTAAAGTGCTTAAATCTGAATCGGCTGCAATTGAATCCAACAGATTACGTTCAGTATAAAGATCTGAACAAAGGGAAATCGCTTGTTTTCGTTCGGTTTCATCCAATCGATTGATAAGTTCTTTGACAAGTTGGCTGTACATTAATGATGGATTATTGATTTTTATAACAGCGGGATCGGAAACTATCGGAGAAACAACTGCTGTAGATGTATTACAACCCATTTGTGTTCGTTAAAATAACTTCTCATCTATTTATCCAAATGACAGAATAATAAAAGTTGTCGTCGATTGTCATGAAACAAGAAAAACAAATGAAGTGATGCAAAAACAACAACGATGAAACGTGACTCAAACGCGAGAAATTCATGTTTTATTTTTCTTTCCCACCTACATTAAATCTACAACATGTCAAAAAACATTTGCTTTGCTTGTCAACGATGGCGAAGGCATCCTCTATCTTGATATGCGGATTTTATAATCGACGAAAATTTTTCGAGAATCAATTTTATTGTGTTTGTCAATGAATAAAAGAAAGTTGTCGACAATTTCTGCGGATCAAACTCACGGCAGTATGCTGGTGGTCTGGCTGGACAAGAAATCCGCTGAAAATACGGGTGATTATCGTAGCAATCTCACGGAATTACGTCGAGCAGGAAACGTCGTACATGCGTTCACCGATGCTGATCGATGCGTTGAATTTATAAGAGAAATCGAGCATGATAAAGTTTGCGTGATTACTTCTGATGAAATCGATGAACGAGTACATGATTTGATTCAAGTGGATACGATGATTATCTTTAATGGTGAAAAAGAGTTCGAGACTAAGAATTGGCCGAAAGTCAAAGGGATTTATTTTGATATTCTATCGATCTGTGACATTCTCAAAGAAATTGCTCGACAATGTGAACAAAATTCGATCTCAGCCAATTTTCTACACGAAACAGGATCGTCATTCGTGGTTGCCAGCGTATTACAAGAGATTTTCTCAATGATAACCTATGACGAACATGATTTCGAGAAATTTATTGAATATTGTCAGACTGTATTTATTGACAATGCTGAACAAATAAAAAACGTTGACAAATTTCGTCGCGAACACAATCAACGATCGCCAGTATGGTGGTTTACATACGATTGTTTTTTATATCCAATGTTGAATCGAGCTTTGCGATTATTGGACTTGGATATTATCGTGAATATGAGTTTTTTCATTTTTCATCTGCATCAACAGATCGATAAATTACACAAGGAACAGCTCGATGGTGCGAAAGATCAATTAAATCAAGAGTTTAATGTCTACCGTGGACAAGGCATGGCGAAAGCCGAATTCGAGAAATTGCAACGAAATAAAAATCATTCTTTATTCTTCAATAACTTTCTTTGTACCAGTAAAAAACGCGATCTAGCCATGCGTTTTGCACGAAATGGTGCTGAGAATCCGGATAATGTCGGTGTTCTATTTACGATGACCGTTGGATTTGTACAATCGACTGTACCCTTTGCATCGATCAGAGATATTAGTTATCGTGGTACATGCGAAGATGAAGTTTTATTCTCGATGAAATCGGTATTTAAGATCAAAGAGATCAAACAAATTGGTCGATCTCCAATAATCTTCGAAGTGAAACTCCTGTTTATGAACAACATTCGAAAGCTCAATGGAGTTGATTCGCAAAAGCTACCGATCTATCAACAATTTGCAACATCATTTGCTCAGAAAGAAAAATACAAGGATGCCATTTATCTTTATCAAAAAATAGTGAATATTCAAAAACAATTACATCCATCTCATGATCTTGATTTGGCGAATACATACAAAACTATTGGTTTATTGTACAGTAGTATGGGACAATATGCCCAAGGAAATTCATATTACGAAAAAGTATTACAAATTCTAGAAACATCACCAGATTCTCTTAATCGTCCGTTCGTAAGTTCATTATACGAATGTTTGGGTAGGAATTATGACGGTCTCGGTGAATATGCAAAAGCACATTCGTATCTGGAGAAATCTCTCAAACTCGAAGAAGAAGAATATTTATTAAATCATCCAATGTTTCAAAACAAACGAAAAGTCCTTGAAGAACTAAAAACTAAATTCGAATCATAATCATATACATAATAATAAAGATAACGTTTTATCGATTACTCCTTCTCAATAGTAAAAACTTACAAGAGGCTTCTAATATGTCCTTCGAGATAAACATATGCCGACATCTAACGAGTCGTAAATTCGAAAAAAAACCTACACTGTTGATCTAAGCACATTTTCATTTTTAAAATGGATAAGTTGCCTGCTGAAATTCTTCATAATATATTCGACAATCTCGATGCTGAAACAATATTTTTCTCTGTTCGACCGGTCTGTCGATTATTTCGATCCATTTCTCAAACATACAATCGATATAAATTCGATTTTCAATTAATATCAAGACCAAATTTTGGTGTACTTCTTCATTTCATTCCAACTGAACATATTCGAACTTTATCACTTTATAATACAGAAACGATTCCTAATCAATTCGGACCATTTTTCGGATTAATTCGTCTTCAAAAATTGACACATCTCCAATCGTTAACTTTAATTGGTATCGATGAAGCACAATTCAATTATTTACTTAAACGTCTCAATATAAGTTCATTACGATCGTTTATACTAGATATTCAAAATTTTGATGATCGAAGACGAAAGAAAACGAATTTCAATCTATCAAAGATTATTTCTCAATCAACAATTCGTTATATTGATATCTATTGTTATCGAGATCGAGACATTGAATGGCCAGTAGAATGTTCACTTGAAAGTTTAACTATTAATGACAATTTTAAATTTGAAACTCTTCCGAAAATCATTTCATGTTCTCCACGGTTGCGTAAACTAACTGTCAAATTGTTTAACACCTCCTTAATTCCTATTCAACCTTGTGAAATATCATTTAAACAATTAGAATCACTCATCATCGAGGAGCTTGATGTTCCTATAAGGGAATTTCAAAAATTTCTCTTACTTATGCCCACGCTGCGACGTTTAAAATTCAAAAATTTTCGCTTATTCAATAGTCAAGAATGGGAACAATTTATCCAAGTCAATCTACCTTGTTTAACTCAATTCGAATTCTTTTGTTCAACATATAGATTTTCTACAACGGAAGAAGAATTCAGAGTTTTAGTTGAATCATTTCAAACTCCATTTTGGCTTGAACATAAAAAATGGTTTATTTCGGGAAATTTTGATTTACTAATAACCTTGTTTACCATTCCGAATTTCGTAGAAAATTCCACAACAAATAAATCATCTAAAGATTTATATATTTGCGTTGATTCGAATACTACTAACCATTGCATTCAGAGAACCGTAGGATCACATACCAATATCACTACTCTACAGATTGAATTCGATGATGATGTTCCAACAAACATCATTCAATTATTTGAAAACCATTTAATCTTGTCAAATTTAATTGAAATTAAATTATCCAGTAGTTTTTGGAGTAACCTTAATAGCCAATCACTATACTTAATGCTTACATATCTTTCCCATTATCAACAACTTTCGAAACTAGAAATAGAGTCTACATGTAGTTCAGTTCAATTGCATCCATATTTAGAACATATTTGCTCATTATTACCAACTCAAATCAAAGATCTACAAATTCCGATAAATGATTTAAAACAACTGAAAATCATTGTCGAACGTTGTGTCCACTTACGAATCTTGTCTCTCGAAACTCATAAAGCGAATGTTCGTAAAGAAGTGAGAGATTGGATCAATGATAATACAGTAGGATCAGTGTTTCGATGGGGATATCCAATTGAAAATATTTGGCTTGGAAAAAAGATCGGCCAAATAGACACAAACAATAAACGATTTAAAACAACAGATGAAGTACAAATTTGTTAACTTTGTTCTATCTAAATAAACAAGAAAATTGTCATGATATACACGATAACATTTGTAATTTTTCAGTTCCTTTTCAAAATAGAAAACATAATCGGTGTCATCGCGTTGATAGGACAGGTGGTTTGTAAAGGATTAAGACAGACTACTTACAGGGATGCCAAATCCAAATTTTCAAAATCAGGAGTTTTCCGAAAAAAATCAGGAGTCTATCAGGAGATTTTTTATCTCAAATCAGGAGGAAAATCAGGAGATTTTTTATGAAATCTCAAAGGTTAT
>Ga0209914_1000226_pt1 | contig 81476 bp, 83 predicted proteins | sample ThiBiot_500_plan_FD_183949 | JGI IMG/M metagenome (GOLD analysis project Ga0209914, IMG submission 183949) | Wastewater bioreactor microbial communities from Cape Town, South Africa - Thiocy_cont_500_plan (SPAdes) | ecosystem: Engineered > Bioreactor > Thiocyanate-remediating > Anaerobic-Aerobic...
AGGTCTTCAAAATCATTATCATGATATTCGAAATCATCATTGGTATACAACTTGTGATATCATATGTTTGAATGAAACATGGTTGCAAAATGATGATGATTATGAAGTTGATTTAGAAGATTTTATTCTAATAACTAAAAATAGATCACAATGTTATACAAATTTGAATTTAGCAACAAGAGAGAGAGGAGGAGTAGGAATGTACATAAGAAAAGATGTTCCTTTTGAGATATACAATCTTCCCATTGGTGAAGTTGAATCTTTAACAATAAAAACAAATTTATTAAATAAAACTTGTTTAATAACAACAGTTTATAAGCCTCCGAACATGAATTCGAAAACATTCCTTCATAACTTTCAAGAAGAAATTCGATTAATGAATATTGAAGATGAACAACATATAATTATCGGCGATTTCAATGAAAACGAAAATTACATGATACCAATAATTCAACAAAGTTTAACCGCACAAGGATATAACAGTTTAGTAAATAAGAATACTACGATAAAAAATACTTCATTAGATTGCATATATTGTAAAAATATTCAAGCACGTGAAATGATTCAAATAATACCTGCATATTTTTCATATCATCATGCGTTAATGTTAGAGATCTTTGAGGAGAATATTGAACTAGAAGCAAATCCCCAATATAATAATGTAAATCATAATGTAATTGATATTTCTAATCCATCAATATTTAACCTTGATTTAATCTTAAACAAAAGCAATATTGATAATAATGTTGATCTGACAAACATTAAAAATCATGCAAACAATAATAATAATCTAACCAAAAAATCTTGTAAAAGGAAAACAAAAAATGAACACACGACTGGGAAAAAAATTCGTAAAATTTGCACTACGGCAGATTCATTAAATACATTGATTTCTTCGTATGATACCGTTAATCCTTTATGTTATGAATCTGACGAGATTAAAATCTTATTAGTTGATGCTTTCAATAACAGGGAAACTCATTTGTTAACACAAGGTCGAAATGTTCACATATTTCCACCAGTATTAGGCACAGATCGTGTCTATGAAGACATTGAAGTCAATGAATTGTACAATACGTTAATGCAATTCGAACAATATCGGCTTGCCGATGATGCTTATAAAAGCATCAACGAATTGATGCTGCCGATCAATCTTAAAGGGACTCATTGGGTCCTTTTAATAATTGAATATTCAGAAACAAAAAAAGATCGGTCTTTATTTTATTTTGATTCGCTTGGAAGACAAATTCCAGAATCAATTACTAAATCGTTGATCAAATTAAACCTTATACAAAATAAAATGGAAATAAAATCAAATTATCGCCAATCCGTTCAGCGCGACCAATATAACTGTGGACCTTGGATTGTTGTAGCTGCAATACAATGGCTCGACAACAAATCAATCGATATTCATGAATTAATCAACAGTAATATTGAAGATGAACGTTTGAAACATAAAGTTATACTTCAAAATACAAATTAAACAGTACAACATAAGAACTAATTTTCATTAATTTAATATCCTGTTAAATATTCAAACAGAACCAAGAAAAACAAGTTTTCTTGTTTAAAGACTCTTTTTCTTGTTAGCAAATCATTTTTTTATCTCAATTAAATCCAATATTCATTGATAATAAACTCGAGTTAAAATAAAAAATCTTATTCAAACAAACGATTTTCTTTTCAATTTATTTAACTAGGCAAATGGTTTTTCTTTATTTTGATAAACATGAAATATCGAATGAAAAACCTCTGAAAACGCGCCAAAAAAATCATATTTAAGACTTGTTTTCTTCCTGTCTTCTTTTTCTCTTTTCGCCTTGTCTTCTTGCCACGTTTTTCTTCCTGTCACGTTTTTCTTCTTGTCTCGTTTTCTTCTCTCCACAATTAAAACTTCATTATTCGAAACATCTTGTGAGACATTCGATTCGAACTTGATGGCTAATAACAAAAAATTTAAAACATTGAATGGTTTTTGGACAAGTCTTTCACCTGTCAAAGAAGGCAAAAACAAGCACAATTTTGCCGAAGGACAATTTCAAACGGCTGATGAAGAAAAACAAAAGATTTTATTTTTCTTCGAGAAGCCATACAAGACAAATAAAGCCTACGAAAATGCTCTCAATTCATTGGCAACAAAGAACTCATGTATGGTTTCGCAATTGGTTCAAGATTCTGAAGGTACTATTCATATTGATCTTAACATCTGAAAAAAACATGATTTTCTTTTAAGGCAAATATTTGACTTGTCGAAATACAGAAGTAAAAAATCAAACGGTTAGTTTTAAACGAAAAAATTCGACCGATGAAGAAGAAGGAGAAGAAGAAATCAATTTAAACGATATGACCGACAACAACGGTTCAACGAATGAAGATTTGGTTAACATCAATGGAGAAATCATCCAAATCAGTGAAGAACTTTCGATTGAAAAATTCGATTCGACATTACAAAAGAAAAAAACAAAAGTATATCGAACGGCCGTGTTGGCCAACAATACCGGTGCAGTTTTATTAGTTCTCTGGGAGAATTTAGCCAACAATGTAACATATTTCTTCATTAGAAAACCCATTTAAAAGATTTGATTTGTATTTGTATAGATTCAAGAAGGCGATAATTTGCATTTAAAGTCATTACGTCGATCGATTGATGCTAACGAACAACCGTATCTAACAACAACTTTTAAAACAACGATTGGACGTAAAAAAATTTAATCAAACAATAATAGAATATAAAATATTTCTGTTTTTAAATTAGAAACAAATTCAGCATCTGAATTCTATGATGATGAAGCAGTTAATCAATTACTTGATGTAGAAATTCAACTATTGAAAGAAATCGATGCTACTGTTGATTCACTTACAATCGAAACAAATTCAATCTGTCCTCGTTGTCGAACGAAATCAGTAGCAAGCGATCGATTTATTAAATGTTCGAATAGTTCGTGTGCAGTTACTTACAAAAACAAATCAAATTCGTTACGTGTCGATTTAATTGCTGTCGAAAATCGTAAGTAATCAAGAAACCAGTTCTTCAATGTTTTAAACTAAATAGTACACGTTTTAGATAATAACAATCAACACAACTTGATAATTTATAAAGAACTCGTTCTTGAAACTGTTGGCCAAATCGACGACGAATCGATCTTCGAGTATTTTATGTCTGATGATAATAAATTCAATATTAAATATCATCATCGTTCAAAAATAGTGGACACTATTCAAAGTAATTATAATCAATTCAGAATTTTAAAAAATTAAATTCTTACGATTTTTAGAAATCAATTGATTCGAAATTCATCATTAACATACGATCAACTGATTTCGATACAAATGTTAGGAAAAAAAATGTTTTGATTAACTGATTTCAAGTTGTTGATTCTCTGGCTTAACACTAATTGTATGCCATTTCGATTAATAAATAAAACTAGTCAATAATCTTTACATTTTTTTCTTGTTTTCGTCAAAAAAAATTCATACCTTCTTTGAACTTATCAATCAATCAGAAAGACTAATATCACACACTTTGTTTCAACAGAAGAACATAAAATTCTTTTACTATGTTCAGTAGATAACGGTTTGATTATCGTTATCAACAATTAGACTCTCTCCAGACATTTTACTATCTAACAACGAGAAATATCGGTTTCCACATTTTGTAAACTGGATTCTCGTATGAATAACGAATTCTTACTGAAAATATATCTGCAACGACAATTTTTTTTGAAACATGTAGAGTTTCAATCGGCTGTGTAAATGTACGAAGATATTCTGAATTAATAACGATATTACGATATTCTCTCATTTTTTCGCGCTTTTGAAAGAAGCTAATGACATTCTCATTTCTTCGTTATTCAGTTACCAAATCTAATTGACGTTCACATCATTGCAATAGATGAAAATGAAAATAACACATGTAAAAAAACATCAATCTACAATCAGCAAAAGAAAGAAAAATCTACAACATTTTCCTTTGAATAAATTACCGGAGTTGCCATTGATTCATTTACTATCATTGTTATCTGGAGTAGATGCAATACACTTTGGACAGTGTATTCGATTCTTTCACACGGCATCTGATGATTGTTTTTGGAAAACAGTAGGACAGTGAGTATCATCATAAAAATAGTAAATCATTGGAAAACAACAATATTTTCGATTCATTTAGAAATCGCTTGGAAAAAGTATACCTCATTTCAACAAAACCGAACGAATATGTTTATTATCAAACAAATGATTATTATCATAACCGGTTTCTATGGAGAGAGTATTTCAAATATACATACAAAGCTTTTACTTCTGAAGTTTTTAATCGATTGACGACTTGCTACAATTCTGTATCGTTCATGATGTACTCGAGATTATTTTCATATTCATCCTATGAATCATTTTATCGTTTGCCAAACTTCGTTTTCTTTCATCTTCCTGATATACAACAATTTCGTATATTAAACCATTTAGAAGAAAGATTATTTCAATGTTTCCATGATGAAAAAATTCAACAACGTTTTCATGTCATCAAATCAACACAAGAATTCATATTCAATTTGAACAATCGATTCTTCTTTTCGATAATCGAGGAATCAATAAACTTTTCTCTATTCTTTTTAGCAGGTAAATTTAAACCAGCATAAATTCAATATTGTTTGTTCGTATTATGAGTTTAGGAGGATCAGTTTTAAACTGCATGTTGGTTGAAGGTTTTGATAATTACGAACAAGATTTGGATTTCTTTTGGAAAGGTGGTAGTTACGATTTGTTTACCAAAGCTGTTGATCGATTTAAAAGAAAACTTAAACAACGAATTCTACAAGAAAAATCGTGTCGCCAATTTTTCATTGAATTCATATTATTAATCAATAATAGTCGTCATTTAAAAATTCAATTTATTTTTGGTCGTGAAAAAACGAATATCTCATTTATATTAAATTCATTCGACATTGATATTGTTCAAATTGGCTTCGATGGTACTAATGTTATTTCAGTAAGAACATAGTGTATTTTACATACATCAAACTGAACTTTTATTGTTTCTCAGACATTAGCATTTTATCAAGCAATACGAACACAAACATTTCTTGCTTATAATCTATCGAATTCGATTAAATATACTCCTTACTTTGTCGATAGATGTTTAAAATATCATTCACGTGGTTTTACATGGTTATGTCCTAAACAATTCGACCAATTCATTGTTCAAAAACCACTTATTAAAAGAAAAAAAACACTTGATTATACATTCCATGATTTCTATTTCAACAATGACAAATTTGATATACAAAAAACATTTTTATCATTAAATTAATTATATTACAAACAGAAATATTCTATTGACACTAAATTTAAAATAAAAACGTATCTTATATTTTTTTTGTTTGCTATTTTGCGTATCACTTATATCATCAAGTTTTTCCATTCATATATTATTTTCAAGATAAAATAACATCTATTTCAATTCTAAAGATTTCAACCTAATAGATTGAATTAAATAAATTTTAATGTTGCGCTTTCAGAAATCCATTACAGCATTTAATTTCATCATCTACCTGCTCTTGCAGTCAGCCGCCTTATCTACTCGGCTTTGTCTCGAGTGGAATTCTAGTCTATTTTTGTTATCAGTCTTTTGTTTGATCTCGTATAATGATAAAAATAACGGCAAGAAAAAAGACGAAAAAGATATTTGCGCGTAGTCTTAATTGTGATAATGACATCTATTCTAAAATTGAGGTCGAAATTGACTATTTCATTTACTCAAGTAAAAAATTTCGGTTATCGAGCGTATATTCGACGATTATTTGATGATGGAATTGATTTAAAGCAACAAACAATCGAAATTAATTCTAAGGAACATATTCGACGTTGTGCATTCTATAAAGATGTTGATCTGTATTCATTTTACAAATCAATCTGTCCAAATGTTCGAACATTAGGTGATGGTTTAAACGAAGGTTATATCGTGTCAAATGATGGGCCATGTATAGGCACACTTCAAACAACAGCATTCAATGATAACAATCAAACAATAAACTGGCTTTCCTATTCTGATGTAATGAAAAAAAGTCAAATCATTGGTTCATATTTATTATCACGAACAAAATTAAAACCTTCACAATCCAAAGTGCTTATTCTCTCTGTCAATCGACCTGAATATTTATTTGTTGAACAAGCTTGTTATCAATATGGATTTATTGTTGTTGGTCTTTACACGAACGCAAATTCATCGACGAATTTAAATGTTATTCAACGAACACAAGCCGATGTTTTAATAGTCGATAATCTCGAACGTATTGAATCCTATCAGAATGAATTATTCAATAATAAACATATCAAAGAAATAATTACGTTCGATGAAATTAAACAGAATTCTAATAAAAAACTTCAATCTCTTAATTCAATTTTTCGAATAATGAAAGAAGATGATCTATGTCCACGACCTGATATCGATCCGAATAGTATTGCAACATTTATTCTAACAAGTGGAACAACAGGTGAACCGAAAATAGCCATGATATCTCATGAAAATCTTCTAGCTACTGCTAAAGGTCATCTTATGCGACTCGATCGAATGAATATTGTCAAACCATTGACCGATCGACATTGTTCATTTCTGCCTATGGCGCATATCTACGAACGATTTATTATTTTTCAAGGTTTAATGCGTGGTACACAATTTGTGTTTTGTCCTGCGCCCGAACAATTGCCTCATTATCTATCCATCGTTCAACCAAGTCAAGCATCGGTTGTACCTCGTGTTTTAAATCGTGTTCATGATGTTGTTATGACAGAAGTTAATAAAAGTCAATTGAAAAAATTTCTTATTCAACAAACATTAACTGAACGATATCCATTTCTTTCACGAATTGTTTTTCGAAAAGTACGACAAATATTTGGTAATCAAGTTAAAGCGATGATTACCGGTGCAGCACCAATAACACCGGATGTTATGCATTTCTTTCGTATTGCTTTGAATATACCGATTATGGAAGGATACGGACAGACAGAATCGACAGGTGCTGGAACAACTACACATCCGACAGATATGTCCTACGGTACAATTGGAACACCTGTACCAACGATTGAAATTAAATTAATCGATGTACCGGGTACTAATTATCGAAGTGAAGATAATCAAGGTGAAATATGTCTACGTGGTCCAACGATTTTCAAAGGTTATTTTGATGATGAAACTAAAACTCGAGAAATTTTAGATGCCGATGGTTGGCTACATACAGGCGATGTAGGTCAATGGACAAGTACGGGTGCATTGAAAGTGATTGATCGAACGAAACATATATTTAAATTAAGTCAAGGAAAATATATTGCACCCGAACGTCTCGAAGATGTTTATGTACGTTCTCGTTGGGTGTCACAAATATTTATCGATGGTCTTACGAGTGAACAAACTGTTGTAGCTATTGTCGTACCTGATCAAGAATATGTACGAAAAAATTACGCATTAGCAAACGATCAAATATCATTTGTTGATCTATGCAACGATGTCAAACTTAAAGAAATCATTCTTTCAGATTTAGATCGAATTGGAAGAAAATATAAATTAGAAAAATATGAATTTATTAGTAATATCTATTTGCATCCAGAGTTATTTTCGTCGAATAATGGATTGCTTACAGTTACATTAAAAACACGTCGGCCTAATGTTCGAAAACAATTTCAATCGATTATTCAATCACTGTATAAAACAGATTAACATTTTTTTTCTAATTTCAAGTTTAATTATCTGTATATCGCTGACATTTACCACGAAAATGTTCAGGATTACGAGCAGCACGTCCACAAATAAAACAGTATTGATTCATACATTCACGACAAATCATCCAGTTATCACCACTAACTTTCACATTCATTTTTCGACAATCTTGTTGTGGGCATACTTTGACACGTTTAAGAATAGCTGAGCCGAGTGTAGATTGATTCGTAATCGATAATTTGAAATCTCGATTATCTTCAGTTGACTCTTCATTAAAACGTTTCGCTGTAGAATAAAACAATGAAAAATCAGGTTAAGTTCAAATGATAAAATTCGAACATATATACTTAAGTCAACACCATGCCGTATTCGATCAATTAATGATTCGAATTCTGTAGCATGGTTTAAGATCACGCTTTGTGTTGTTGTTTCTGGAACGACACTCCATGTAAAATGAAGATCACATTGTGTACAATGCATATGTGAACAACCACCATTTTTTTCTATCATTACATGACATTGAGGGCATTGTTGAGTGCCTAAAGAACTCATTCTTTCAGCATTCATAACTTCTTCGAATAAATCAATTTCTTTCGTAAAATCAATGGAGATTTCCTCGAATTTTTTCGTAAATCGTGCTCGTGAATCGAATGAATCTTGTATTTTTTCATTTGTTCGAGCAAGCGTCGTCAGTAATTGTTCCTGTTGTTTTTTCCGTGCTCGTTCTATTTGTTCTGCTAGATCTTGGTCTCGACATAGTGTTTGAGAATGATAAATTCCTCTACATCGTCGACAAAATGTATATCGACATGTATCACATGCAGCCAGCTTATCATTTTCATCTTCATTCACCAACACAGCTGATCGACATCTAAATTACACTTTTCTTAACAATAGTTTCAATCGTAGATCGTATTACCTCGGACACCAAATGATGTCATTCATCATAGCTAATCCCTTTTCTAATGTGATTCGTTCATATCTTTCGTATAATTTATCATCACCAACAATCTCTTTTACTTCAGTTGGAAGAATAGCTTGTCGACAATCACCTTCAGGACAAACCAATCGTTCACCGAACTTTCCGTCGTTCAGTGTCGATTGAATATAATGATTCAAACAAGATCGACAATAAAAATGACCACAACGATGAAGACGAAAACAATCTTTACCTGGAAGTGTCTCGGCACAAATCAAACATGTTTGTAAATGATTTTCAAATTGTTTTTCAGCATATTCTTTATTGTATTCGATGAGGTATTCATAGATTTTGTCAAGACTATCGTTTGAATAACTATTCAAAGCTCGAGGATCAGTTTTCTCATTCGGTTGTTCTGGATCGAAATTCCATTGATAATCAAGGTTAGATTTAATTAAATCAACCCAATCATAAACACAAACTTCTTGATTGAATGGATATTGATCAATTATTTGACAAAGTTTAGCGAGTTGATAGTGTGAATAGTAGAAACATGAGAGAAGGAATGAAGGTTGTTCTTCACTTGGATAATCATCATGATATTGTACAATGAGAGTAATAGGTGGTAGATGTTGAATTTGAGTAGTTTGAATATTGAAATTAATTTGAATAGGTTGAATAAGATCATAGTCGATAGAGATTTCATATTGATTACTGTTGATAATTCGAAGTTTTTTATCGAATATCGATTGTAAAACTAAGATTTCATCAGCTTGCTTTTCTTGATTAGACATTGCGATGTTTGAGAAAAAGTAAATACAAAATTTTATTTTTGATGAATCATATTTGCGCTCAGTTTTATATTGTGTAATTGCATCATCGAATGAAAAAAAAACATAGAAGAAAAGAAAGAAAACAAACTGCTGAGCCACCTGACGTAGTGTTTTTGGTATTTCGAGGATGATGATATTTATTTAAATCGGTGTAAATCGGTGACATTTCTTTCCGAAATGTTCTGCATTGCGAACCTTATTTCCACAGAGAAAACAATACTGACTCATGCATTGACTACACACAACCCAATTATCTTCACCAACTTTGACATTCTTTTTTCTGCATGTTTCCACAGGACAACCTTTTACATGTTTCATTATCGCTGCACCCATTACTGTATCATTGTAAATGGATATGCCCGAATCTTTGCCTGGTTCTATTATGCCGGTATTAGAACGTTTTACTATAGAAATCACAAGAAAAAGTAAATTGTTGATAATATAAAATTAAAATATTGACAAACCTAATTGGATAGATTCGTAGACTTCTTCAACTAATGCTTCTACTTTCTTCGTATGGTCTGCTAGGACACTTGGACCTTTCGATCTATTGATCTTTTGCCAAATGAAATGATGATTACACTGAGTACAATACATATGTGAACAGCCACCATTTTTCTCTATCGATATACGACAATTCGGACACTGTTGTGCATTTAATCCTTTTATTCCTTCAGCACTTAACACATCCGTTAGTAAATTATATTCTTCAGTTAGATTTCGTAATAATTCGTGGTTCTTATTCGGTTCAGAATGCACAAGATCTTGTTGGCGTTTTTGTAATTTCTCAATTAAATATTCATCTCGACATGGTGTTTGTGAATGATAAGTTGCTCGGCATCGTCGACAAAATGTATATCGACATGTATCACATGCAGCCAGCTTATCATTTTCATCTTCATTCACCAACACAGCTGATCGACATCTAAATTATACTTTTCTTAGTAATATTTTCAATCGTCGTTCGTCTTACCTCGGACACCAAATGATATCATTCATCATAGCTAATCCCTTTTCTAATGTGATTCGTTCATATCTTTCGTATAATTTATCATCACCAACAATCTCTTTCACTTCGGTAGGAAGAATTGCTTGTCGACAATCACCTTCAGGACAAACCAAACGTTCACCGAACTTTCCATCATTCAATGTCGATTGAATATAATGATTCAAACAAGATCGACAATAAAAATGACCACAACGATGAAGACGAAAACAATCTTTACCTGGAATTGTCTCGGCACAAATCAAACATGTTTGTAAATGATTTTCGAATTGTTTTTCAGCATATTCTTCATTGTATTCGATGAGGTATTCATAGATTTTGTCAAGACTATCGTTTGAATAACTATTCAAAGCTCGAGGATCGGTTTTCTCATTCGGTTGTTCTGGATCGAAATTCCATTTATAATCAAGGTTAGATTTGATTAAATCAACCCAATCATAAACACAAACTTCTTGATTGAATGGATATTGATCAATTATTCGACAAAGCTTGGCAAGCTGATCATGAGAATAGTAGAAACATGAAAGAAGAAATGAAGGTGATTCTTCACTTGGATAATCATCATGATACTGTACAATGAGAGTAATAGGTGGTAGATGTTGAATTTGAGTAGTTTGCTTATTGAAATTAATTTGAATTGGTTGAATAAGATCATAGTCGATAGAGATTTCATATTGATTACTGTTGATAATTCGAAGTTTTTTATCGAATATCGATTGTAAAACTAAGATTTCATCAGCTTGCTTTTCTTGATTAGACATTTTAGGTTATGAAAACCTGAGAATAGATGATGAAGTTTTGTATTGACGATATATATATATACTTATTACTTGCTGATGTGAAATTACATCATGACATCTATACTTGCATCAGCCAATAAAAATATAGAATGAAAGGTGATGTGTTTTTATTTCAAATAAAAAATATGAATAGATAGAGAAATTTAATAGGGTTGTCCAGGATATACACCGCCGAATTGTGCTCCAGGCAATTGAGGACCTGCAAGAGGTACATTAGCAGCACCACCGGCGAAATAAGGATCAACTTGTGGAGCGGCACCAGGAAATGATACTGATGGTGCAGTAACAAAGGTTGTTGCCGGACCAAAATGTACTGTACCGGGAAAGTTATTCGGATCTACACTGGGTAGGTTAAAACCAGGTGTCGAATAAGTAATCTGCCCTTCAGGATCTAAAGAGAATAACACAAATGAGGAAAAGATTGTTGGAAGAAATTTTACTTCGGTTATAACCACCAGGAAATCCACCGAAAACGCCTCCTCCTGCACCGTATCCACTACCGCCGTAAGCCATTGATAATATGAGCAAATGCAATAAGTTGACGAAAAACAAAAAAATATATGCAAATGTTTATAAAGGTAGTATGTGGCTGGTTTAAATACGACCACATTATTGCCTATCATTTAGTTATGGTTGAATGCATACTCACTCGTGATTGACGTCGAAAAACAAAAACATGTACTTTGCTATGAATGCTTATGCACTAGAAACTTGTTTATTGTTTATCCTCGTGTGGGATTACAGAAGTAAATGATTTAGAAATTATTTGACGAGTCAGAATTCTATTAAATCCAATCTCACACAAACAACTGAAATGCTGCATAGAGAATTGTTTTTATTATTTTCTTTTTCATATTTTTCTTCCCACTTTATCTAATGAAACAATAGAAAAACGTAACCACATGCATGCTTATAAGTGTCTTTTCTTTTATTTTTTTGCTTTTCATTTACAAGAAAAAAAGATATACTGAAATTATGAGTAGTTTATCGGATGAAACTCGAAATTATTTCAAACTAGTTCGATTATTAGATCGTTCATGTATTCTCTTGCGTCAATTCTTTAAAACTCGATATTCTCAATCGAATAATGGCGCAATCTGGGATGATTCATCGACGTGTGGTCAGAGTATTTTCATCAATATGTCACGAAAAAATCAAAAGAAATGCGAACTCGTTAAGAAAACAATTGAAAACGGAAATACGAATCAATGGGATCTATCGATTCTACTGATTTTATTATTGGAAATCTATAAATCGACAATGTTAAATTCTAATGAAATTGAACAGCTCGAGAAATTAATTGTTATACGCAACAAAATCGAACATCATTCAACACTGTCGATGGCCGTTGCAGAATTTAATCAAATGTGGAATGATTTATCACAAATTCTACTTTCATTTGGTGATATTACATCAACAGAAATTGATGAATTAAAAAATGACAATAACATATTCAATGCTCGATATCAGATAATCGATGAAGAAAATGTTAAAAAAGCAGAACAATTCAATTCGGAAGGTACAAAAGCACATCAAGCCGAGAGATATTCCGAAGCAATTGAAAAATTCACAAAGGCAATCGATTTGTCGGGTATTTCAGATGATAATCGTGCTGTATTCTATACAAATCGTTCTGCTAGTCTATTGAAATTATACGAACAACAGTTAAGTTCGACGACAAAACCTCTAGCCGATATCAATGATTTACGGTACAATGCATTACAAGATGCTAAAAAAGGACGAGATCTCTCGTTGAAATTATGGAAAGGACATTATCGAGTTGGGCAAGTGTACACCAGTTTGAATGAACATAAAAAAGCAAAGCATTCATTCGAATTAGCATTTGCTCTTTCGCCATTAAATGAAACAATCAAAAAGGCATTAGACGAAAGTACGAGTATATATAATCGTCAGTTACGAGAGGAACATCTTGATCCACGAGTTTCACCTGGTTCCATAGCACAATTATTTAATGAAGCTAAAAGACTCTTAGGTACTGATATAGCTCAAATACGATTCCAACTTAGTTTACTTGAAAAAATTGATCCAGTAGCTGCAGCTGTTTTTAAAGGACATCAATATCGTTATGGTGACGAAGGTATTGAACAAAATTATGAATTAGCTGTGAAATATTATACTGAAGCAGCAGAACAAGGCAATGCCGAAGGAATATATAATTTAGCTTATTTGATTGATCGTGGTTTGGGTGTGAAGAAAGATCTTGTTCGAGCTCACAAATTGTACGAACAGGCAGCTGCTCAAAGATCGGAACCGTTAGAATATGGAAGACGACGAAATGTGGGCGTAGCTGAATCAGAATACGAAATAGGTCTTCGATATGCCGAAGGAATTGTCGTACATAAGAACCTTCCTATGGCTTCTATATGGTATCAACGTGCTGTTGATCATGAAAGTGATGCAGCAGCTAATAATTTGGCTGAAATGTACGAAAAAGGTATCGGTGTTGTTCAAAATTATGGCAAAGCGCAAGAATTGTATGAAATAGCAGCGAGAAGAGGTGATCCAAATGCGATGTATAGTTTAGTTGAACTTGCACTTGGTGAAGGAAACTTCGAAATGGCGGAAATTTGGCATGAGCGTGCGTCGAATGCAGGCAATATCAAAGCGAGAACCAATTTCTCTAAGTTTCAGACTATTTATCAAAAACTACAACAAATACGTGATACAAGTCCGCCAATGTTTTCAAAATTGATGAATTACAAGAATAAGCATCTTGATTCATTGAAAATGTATGATAGTGTTAGCACACTAGGTGATTCAAACTCAACACGTATATATGACGTACCTATGTTGATGAGATCGGCTGCACAGGGATCTATAACAGCCAAACGAATTCTCTCTGCATTAGAACATTTTAACTTGGCAGACGATTTGATTTTATCCAATGAACATTTGACAGAAGCTCAAGAAAATGAATTCGTACATGAACTTGCACAATGTTATTATACTGAACATATTGTGGCTAAATTTAATCCAAAAACAAGGAAATTATATCATGATACTGTCGATCACGTACTTCGACGTTGCAATTCGAATTCAACAGTTGATGAAGATGCTCGAGTGTGTTACAGTCTTTTAAATTTGGATAAACGTGATTTAATTGAACCATTTCTCGATGAATGCATAGCAAGATATCCTAAGAATATCTTTTTTTATGGTTCTAAAGCTGATTTATATGGTTGGTTAGAAAAATTTGACAAAAGTATTTACGAAGCCAATCGAGGATTAGAAATCGATCCTAATCATAGCGATTTACTATTTACAAAAGCTACTGCATTACGTATACTCGAACAAGATTTGAACGAAGCTATCACAGCGTACAAATTATTTATTAAGAAAGCGCCACAAGATCATCGTCATATGCCCGATGCGTTTTATGAAATGTGTCAATGTTACCGAGATGACAACATTAGGAAAGAATTGTATAAACAAGGAAAAGAAGCCGAAAAATTACAATTATCATGTTTTTTACCTTATGAATCTAATGCTAGAGAGTCACTTGAAAGTTTGTTTAACATCAAATCACTATTTTCTACTGAATCAACCGTATCAAGTAAACAAAGAGATTATCATCTCAAGAATCCACATCGCATTGAAATTATCGTTGAACAACGTCATTGGAAATCTTTTCTTTTGAAAACGAAACAAAAATCAACCATCATGAGTGGCTCATATAGTCTACCACCTCGAATTAGACAGAAAGCACCCAAATCACTGGTAGGTCTGAAATCGATTTCAATAAGAGAAATGGATCCACGTAAAGATCATATGTATCAAGGTCGTGTGCTTACGGTCAAAATAATCGAAGATGCATTGCACTGGAAACCATCGATTCATCTCATCGTTGAAGATGAATCATTCGATTGTGAACGATTGTATATTTACAATTGTTCGGATGACCAAGGTGAATATCTGATTAAACAAGTGTACACTCTCGGACGTCAAATGCATGTTATGAATCCATATTTACGAATTGGTGCGCATGATGCGAAACCAACGATTCGTATTGATGATTTAACTTCAATCGTTATGGAAGATCAATCAGAAGAAACAAGACCAAAACATGTATGTCAATGTTGTGGCAAACTAAATGCGCCACATGCCTGCAGTCGATGTCGTCGAACACGTTACTGTTCCAGAGAATGTCAAATATTTGACTGGAAAACTTATGAACATAAGTTAATATGCCAAAATTATTAAATTCAAATATTTTTATTTGACCACGATAAAAAAAGTTTTTTTTTCCCTCAAGAAGAGATATTTCAACATGTCATGACTCAATATTGTGACTCATTTTTTGACTATATAAAGAACGTAATTTTACCTTTCTTTTTCTTTTCTTTGAAATAAACATGGTTTCACGCACTGACGATGGCAAAATGCATACTTCCTTTCCGATGTATTTCGGTCAGAATTCAAAATTTGGAGATGCTGCATCGACACCATTGACATTGATCAAACTAGAAATTGAACAACAAGTCAATGCATCATTTCCATTGATTCATCAAGTAACAACAACGATGGTATTTAAAAATACGTATCAACGACGATTAGAAGGTGCTCTCGAATTTACATTGCCTGAAAAAGCTACAATTTGTGGATTTGGTCTTGATGTTGATGGTGCAATCGTCGATGGTGTTGTTGTAGAAAAGGAAAAAGCACGTGTTACTTTCGAAAAAGAAGTTCGTAAAGGTGTTGATCCTGGTTTAGTTGAAATGGTAACTGGGAATATATTTCGTACTCGAGTCTATCCAATTGAAGCTGGTGGAACGCGTACTGTTCGTGTGACGTACGAAGATCAAGCACAAATTGAAAATAATCATTTTTTCTTTCATATTCCGATTTATTTCGCAACAAAACTTGACAGTCTCGATGTTTCATTAGTTTGTACTCAAACACTGAATAATATTCAACCGAAATTTCTTTCGAATACGAACCAATCATTTATTAAGTCCAATGGAAAATATTCATCAAAATTTCATTTAACCAATGTTCAACCATCGAATGGTGAACAGAGTATAACATATATGTTAGAAAATGTGTCTCTCACTCAACCGATTTCGAGTGTTGAACTCGATCCTGAGAATCCAAATGAAGCATATTTTGCTGTTTGCTGTGTACCACCTGCAGTAACTTCGACAGTTAATAATCTATTGACTGGCAATGCTGAACCAATGTCGATTTGTATTCTTTGGGATGCAAGTTTAAGTCGAGCAAGTATAGAAAATCGTGCCTATGAAATCAATATTCTAATGATGATATTAAAACTTTGGGAATCGATAAATATTAATACACAAGTTACACTTGTTATCTTTCGTAATGTTGCAAAAGATCCAATCGTTTTTCAATTATCCGATCCCAATTATTGGTTGAAAATCAATGAAATTCTCGTTAAATTACATTACGATGGTGCAACGAATCTATTTCAATTAGCAACCATGCCCATTGTTGTTCCTAATGTTACACATTATTTTCTATTCAGTGATTGTCTATCAACAATTGGCTACGATGATCCAGCTATTCTCAATAATTTTATTCAAAAACCTATTTGGATTTTTAATAGTAATCAATCACATGAACAAGTCAATCATCCCCTCATCAACTATCTAACGAATCTTAGCGGTGGAGGATATATATCACGTGAAAAATTATTTTCACCAAATAATGCTCATGAAATTATCAAATGGATGCATTCATCACGATCGAAATATCTCAATACGGATATTTTAAATAATACAAATAATATTCGTGATATTTATCCAAGTCATCCAATGACATTAACATTAAACAATGAACAATTTATTCTCGTCGGTAAAATACAATCAGCAACATCAGCAACAATTGCAATGAATTTTCAAATTGCTAATCAATCATATCGTCAAGAATTTCCTATTCATCGAGCAAATCTATCGGCAGAAAATACAGGTTTATTAAGACGTTTATATGCAAAACAGATGCTTTCAGAATTAACAGCATTTCCTGAACGAAATAAAAAACGTATCTTAGAAATCGGTTTGAAATATTCGATAGTTAGCGAGTTTACATCGATTATTGTTCTTGAAACTTTACAACAGCATATTGAACATGAAATTTGCCCGCATCCATCTCGAAAACAATTATACAACGATTATTTACAACATCAAAACAAGAAAATTCAAGATGAAGCAACAAGAAAACAAGCAAAATTAACAGCTGTATTAAATCTATGGAAGCAACGTTGTCAATGGTATGATAAAGTTATTGACGCACAAGCAGCACTTGTTAAAAGAACTGCTCGAAGTGGAATCTATAATGATGAAACGCTTTATGAACAATGCAGTTCCACTTTGTCTTCAACTTCAAGACTACGTTCTATAATACCCACTTCCATTAGTCGCAGATCTCAGACTAGAAATTTCGAACAGCTCGAACGGTATGTTCTTGAAGTCAACAAAATGCAAAATGAGTGTTATCAATCAGTATCACGTCACAGCGCAATGCTAGACAGGTCGGATTGTGCGATGGAAGATAATGACGAGGACGATTCAATGAGTGCTGCTGACTGCGAGGAATTAAACACGGAAGAAAAAGTCATGCCTACAGAAAACACGAAAAAACAAACCATTCAAGTTCAAAATTGGGATCCAACAACGCCATATCTGAATAAAATCAAAGCAAATACTAGCATTGAAAATGCATATGAAATTTATCTATCAGAACGAAAAGCATATTTAAAATCGCCATCGTTTTATTTTGACGTTGCATCTTATTTCCTTTCGCAAACATCGAACAAAGATCTATGCAAATATTTTGGTTTACGTATATTAACTAATGTTTTAGAATTAGAATTAGAATCACCTCAATTATTGCGAACAGTTGCTTATAAATTAGTTGAACTTGGTCTATTTGATTTAGCTGAAAATATCTTTCGACGTGTAGCCATATTACGAGCTGATGAACCGCAATCGTATCGAGATCTTGCTTTACTTTTACAAGAATCGAATCAAATCAAAGACGCACCTGAACTCTTCGAGAAAGTCATCTTCGGTCAATGGGACAATCGTTTCACAGAAATTGAATTAACAACTTTACATGAATTCAATACATTTATCTCCAAATCACAACAACCAGTTCCACAATCGATCGATAATCGTTTAATTCGTCATTTACCTGTCGATTTACGTATTGTTATGGTTTGGGATACGGATGATACTGATGTTGATTTACATGTTATCGAACCATCAGGTGAAGAATGCTATTATAGTCATAAGGAAACAGCAATCGGTGGTATGATTAGTCGAGATTTTACACGTGGTTATGGACCTGAAGAATATCTACTTCGAAAAGCTGTTAAAGGAACTTATAAAGTTCGAGCAAAATACTTTGCTAATCATCAACAAAGTCTCACTGGAGCAACAACAATTATGGTACATATTTATAAGTATTACGGTCAAATCAATCAACAAAAAGAAATTGTTACATTGAGATTGGATAGTAATAAAGAAATGATTGATGTTTGTCAAATTGAATTCAATCCTGCACAACGATTAGGATTAGGACAACAAAAAGATCTATCGAGTGGCACAATTATTCATACGAATGTTGTCTGTGATGGATGTAATATGTCACCAATTCAAGGTGATCGATACAAATGTTTATTTTGTCCTGACGTTGACTTTTGTGAAAAATGTAAATCAGCAAGTCAAACAAGTATAATGGACTCGAAACATGAAACAAATCATCCGTTATTATGTATTAAAGACTCAAATGATTATCCAAATGCTCCTTTGGTACATAATTGGAGTGCAATTTGTCATAAAAATGTCAAATGTAATTCATGTAATACAAAACCAATTATTGGCATTCGATATCAATGTTCATGCGGAGTAAACCTTTGTGAAAAATGTGAATTTATTGGTTCACATGACTTAACTCATGTTCGAAAGAAAATCATTGCACCACAATAATTTCTGTAGTGTTTTTTTTTATTCAAGAAAATAAAATATGCGTGTATGTAGTGATATCTATATATATCAGAACTTTTCATTCTCTCACCTAAAATCGACAAATGAAATGACAAAGATAAGAATATATGTGAAGTTTTTCTTTCAGTTGAAATGAATAATTGGACACGTTCGGATAATTATCATAATCAATTTCTAATTTCTCCTGACGAAACATTGAGTTCAGCATTGATTTTAAGCGAACAAAATGGATTACCACCGCATGCAGTGAGTGTAGCACAGGGAAAGTTTTTGAATCTTCTAGCAAAAAGTATTCAAGCTCGTCGAATACTTGAAATTGGCACACTTGGCGGGTAAATTCAATTTTGAGTAAATGCGTATAAAATCTATTCGGTTTGCTTCGATAGATATTCGACAATTTGGTGGGCAAAAGCACTTCCAACTGATGGTCAAATCGTAACATGTGAAATTTCAGAAGCGTTTGCTAAGATTGCTCAAACGAATATTGACAACGCCGGATTGACCAGTAAAGTACAAATACGCGTTGGTCCGGCTATTGAAACACTCAATACTATCGAAGAGAATGGTAGTTTTGATTTGGCCTTTATCGATGCAGATAAACAATCGAATGTCGAATATTTTATTCAAGCTAAACGACTCGTACGAAATGGTGGTGTGATCATTGTTGATAATGTTGTACGTGATGGACGAGTCGCTGATCTTGAACAAAGTGATGCAAGTATCGAAGGTGTTCGTCGTTTATTAGAATATATTCAAAATGATTCAACAGTCGAAGCAACAACAATTGGAACTGTCGGTGAAAAAGGATACGATGGATTTTTATATGCTATCAAAAAATAATTGTAGGCTAGATGGCTCTTCACCTTTATGTTGGTTGTTTCTTTTTTCGATTAGAGTTTTATGAGTGGAAGAAACAAACACCCATACGTATACATAAGAACGCGAAAGTATACGATTCTTTTGTTTTTTCTTTATTATATTTTTGAATAAAATCGATGATGGAAGCAGCTATTCAACGAGCAGTAGAAATTCGTGATTCATCGATTCCGAAAGATAGTCTATTGAAAGATCAACTTCCCGATAAATCTGTTCTTGATGTTACTCCGATTCCTCGACAATGTGGTCTTTTGACTGACGAAGAAATTCGTCTAACAGAAAATTATACTGCTCATGAACTTATTCAATGTCTAGCTCAAGGTCAATTCACAGCTGAACAAATCACACGAGCTTATCTAAAACGAGCTGGCATAGCTCATCAATTAACCAATTGTGCAACAGAATTTCTTGCAGAAGATGCAATCAATCGTGCAAAATATTTAGATGAAGAATTTCAACGACGTGGCGGTCCAATTGGACCCTTACATGGTTTACCTATTTCAGTCAAAGATTATATCTGTATGAAGGGACGAATAACAAGTGCTGGATACGTTAAATGGATCGATCGAATAGCAAATAAAGATGCTTTAGTAATAAAAATTTTGTACAATGCAGGTGCAATCATCTTTGTTCGTACGACTCAACCACAAACATTAATGCATTTGGAATGTGATCATTCGGTCTATGGTCGAACAGTGAATCCATTCAATCGAAATTTAACTTCTGGTGGAAGTACAGGTGGTGAAGGTGCACTTCTTGGCATGAAAGCAAGTCCATTAGGTGTTGGAACGGATATTGGCGGTAGTGTTCGATCACCAGCAGCTAACAATGGAGTTTACGGATTACGACCAACAAGCTTTCGAATACCTAAACAAGGCATTCTTGGAGTACAAAGTGGCCGAGAAAGTATCATCGGCGTTGTTGGTCCATTGGCTCAATCACGAGAAGATATGAATTTATTTATGAAAGTCATTTTAGATGCTCAACCGTGGCTGGATGACCCAGCACTTGTACCTATTCCTTGGCGAACGATAACATTATCACCAACAAATTTCACGGTTGCCGTTCTTTGGGATGACGATGTTGTACATCCACATCCGCCAATAACTCGTGCTCTTCGTGAAACAGTTGAATGTTTAACAAAAGCCGGCATTCGTGTCATCGATTGGCAAGCAATTGATCATCAGAAAAGTTGGGATCTAATCAGTGCACTCTACTATTGCAATGGTGTCGAAGAAGAACGACAGCTTTTGTCGGATGTCAATGAAAAATGTTTATCATTAACAGATTGGATATTCAATCAACCACAAGTTAAAAAACGAAATTGGACCGAAATGAATGAATTAATTGTCGAACGAGAAAACTATCGTACAAATTATACAACAATTTGGAATGAACGTGAAACGCAAAACAATTGTTCAATCGATTGTTTATTAGCGCCTGTTGGTCCGTCAGCTGCACCTTTGCATGATACAGCTAAATGGTGGGGTTATACATCAGTTTGGAATCTTCTCGATTATCCAGCTGCTGTTTTTCCTGTGACTACAGTAGATTTAAATAAGGATCAAGTTGAACTCGATTATCAACCTCGAAATAATCTTGATGAAGAAAATTATCGTTTGTATTCATCGCCGAAAGTCTACGAAAATGCTCCAATTGGCTTACAAGTTATTTGCCGTCGATATAACGATGAAAAGGTAATGAAATGCCTCGAACTAATCGAGCAAGCAATGGGGAGAAGATAACAACAAAAGAAAGAAAAACGTCGATTAGTCATAGTTTTGACCTTCTTTTGCTTTGATTCTCTAAGCAAATAAAACAATTACTCATTTTGAGTAAATATAAAGACGCTATTTTATTTTGTAATCACCTTCAAAATTTCAAAAATGTTATGCATATATTTCTTCTTGATCATATCATTATTATTCCAACCGATTCGAGGATATTCTGAACGACTTTTTGCTAGTGATTTTCGTGCTCCACAACCACCGAATTCTATCATAGCTGAATATCAAGCTGCATATGTTCAACATAAATGGGACGGTACTGGAATTTCACATATAAGCACTGGCATGATTTATGCTAGTTTGAGTTTCAAACGTTTACGTATGGATGTTACCTATAATGGTACGATAGCTAGTTCACTTTTTGATTATGCAAAACCGAATAGTGATGGTACAATTCCGAATTATATTTATACATTATCACCATCGACATCAACAGCAGGCATTTGTACATGTTACAATGTCACACCAGCATATCCTCTATTTCCACCGAATATTCTAGTTACATCACAAGCAACATTCGGTGGTCTAGTTTACGATAATTTGTTCTATGCTGATCAAGAACAATTACATACATGGGATCTTTTATTTCCTCCATCGACTAGTGTAACTGTTTTTCTCGATAAAAACAATACTCTTGTCAGGTAATTACGTTGAGGGTGTTTTGTATACTCGCATCATCTTATTTTCTAGAATTGATTTTTCCTCGCCAGTTCGTAGTACATTTGCTACAACTCGTTTATTCAATATTCTTCCCGGCTCACCTCCAGCAAATCTTTTTTCAAATCCCTGTCCAAGTTAATTCGCTATATTTATTATTTATTTTCTTTGTCCTCATAAAAATAAAACCATCGGCATCACATCCGAACCGTACCGTGGTAATTGTTCGACATAATCGAATCGAGAAAATTCCGGTTGAAATCCTGCACTTTGATACATTTGTATAGCTTTCTTATTGTTAAATTCGGTATGCAAAAAGATAAATCGATACCCACGTGTTTGTGACCATTGAACGATCGTTTCTAATAAACGTTTACCAATGCCACGACCTTGTTCTGATTGTCGTATTCCAAATAACATCATATATAAACCTCTTTGTGAACCAATATCTGTCATAAGAACACAGCCAATACATTGACCATATTCATATGCACACCAAATATGATTAGCACTGATTATTGTTGCATGCAGACTTTCATGATCGTAATCTTTTTTAAATAACGGAAAAAGAACATCTTGCAATTGCCATAGAGGATACCTTCGATTGTAAGATATAACCACAGAATCTGAATAATATCTCATATTTTTGTACGACAAAGACAAACAAATAATATAATAATATTTTTTTCTAGTATAATCATTGAGTAGACATAAGGAGAACAGAAAGAAAAACACATGACGAAAGACAGAAACAAAATGGGTGATTGTTAAAAAACCGAATCGATTACATTTCATCGGAGATAGCCCTTTGATCGATTAGAGTCAGGTAAATCATCGGGATTTGTTCGTTTTGATTTAACTTGTCAATAGATTCAACAAGAAATATACTTCCCATTGAAAATAGAATTTCTTCTTCATCGTAGTACGTCGATAGATTTGAAATATTTCCATATGGTCGTTTATTTTCAATTGTTGAATCGGTTTCAATACAAAAAATAACTGAAATCATATCGGTATGTGTATGTGGTTCGGCAAAAGTTAATGCAACTTGTAAGGAAATTGTTGTCGATAGAAATGTATTGATCGAAATAATTCGGCCAATTAATTGTTGAAAATATTGTAATTCATGTTGAAACATTCGTTGACCACGATAGGATTTCATTCGAGTTGAATTATGAAAATGAAAAAAACGATTTTGATTTACTGAACAAATATGTTGTAATTGAACGTAGAGATCAATAAGAAAATAACGCATTTTAAACATTAAATCGACATTACTTGTTCGAAGTGCTTGATTGACTATTCGATAGAGAAATGTATCACGTGTGTACCATTGTAAAGCATTGTTTGAATGATAGTTTTTTTCGAAATCTTCGATTTGAAGAAGATTGACATCATCATCGTGATAAATTCGACGAAGTTCTTCGATCATTTCTAAACGAGATTCGAACGTACATGGACTGCAAAGAAGTGTATCGATTGTACGTTGATGAGACATGAATAAATCGGCTTGATCATGACTGAAAACTCCAATAGGAATTGAAACTAAGGTCTGATCAACATTCGTTCTCGCTTCAATTGAATTCAATAGGCTGTATTTAAAATCGTCTTTGATCATCTCGGCTAATAATTCGAGTTGATTAAAAACTCCTCGAATTTGATAGAATTCTTGTCTCCATAAATCATAGAAATCAATTTGTGAACAATAGATATAAGTAAAGGGAATCATTGAAAGAAGCTCGTATGCTGTCGTAAATAAATGACAAGCAAACGAACCCGATAGAACAAGAAAGATTTGTTTTCGTTGACGAATTTGATTTTCAATGAAGGTTAAACATTGAAATGTATTCGAAAAAAATTGCCATTGATAAGGCTCGATTATTTGCTCGAGATAATCATTCGATGATTGAATGAGTTCATCGAGCCAAATGAATGCTGGAGTCTCACCAGAATAATTGTGATAATATTTAAAATTCGATGGTCGTGTTATTTTAGATTGAGATTGAGCTGAATATATACTCTGTAGTTTGAGCTGATGTTTATTTTCTTGTTCGATTGTTAGCTTAGGCTAGAGAGAGAGAGAGAAAAGAAGGATACAAAAACTGAAAAGAAGAAAATTTGCGATTTATTTACTTCGATTTGGAGGTGACCATCGAGTATGCATTTATCATACCAATCGAAGATCTCAGTAGTGATTTCTGTTTGACGACGATCGAATGTTTTAAAAGTACGATGAAGAGCCGATTGAAACTGAAGATTTCGATTTAAATCAATTAAATTAATCGGAGTTAAACGTTTGATTTGCCAATTTTCTCCAAACATTTTTCCGATGTTCCATTTGATATCATTTTCGATTTCTTCATTTTCAATAAATGCACACCAATTATCTTCATCGTTCATAAGATTTGTTTCACTACTGATTAATAATTTACTCCATTCACTTGCAATCAATTCATTATTACCATATAAATATAAACGAATTGGACAAAGACGTCGAATGAAATCGCGAATGTTCAAAGGATTTTCATGTTCGAAAAGAATTTGAGAATAAGGAAGTAGAGTTTGTTTGTCTGCTTCATTTGATGATGGTATATAATCATTTAATGTTCGAATAATTATCGATGAATAACCTAGCTGATGACCTACAATAAAAAATAGATTTTAAAGTTGATATACATGAGAAGATAATGTATACATTGTTTTTCTATTCGTTCGACAGCATTGAATAGATTTTGTTCATTTGTATTCAATGGAACGACGAGAATATGACATGGTTCAGCTTTAGCAAATGACATAGCCCATTCTTTTAATATTCGTGCTTGACGATAATAGATTTTTGCTATATGTAATCGTTCGATTTTTGCTTGTTTTTCACCTTCAATAGTCAAAAAATGAACAATATCTGCGGTTAAAATCAAAGTAAATTGTTATAAATGCCCATCAATTAATCTTTCTCGACTGTAGATCCTTTGAACACGATGATTGTTTTGTAAACGTTCAAGAATTTGATTATCGATCGATTCTAAGACAACGACAAAATAGCGTTGTAAACACGTTTGAGATAAATCAGGATCGGTTGTTACTAATTCTTCGACTATGTTTTCATTTGTAGCAATTATAAAGGTAATTGGAATTCGTAAACGAATATTGCATATACTTTTATTCGAACCATACAACACAATAATAGGCTCGAAGGACATCATGTGCAACAAATCGAAAATTTCCAACAAAATGAATCATAGACACCTTTATTGTCTTATAAGGAAGAAAGAAAAAAAATTGTGTAATGTTGGTAAAAACCCGTAAAAAACATAATTGTGTACATTATGTTATATTTACAGCCTTCTTCTAACATTTGATCTAATCTAAGCTATGTTTTTATTTAATTTTATATTTTCATACTACACAAAAAAAAAGAAATACAAGGATCTCTCACATTGAATTCTTCATTTGATAATGGAGTAAACCAGCAATAGCTGATTGAAAACCAGCATTTCCCTCAATAGAAACTTTATTCGATTCTTCATAATATCGGTGATCCAGAAATATATCCTTTTCATTGGGACCACTAACTAATGCACCAACTAATAAATGAGGATTCGGAGCCCGATTATGATACGCATTCCGATCGCACGTAGCTGGTGGTTGCGGACATGAACTTCAACGAAATCTTTTTCAACTAATATTCATTGAAATGCGTTTATTTACCTTGCTATATCTCGAGGTTCTTTAGGATAATTTTGTCCTACGCCAACAACAAAAGATCTTCCAGTATCACCTAATATATAACCAATTTGTTGTGTTGAAAAATTAAAATATTCTTCAGTATTAATTCCCATATCAGCCGCCTATAAACAAAATAATTTTCAAATCAAATGACTAAATTGAAATGAAACTACGCAAGATTACTTGTAAACAGAGAAAAGCGAGAGTAGCTACACTTGGTAAAGCACCATGGGAACCGGGAATGTAAAGTAAACCTTTAGGTGTTTTCGTATGATTTCTTATATGATTATTACAGAAGCGTTCTACTAGATCTAAATATTGTTTCTCTTTTGTTATTTGAGCCAAAAGAATTTGAATTGCACCAGATCGTGAACGAATTTCGATGTTACGTTCATCCAAAGAAACACCAAATGTTTTAATAAGATTTTTGGCTTCTAAATAATATTTTGTCTGATTAGTTGCACGATACAGCCAAGCGGCAGGCCATGTCACTTTTTCGGTATCAGACGGTAATCCTTTATCTCTCAACCACTCGAAATATAGTCCATGACAATTATTTACGAATCTATATAATTCTTCAGCATGTTTCAATAACTTTACATGATATTGATAATCAGATGTACGAAAAACAATTGAAGCAGCTGCAAGAGACCCAGCTGCTTCACCTAGAATCCCCCAACTTGGAGAATTACAAGTTACTTTCCTTGCGAATCGATTAAATATATTCATCTCGAAAAAGCTTTTATTCAATGGCCATTCTTCCGGTTTAATCCATTCGTGTCCGTGTTGCTCATTACTAATTCGTCCATAAAACTCATTTTTACTGGTATGTGCCTAAATAACATATTTATTTCAACATGAATTAAGCTAATTTACGACTTTCTTACTTTCATCAAATAATCAGTTGACCAACGAATTGCATCGTGAACATATTTCAATTGATTTGCTTCTATATATGCATCTTCATATTGAATAACACCCCATGCTAACATTGTTGTAAATCGAGCAATTTTATCGCTATCTTTAGTAAAATCATCTCCAGCTGCAAAATAACCACCTACCAAATCCAGATCAACGTCTTTCTCGTCAAATACTGCATCGTGCAACAGTGAATCACCTCGCCAACTGATACGTTTATCTTGTGGTAGTTTACCCGATCGTTGTGATTCATAGAAAAGAAGTGATGCATAGAGTACAGCACTATAGTTATATCCGTTGTTTTCTCCTGTGATATTAACTGGTTCAAATGGAAATACTCTTCCTGGTGGTTCGAAATAGAAGGTAAGATAGACTGTTTCATTGTTGAATGTTGCATTTATTAAATTATCCGGTTTTATACCACCATCAGCAGAAAATTCTAAGTTGAAAATAGATCCTTGTGACCATGCTGGACCGTAGTCTTCTGACTTAAATAGGACTTTATTTTCAGTTGTATTCATTTCAGCGTTACCAAACAATAACTAACAGATAAATATTATTTAGAATAAAAAGAAAAACTGGGATCATGTCTTAATATACCGTTATGTTTGGTATAACATCAAATTGAACTTCAAGTTTCCATTCTAAAAATAATTCAATCGGTTATTTATTGATTTGATATGTGAAAAACTATATAAATATTCATACGTACTATATGTATTCTCGTATATTGGCATTAATATCGCTGCATGAAATCCTCCATCCCATTGTTTTCGTATTAGCAAATCGCTTTGACACAGATGAATAAGAAATACGAAATAAAGAATACATATCTTCATTTCACTTAAATAACAGTCTGAATTCAATTCTTCAATTTAAATATAAAGAAAAAAAATCCTCTCTATTTATATGAACTTAGACAAAAGCCAACGAATTGAAAACAAAGTAGCCAATAGAATGATTTCAATCCTTGACAAAAAGTCGATGACAAAGAAAATAAAACTCACATTTTCGTTTATATGAATTGACCAATTAATCTTGTTTTATTTCAAAGCAAAATGATTGACTGTCGATTTTAATATTTGGCGAGTAGCAAATATGTCAATACCGTCTTTATATTTCAGATAATTCTCAGGTAGTCATTGAGAGCAGTCATTTTTTTGTACGATAGATATGTATTGAATTAATTGGATCAATATCATGTATTCTCGAAATAATATGCATACCAATAGATTCCTCCATAATCAAAAGACCATTTTGATGTTCTAAATCAGTGATAAAATCGATACATTCGCCTTCATTAGTGTCACAGCGAATATCTATCATAATCTTTTATCTCGGCCGAAAAATAGACATGTTTGATTAGAAATGCAAAAAAATACAGTGACTTATAGTAACTCAATTTATGTGACTGGCATGACTATTCATCAATAGACGTAGATAACTTAATCTTCGTAAACTGCAAATGAAGGTGATTTTGTATATGAAGTTATATATACGATTTATTTTCGCCAACCATAAGATCATCGAACTATCGCTATAATACAAGTCAAATTCCGCACAACTTATCTACGTTTCCGGATTCAAACGACGTTTAATCTTATATGTATAACTTATTTCAAATTTGTCGATTAAGTAATGGTTTACATATCCATTATGATACTACAAACTTTCAAAAATACAATAACAAATAAATTTTTATGTGATCTAATCTAAGCTATGTTTTTATTTAATTTTATATTTTCATACTACACAAAAAAAAGAATTACAAGGATCTCTCACATTGAATTCTTCATTTGATGATGAAGTAAGCCAGCAACAGTTGATTGGAAACCAGCGTTAACATTAACAGAAACTTGATTTGATCTTTCATTATTTCGTTTATCCTCAAATCTATCCGTGTCATCGGGACCAGTAACTAATGCACCAACTAACAAATGAGGATTCGGGTCCGGATTCTCATATGCATTCCAATTGCATATAATTGGTGGTGACGGGCATGAACTTCAAAAAAAAAATCTTTTTTTCAATAATATTCATTGAACCGTATTTTTTTACCTAGCTATATCTCGAGGTTGTTTAGGATAATTTTGTCCAACACCAACAACAAACGATCTTCCTGTATCACCTAACATATAGCCAATTTGTTGAGCAGTAAAATTGAAATATTCTTCGGTATTAATTCCCATATCTGCAGCCTATAAACAAAATAATTTTCAAATCAAAAGACAAAATTTAAAAACTACAAAATTACTTGTAAACAAAGAAAAGCAAGATTAGCTGCATATGGTAGAGCATAATAACTCTGAAGGTACAAGCCTTTGGGTGTTTTCGTATCATTTCTTATATAATAATTACAGAAGTTTTCAACTTGATCTAAATATTCTTTTTCTTTTGTTATTTGAGCTAAGAGAGTTTGAAGTCCGCCAGCTCGGCTACGGGTTCCAAATAGATATGGTTTCGAAGGAATACGAAATGTTTCAATAAGATTTTTAGCTTCTAAATAATAGTTCGTTTGATTAGTTGCGCGATAGAGCCAAGCAGCAGCCCATGCGACTTCTTCTGCATTCTCTGCTGATCCTTTATCATGGTGCATAAATAAATTTACTCCACGACAATTATTTGCGAATCTATATAATTCTTCAGCATGTTTCAATAACTTTACATGATATTGATAATCAGATGTACGAAAAACAATTGATGCAGCTGCAAGAGAAGCAGCTGCTTCGCCTACAATGTCCCAATTTGGAGAATTACAAGTTACTTTGCTTAGGTACCGATCGAATACACTAGCACGATAGATGTTTCTAGGAACTGGCACAAGCCATTCCTCTGGTTTCACCCATATATCCGCATCTGACGATACTGGTGTACCAACCAGACGGTAAAATTCATTTTTATCGGTGTGTGCCTAAATAACATATTTATTTCAGCATGAATTAATCTAATTTTCGATTTTCTTACTTTCATCAAATAATCAGTTGACCAACGAATTGCATCATGAACATATTTCAATTGATTTGCTTCTATATATGCATCTTCGTACTGAATAACACCTCATGCTAGCATTGTTGTAAAGCCAGCAATTTTATGGCTATCTTTACTAAGATCAAATCCGCTCGTATAATAACCACCTACCAAATCAACACCTTCATGTTTGCCATCATTCAACAGTGAATCACCTCGCCAACTGATACGTTTATCTTGTGGAAGTTTACCAGACCGTTGTGATTCATAAAAAAGAAGTGATGCATAGAGTACAGCGCTATAGTTATATCCGTTGTTTTTTCCTGTGATGTTAACTGGTTCAAATGGAAATTCTCTTTCTACTGGTTCGAAAGAGGGATTCAATTTGAGCGTTTTATTCTTAAATGTTGCATCTATTAAATCGGTTGGTTTTACACCACCATCAACAGAAAATTCTACGATGAAATAATGCGGTTCTACTCTCGTTGGCGTAAATATGACTCTGTTTCCAATCATATTTACTTCAGCATTACCAGACAACACCTAATAGAGAAAGAATGTATGAAATAAAAAGAAAAATTGTGAAAATGTCTAAATATACCGTTATGTTTGGTACGGCATTAAATAGAAGCTCAATTATATCTCCTAAAAATAGTTCAGTCAGTCATTTATTAATTTTTTATTGAAAAAACTGTATAAATAATCGTACATACCGACGTCACCCGAGTACCTTGCTGCTAATATAGCTGCTTGAAATCCACCATCCCATTGTTTTCGTATTTTCAATTCGCTTTGACACAAATGAATAATAAGTAAGAAACAAACGATACTTATTTTCATTTCACTTAAATAACAAAGAACAAAAATCATCTCTATTTATATGACATCAGACGAAGCGAACGAATAGACTACAAACGAACCAATAGAATTAGTTTAATTTTTGACAAAAAATCGTGACCAATCAATTTTGTTTTATTTGAAATAAAGATGATTTGAGGGTGTCCGTACAAAGAAGAAAGAAAAAGAAAAAGAAAAATTTTGTATTTTAAGTTAGATATGCGATCTATTTTCAGCAAGTATAGACCATAGATCCATTGCTTAGCATAAGTCCAATTGCTGGTGATTTCATATTTCCAATAGTTTCTAATATTTCTAAAGATTCTTTGTATTTGGCAAGGTTGTTGTGATGTAGCTGCGTTTCCGGATGATTCGTTGGAAAGGAGTTCATACAGATGTCAACTGCTTTTTTTTCATAATTGACTGCTTCAACGAAACGACCCAAAGTACTCATATATTCTGCAAATATACTATAGTACTTCACTAGAGAAGGATGCATAGGAGGAAAAACCTCGCAAGCCAAGTTGAGGGCTTTGTGGAGATAAAATTCACTTTTATCCACTTGATCATGATACAATAAAAGCATACCAATATTAGTATATCGAGTAGCTAATTTGAGTTTATCAGGTTGAGATCTACACAATTCATGATTAATACTTTCTTTTAGAAAAACCATTGCGAGTTCATATTCTTCCATGTTACCGTATATAGCGCCAATATTATTGTAAATACTACTGTAACTTGAATCACATTTAGATTCTGGATGTTGTTGCAGGATTTCTAATGATTGATTAAAATAATTTAATGCTTCTTGATTATTTTTCGTAACACTGCTAACTGTGCCAAGGTCTTGAAGAATCATTGCTTGTCGTCTCCAATCAGTCTCTCGCTCAAGTGCTCGCTTATAGAAAAAGTTTGCGTTTTCACCGTTTCTTAATGACCAATAAACTTTACCTAAGGATATAAGAGGATCACAATCTTCGACTCTATCAAGTATATCTTCTGCTACCTCTTTGAGTTTAAGTTCATATTGATCAGTCATTCGAAGTTGAATAAGCCATACTTCATCACTTTGTTTTTCGATTTCCTCAATTTTAAATACACTTCCCATGCTGAAAAGATATTCCTCTTCTACTTGACCAAAATAACTTAATGAATCAATCTTAGCAAATGGACAATTGATTCTGTTTGCATCAATGCTCAACTGAAATAATACAGCCGCTAAATTTTCATTGTCATTTGTATTTCCAGCATAAATCAATGCTAGATTCTTGTTTGTAGTAGTCGAAAGAAAACTGGTAAAAGAAAAGAAACTACCGACTTTACGCTTAATTTTTTCCAAAATCTCATATTTCATTTGTTGGCCACGATATAAAGTAAACTCACTCGAGTTAGTCGAATTAGTCGTCAATTGACTGTCAAATAGTTGTAATAATTGCTTATTTAAATCATTAATGAACATACGAAAATGATAAAGTCCAATAACATTTTGTTCACGTAAAGCTTTATTAACTTTAATAAGAATTGTAAAGTTATATCGAAGTACATGAAAGAAGCTTCATCGATTATAAAGTTTTCATTCTTTTCTATAACAGAACTCTCATCAACCGTTGACGGTTCATCCTGGGCTATCAAGTTAATTGTGACTATATTTCGTTGAAATCATTTAACAAAGCATTCAACTTCATAGCATAGAGAAGCAAATGTATCAATAATACCTTTATATTTCGGACAATTGTCGCGTATTCCTTGAGAGCATTGTTTTTTCTTAATACGATACAGGTATATTCCATTAATTTGACCAATATCATGTATTCTCGAAATAATACTCATACCAATAGATTTCTCCATAATCAAGAGTACATTTTGATGTTCTAAATCAGTGATAAAATCGATACATTCGTCTACATTAGTGTCATTGCGAATATCTTTAATAATTGTTTGTAATTGTGTCATACATTCATTTGTTAGATCGATATTCAAACAAATAACAGCACAACGTTCTAAAAAATATTTTTCACGAAATTCTCTTGAAGTTGAAATTATACGACCACTTTCTTCAGTTGCCATAATCTTTTATTTCGACGAAAAACATGCAAAAAAATACAGTGGCTTATAGTGACACACTTCGAGTCACAATTGACTCGCAGTGAGGCACGACAGAGACAAATTTTCGAGAGTAAAAATATTAACAGAATAAATTTTCATTTTATCTAATCTAAGCTACGTTTTTATTTAAATTTTATATTTTCATAGTACAAAAAAAGAATTCCAAGATATCTCACATTGAATTCTTCATTTGATGATGAAGTAAGCCAGCAACAGTTGATTGGAAACCAGCATTTCCCTCAATAGAAACTTGATTTGAACGACTATTACTTCGGTTATCCTCAAATTTATCATTTTTATTGGGACCATTAACTAATGCACCAACTAACAAATGAGGATTCGGACCCCGATTGAAAAGCCCAATCATATTGCATGTAGCTGGTGGTTGCGGGCAAGAACTTCAAAAATACAATTCTTTTGCAATCATATTGATCGAACTATTTTTATTTACCTAGCCATATCTATAGGTTGTTTCGGATAATTTTGTCCAACACCAACAACAAAAGATCTTCCAGTATTACCTAGCATGTAACCAATTTGTTGCGCAGAAAAATTGAAATATTCTTCAGTATTAATTCCCATATCTGCAGCCTATAACAAAATAATTTCCAAATCAAAAGACTAAATTTAAATAAAACTACAAGATTACCTGCAAACAAAGAAAAGCAAGATTAGCTGCACGTGGTAAAGTTTGATAATCCCGAAGGTGCAGTAAGCCTTTGGGTGTTTTCGTATGATTTCTTATATAATAATTACAGAAGTTTTCAACTTGATCCAAATATTGTTTTTCTTTCGTTATTTGAGCTAAGAGAGTTTGTACTCCGCCGGCTCGTGAGCCAGTTTCACATACATATGGTTCCGAAGACACATCATACGTTTCGTTAATATTCTTAGCTTCTAACAAATATTTCGTTTGATTAGTTGCGCGATAGAGCCAAGCAGCAGCCCATGCGGGTTCTTCAGCAGAGGGTGATATTGCTTCATCGTCCATCAATGAATTTACTGCACAATCATTTGCGAATCTGTATAATTCTTCAGCATGTTTTAATAATTTTACATGATATTGATAATCAGCTTTACGAAAAACGATTGAAGCAGCTGCAAGAGAAGCAACTACTTCGCCCATAACCACCCAATTCGGATTTTCACAAGTTATTTTATCTCCATATCTAGTATCTCTGTTAAAGTTTCCATCAGTTTGCCAGTCTTCTGGTTTAATCCATATATACATCTCTCCCAACGGACCAACCCAACGGTAAAACTCATTTTTATTGGTATGTGCCTAAATAACATATTTATGTCAACATGAATTAAGCTAATTTACGATTTTCTTACTTTCATCAAATAATCAGTTGACCAACGAATTGCATCATGAACATATTTCAATTGATTTGCTTCTATATATGCATCTTCATATTGAATAACACCCCATGATAACATTGTTGTAAATCCAGCGATTTTGTCACTATCTTTAGTAAAATCATCTCCTTCTTTAAAATAGCCACCTACTAAATCGATTTGTTTTGATTCATGTTTGGCATCGTTCAAAAATGAATCACCCCGCCAACTGATACGTTTATTTTGTGGAAGTTTACCCGATCGTTGTGATTCATAGAAAAGAAGGGATGCATAGAGTACAGCGCTATAGTTATATCCAGTGTTTTCTCCTGTGATATTAACTGGTTCAAACGGAAATTCTGATCCTGGTGGTTCGAAAGAGAGCGTAAGATTGATTGTTTGATTATTCAATGTTGCACTTATTAAATTATCCGGTTTTATACCACCATCAGCAGAAAATTCTAAGTTGAAAATAGATCCTTCTGACCACGATACGCCGAGGTCTTTTGACTGAAATATGACTTTATTTTCAGTTGTATTCATTTCGGCGTCACCAAACAACAACTAACGGATAAATATTGTTTAGAATAAAAAGAAAATTTGGGATCATGTCTTAATATACCGTTATGTTTGGTATAACATCAAATTGAACTTCAAGTTTCCAGTCTAGAAAAAAATCATTCAATTATTTATTGTTTTGATATGCAAAAAAACTGCATAAATATTCATACATACCACGCAGAGTTGTCTGTGTTGGTACTAATATTGCTGCATGAAATCCACCGTCCCATTGTTTTCGTATTCGTACTTCGCTTTGACACAGATGAATAATAAGTAAAAAACAAAGAATACTTATCTTCATTTAAACAACTATCTTAATTCAATTCGTAAATTTAAATATAAAGAAAAAAAAAATCTCTACTTATATGAAGTTAGACAAAGGGAACGAATTGAAAACAGAGTAGCCAATAGAATGATTTGAATTCTTTACAAAAAGTCGTGACCAATTAATCTTGTTTTATTTTTAAAAAAAAGTGATTGACTGTCGATTATCGTATTTATCGAGTACTGATGTCTATACATTGAAAATGATCATAAAAATTAAATTCGACTTCATAGGAGAGAGAATCAAATGTATCAATAACACCTTTATATTTCGGATATTTGTTGCATAGTCATTTTGAGAGCATTGCCTTTTCTTAATGCGATAGAGGTGTATTTCATTAATTTGATCGATATCATGTATTCTTGAAATAATATTCATACCAATAGATTGATTCATAATCAAAAGCACAAGTTTGATTTCAGGAGAAGCGATCTTGATTATTGAGCATAATGAATATTTTTCGGCGAAACGCAACACATTTCTATGTTTTATTTTCAATAAAGAACACCTACACCGTTTTCATTTGTTTACAATTTCTTCTATTGATTAACAGCATGACGACGGAAGAAAAACATCTCGAAATATTCTGTTTAGTTTGGCTTGATTCAAATACAAACGAAATTCGTGATACCGAGAAAAAATTACATGCCATTATAAATCATCTCGAAAAATTTCATGATGCTAAATCATGTCAGAATTATCTCGAAAAAACCTGTCAAAAAGATCGTTTAATACTTATTGTTAGCGGTAGATTAGGTCAAGAAATTCTTCCAACAATTCATAAACTTCGACAAATTATTTCGATTTATGTCTACTGTATGAATAAGAAAATTCACGAACCTTTATCAATCAGTATTTTCTCGAGTTTTAGTGGCCAATCAACGAAATTAAACGGTCAATTTGTATTCTGTCAGGTTCTTGGCGAATGTCTTTTACGACTAAAATCCAATGATCAAGATCAAAATGAACTTATTCAACTTTGTCGACATGAATATCAAAATAATTCCGAAGAATTAGCACATCTTCGCGAGTTTCAACAACAATATTCATCGGCCAATGTATTGAAATGGTACACACGTGAATCATTTTTCTACAAAACACTTAATGCTGCACTTCGAACACAAAATATTCACATGATTTTTCTCTTTCGTTCGATCGAAACAAAGTCTTCGAGTTTATCGTGGTCAAGTCGAAATATTGCTAATGCATATTCATTTCTTAATCGATCGACAATGAGTGATGATGTCGAACGAGTTCTCTTTCAAATCGATATCGATTCGAACTTGTTCAATACGAAACCATTTGCTGATGTAAGTCAATTGAGTGAATATACCGATGAGTTCGAAGTTCTTTTCATGGTTGGTTCGATATTTCCTTTGATAAAAATCGAATTTCGATTATTGAAATGGATCTATGTAATGATGAAGAACATGATTTAAAAGAAATTTTGAATCATATGAAAATGCCATTTGGCAATGGACAAACAAATTTGAACTTGCTGAAAAGTATCTTATGCGTTTACTTGAGCAAATGTTACGTCAAAATGATCCGTTAATCAAAGATATTTACGAAGATTTATGTCGAATAGCAGCTCAAATGGGAAATTATCGAAATTTGAAGATGAACAAGATGCTTGTCAAGTTGAAGAAAAAATATTGACGACGAAAACACTTAAAATCAGTACAAAGTGGAAATCAACGAGTCGAAAGAAAGGAGAAATTCTTCTATCGGATACTGATTGTCAATGTGTGACAATGAATAAGAATGGAGATATTTATGTGTCGGATCATGTCAAAAACGATGTTCAGCGATGGAAAAATGATGATAAATACGCAAAAACTGTAGCTGGAGGAAATAATCGAGGAAAGCGTTTGGATCAATTAGATTTTCCGACATATATTTATGTTGATGATCAATTATCAATTTACATATCCGATACGAACAATCATCGTGTAGTCAAATGGTTAAAAGGTGCTCGAAAAGGTGTTGTTGGTGCAAATGATCAAGGACAAACTTCGAACGAAGTGATTGGTCTACGAGGTTTATCATACGATCGACATAGTAATCTGTATTTTGCCGATACATACAATCATCGAATACAGAAGTTTGAAGTTCAATAAAATGTACTTTTTGGTTTTCTTCCGATAGTTTTTAACAGTTTGCCTATCCTGAAAAGGGAATTAAATTCTTCATCTACTGATACTCATATTATCCTTCGGGAAAATTCGAAAAGACTTTGCAAAATAAGAGTTCGTTTTTGGTTTATTTGATCTGCTGTTCCGATGTTGGACTAATACGACTGTTTTTTCTTCTTTTTTGGAGGAGAAAAAGAAGAATTAATAAACAAATACATATAGTTGTTATTGTGATGGTGATAATAATAATAATAATAGATATCACAGATGTTTCGATTGGTAATAAACCATCGGATAATCTATTGAAATCGATAATTACATTTTCAAGTTGAATACCATTCGATCTTCGAAAAGCAATCGGTTCAATACCTGAGCCAAGAGCCATAACAATTTGAAAACTTGCCTGAAATCCATTTTTAACAATTCTTATTGTTTCATTCGTATTATTGAATGTAGCATCTTGATGATTGTAAAGCCAAGCTTTCAACCATGTTTGATTTCGACCTCGAATAATAAATGTTGCTAGTTGATTTTCATTATCTAAAAGTAAAAACTCTGTTTCAAATACATTCGGACTCAATTGCCAATGCCAATAATGTGAAATATTATCTTGAAAATAATCATCGATTGCAATAATTGTATCAATTGAATTTCGTTGAATCATATCAACGAACATATTTCGTTGTGCAGACGTAATACGAAAATTTCTTGAAGCATCAATTGACACATATCCTCCGGTTTGATTTGTAAATGATTTGACGAATTTCGTTTGACTATTCAATTGATTCCGCTTGGGTTCTCTCGGCAATCCATCGACGAGTGGTGTCGTGAATTTTCGAGTCAATCGAAAGGTTTTATATTCTTTACCAGGCATTTGTGTCCACGTTGTATCATGACTGAGAATGGACAAAGCAAATGTTTCTTCAGCATTCCATCCTGCATGACATCGATTTCGACTTGTGAAACCAATGAGAACATCATTGTGATCTTGATAACGATTTCGAAATGCGTAATATCCGTCGAGATTATCAACAAGCATTGACATCGATCGAGGAAATACTTGACTCGGATGTTGTTCATCGATTTCGTATGGATAGAAAAGCAAAGCCGCGCATTTATCTTTACCATCGAACGCAGCTCGCTTCGATTTTATCCCCATCGTTCGATCGTAGAACCAACGAAGAGCAGCTTTTCGATTGATATCACTCGTGGAATTGAAAATATACGGCAAAAATCCATTGTAAGCATATGTCGAATCGGATACACCGAATTGAAGAGCATTTCGTTGTTTTCGAAATGAAATCACATGCAAAGCAAGATTAGTCCAATCAGGACGAGACCATGCTCGATCAAGTACGGTGATATTCATGTCGTTGGCTGAATAAACAGCAGGTCCGAGTAGTGACATCGTATAAGCTAAATAACTGAGTCCTTCTTGTGTGTAACCAGATGGACCATAGGCATGTTCTAAATGTAGTTCGAGTTCATTTAATAGAAATAAAATACGTCGTTCAGCTTGATCATTCGGGTAATCTTCTTCACCGTAAAGTGTCAAATGTAAAATTAATTCACTTGATTTAACTATACCGATCCAATTACTTGATTTATCAGTTGGATTTCGTGAATGATCATCTTTGAAGAGAAAAATGCGAACATTTAATTAAGAAATCTTGTTTTTTTCTTCCTTTACCAGTATAACTAGTAAAAATCGATGCAGCATATAGAAAATCTCTGATTAATTCACGTCGTTGTTCGATTGTAAAACCAGCATAAGCCCAGTCGAATGCTTGTGCACGAGCCATAGTACTATGAGCAAATCGAAGTTTAATCGAACTATTATCATAGATCGTATAATTCTGTCGATTAATCATCAATGCTGAATAAGCTAGATGAATGTAATCTGTCTGATTTGTAATCGCATAGATTAGTGCAGCATCACGTGCTGCCCAACAAAAATTAAAGAAACTATCAGGTCGATATTTATGTATGCTTTGAATCAATGCATTGAATACTTGTTGAGCATGTTCAGATTGTTGAATTTGTTGTCGAATAAAAGCGAGACGTGTTTGTGTGAACATCAATCGTGGACGAGTGAAATTTGTAAGTTTTGCAGTTGCTATAGTCCTTTCATCGTCAGATATCAATAAAAATGGACCGTGATAAAACAAAGGAAGAATTATTTTCATATCATCTTTCGGATATCGACCTAAATATTGATGAACTCGATCATTTTTGTCAATATCTTCTATTGTATCGATACCATGGTAGAGAATGATCGAATTAGCTTGAGTTTCAGCAGACAGTTTCCAACTCAAATGAATTCCATCAGGCCGTCGAAACGCAAGCAGAATTGTTGCGTTGTAATAATCAAATCCTTGATCGGGTTGACCAATTTTTAAACTTGTTTGATCAATCACTTTTCCGTGGCTATCACGAGCAATGACTTGATATGTATAAATTTGATTTAAACGTACCGTATAATCGGTATACATTGATTCATAGATATTCTTTCCGTAGATATTCATTGTTGGAATTGTAACTAATAAATTCGTTGAATAATTAAGTTTCGATAGAATGCTCGTACTTCGATAGATGTCATAGCGATCGATTGAAGTTCTCTTCTCGATATTAAAAGTCCATTGAATGAATAGACTAGCATCAGATCGAGGAGAGATAACAAATGTTTCTTTTGTCCACGAATCGATTTGTTCAAGAGAAAGATTGGCAATTAAAATTTTGCCCAAACATCGATTCATTCGAATGATAATTTTGGCGAGAACGGCTTCGGACGGAATAGATTTTCTTATTTGAACATATGTCCATGTTAAATTACTTGCCAATGATTTCATATGTTCATTTGCAATTCGTCGATTTGATTGATTATAAAATTCGAGTCGAATACTTCCTGAACTTTGTCGAATCCAAGTTGAATACCAAAAACTCATTAAAATCGAACTTTTATTTGTATTATTCATTTCTAAATCAATCATTTGTGTCAATGTTACTAAAGATTCATTATTCAAAATTGTGATTTGAACTGCATTGAAATTGAGATATTTTCTTTGGAGAACAATAATCGAATTGTTGCCTTTTCCCAATTGACAATTCCACATTGTTGGCTTCCCATCTGATTCAATTCGATTGAAATCTCCATTACGAATAAGATTGCCTGTTGTTAATGCATGTAGAAGAGCTAAGACAATGAATTTACATTTCATCAATAATTCACACGTTGTTTCAAAGAAATGAATTTCGATACACTTTAAATGTTTGATGTGTAACATGATCTTTTTTCTTCATTAGATAAGAAAATTCCTTATTCTTTTCTTTTTTTTTTCTCTACATAGAAAACAATTTTATTCGTTTGAAAAAAAAACACTCATTTTCTATTTAATAAATATTCAAGTATGATATTTTCCATTTGACCGTTGTTGTCTCACGGGTATGTCAAATGAATCACTGTCAATGAAATCAAAAAGACGACCAGCAGCTATACAACTAATTAAAAAACTAAAAATTGCTAATAAATGTGCTGTTTGATATAAATTCGCTGAGTAATCATTGTAATAAAAAACATAAGCACCTTCAGCCATTCCGGCGAGCATAAAAAGTGACGCGAGAAAAAATCCAATCGGACCAACTAAATAAATAATATCGATCCAATCCGTACAAAGCATTAACAACGTTCCTAATGTGCCAACAAAAATAAAGATTATTCCAACGATACTAAGACCAGCTGCATTATCTAAATGACGATTCCATTCGGTTTGATTCCATCGTGCATCAATGGGATAATATTGATTTATCTCACGATTTGAACTACGATGTGTACAACCTAATGTTGTACCATTGGCATACCAACGACAAGCATAGAAAAAATTGGCTGTACTTATCGTACGTATTTGTCCGTCAATTTCGAGATTTGCTGTTTGCCAATTGGGAGTACCGATACCGACACAGGCTAGTAGTAAAGCAATACCTCCTGTAACGACTGAAATGATAACAAATGTGATGCTAAGGCCATTCATCGTATTTTTCTCTCTTTCTTTTCGTAATAGTCAAAATCGGTTACTAACCATCATGGATTCTTTTATTTTTCAAATGTCTCCATACGTTCTCTTTTTCATCACAGCATAGAAAAAAGAAGAAAGAAAAAAACTTCAAAAATTTTAACATTTCATTCGTCTTGAGGAATTTTCATATTGTTGAGAGAGAGAGACATTCTCTATGTACACATTGTTGCGTTCTTTTTCTTCTTCGTTTAGTAAATGAAAAAAAAGAAGAGAAGAGAAGAGAGGAGAAAGATTTATTTATATAAGTAGTAGACAAATGAACAGAGACATGATTGGATGTCCTTCGATAAGTATTTCTTTGGCTTGGAATACAAATAAAAATCTTAGAAAACTTTTTAATTAACACATTGATACGTTCGAATTTGAAATAAATATAAATATTATGAGGTCGTAGATTCTTCAAGACTATGGATTTATGAGAACGAATCAATCTGGACAATAAAAAAAAACAATATTCGTTGATTTTATTTTTGAGAAAATAAACCATCTGATGTAACAAGCCTTCTGTATATATATATATTTATAGACACAAGCATCAATGATTAGGATATGAATCGACATTATTTTTTGGTTGGAATCTTTGCTGTGCTCGGTTGTGTTCTACAATCGGTTCGTGCTGATTTTCCGAATTTTGTATCGGGATTTAATTTAACCGTGACAAATTTCTCAAAAGTTAACAATGAACTGTACGATGTGATCGTTCGATCGACAGCAGTCAAAGGTGATCAAAAAATCCGTATTCTTCTTCCGACTGATTATACAACCAGTGGTCCAACACGTCGATATCCTGTTCTTTATCTATTACACGGTGGTATCGGCGGTCCCGAAGATTGGACAGCACATGGTGGTATAGCTCAACAAGTTCTGGGTGGTCTACCATTGATCACTATTATGCCTAATGGTGATCCATTCGGTTGGTATACCAATTGGGTTAATCCAGGCGCTGATGCTCCTCAAAATTGGCAAATATTTCATAATGAACAATTAGTTGCTTGGATCGATTTCAATCTTCGAACAGTTGCTAAACGTGAAGGTCGTGCTATAGCTGGTCTTTCAATGGGTGGTTTCGGTTCAATTCGTTATGCTGAAGTCTATCCTCAATTATACATCTACACGGCTAGTTTCTCTGGTGCACTTGATTTAGAAGATTATTACGTTCAATTATGTGTATTCGCTTGTGAAGGCATGGATAAGAAGAAACTAGATGGTCCATTCGGTGTTCCATTTATTCAATCGAATACAAGCGGATGGCATCACGAAAATCCAGTTCTTTATGCTGAATCGTTACGTGGAATGCACATCGCTATGTACACAGGTATTATTCCACCAATTGAATCCGTCGTTCATGCAACAACAATTCGTATGCATAATGTCCTCAATTCATTGAACATCGATCATTATTTGGACGATTATGGTACAGGAAAATCGATTGGACATGGTTGTGATGGTTCACATGATTTCAAATGTTGGAATGCTGCATTAATTGATGTTGCACCACGTATGATGGCTGTTCTTCAACAACAACAAGATTAAAAGACACATACACAGATTTGTTTTCATCGATGTTATTAAAAATAAATTCTCGAAAGACTAATACATACGATAATTCGATATGTTTAGTAAACAGAGATGTTTCCTCTGGGATAGAGGAAGAAGAAGAAGAAAAAGACAAACGAGAAATACATTTAATTATTTCAAATCAACGGACACCTAGTGAGAAGATTAAATAACTATAGACATGTTATTGCCAACTTCGAGCTAATGACCTTGACAAACAATTCGTCAATCTGTTTCTTCTTCTTCTTCGTTAGGGCAAAATAGATCGAACAAACTAGAAGATGATGATGACTTGTTTTTTTACTAAGAAAAAAAAAAGGAATCAAACTGCACACAAATCAAACATAAATATATATATATATTTATATGTATATCGAGAGAAAAAAGAGAGATGAATCATTCGTTCTGCTGTTAAACTGACTGAGTTTTGGTGAGACGATATCCCTGGTGAGTACTTCGCCATTGAATATAATAGGCAATCGAACCGATGAGTGCTAAAATGGCGATAATAATTAGAACTTGTCGAAGAATATATCGATCGATACGTTTTCGATTTAATTTCATATTATTGAGATAATTCGTTTGATTTTTATCAATAATTGAATCGTAAATAATCTTTCCTGTACAATGATTTTTTTTACATTGATAATGTTGATAGACTTTACGTGAATATGTTTCCACTGAGATATTAATTGGACTTGTTGTCAATTGATCTTCACATTGATATTTACCGTAAGTTAGATTTTTTAATTCATTATAAATTGTAAAACATAGATAACTTTCACATGAATCCGTACGAATTGTTTCGTGACAAATTTGCGAATTGTTCCATAGATTAAGAATATTTCGATGAAATAAATTGTCAGTTGAATTAAGAATTTGTTTCGGCCATTTATTAAGAAATGTTTTATCACATAAATTACCTGATGAACAACGATAATCGAAATAACTTCGAATGATTTGTTTTTGTTTCGAATTGAAATTGATTTTCGTACCAAATTCAACATTAGCTTGAGAATAATTTAGCAATGGAAGAAATTGTAATGTTAAATAGTTTGTTTTCATATGATTATAATTGACTGTCAAACGAACATGACACGATGCTAAATTCGATGCCGTTGGATTGTAGAGATTAGCGAGTAGAGATGAAAAATTCTTCCATTGAAATTCATTTCGAGAAAAAACATAAGTACCATTTGAGTAACAATGAAGTCCTTGATGAGGTTTGACAGTGATTAAAATAAGAAACAAGTAAATTGTTGCGAACATTGTTTGTTTAGTCGTTGTGCAATCGGATCGAATAGTTTTCTATTTCAAAAAAAAAAGACGAATAAGAAGAAGAGAAGAAAAAAAATGAAGCAAAAAGATAGATCGTGACGTGTTTATTATTCAATGATGAAAAAAAAAATTCTATTTGTCAATTGTAATTAATAAACATGAATCATCAACTAAATGAATATTTCATTCATAAAGATCACGCTGAATATAGAAATGAGAAAAGAAACAGTTCCAATTAGATTTGCTTTTTCTTCTAGTTCGACATGTCCTTCATAGTAATCTCGAAGCTATTATATTCTTTCTCTCGATGTCGTGTGCATTCTCGGATTCTATCTTCTTTGACGACGATGTTCGAAGAATTATTAATAGGAGAGAGACAGAGAGAGAGAGAGACAGAGGAGAAGAGAAAAAGGAAAGAGGAAAGAGAAGTGATGAGATGTTGTTTATGTGTAAATTAATTGATTTTTTTTATTTAATAACAAAATAAAAAAAGAAGAAGAAGATAATGACCTTTTTTTTTCTTCGAGTGATTTGTAAACTAAAAAAAATATATATAAGTGCATTTTCTTCGTCGAGTATCTTTGACTAGTTGATTGAAAATTGTCGACAACGTCATTTATAAATCATCGTATATTTTGTCACGAGATTTTCGTGATTAATTGAATATAAATAACGACTAAGTCCAGTACAAGAAGATGAGCCAGATTAATTTTCTTTTTATCGGAACAAAAAAATATGATTGATTTATAATGAAACGTTTTGTATCATAATAACAAGAGAAAAAAAAAGATAATTTGAGATTCTCGGTTTGATGCATCAAGGTAAAAGAAGACATATGCGAGCATACAATTAGCTCAGTTATTTAATATTTCAGGTAAGATTTGATTAACGGTTGTATTGCTGTCGTTTGCAATATTTGATAAAAAACGTTCAAAAAACTCAAACATAGATGTAAAATGGGCTCGAGCTTATGTATTAATGAAGAGATTCGGATTTGCTGCTATAGCACTAACTGTTGTATAGGATAAAAGAGCTGGAATATTAAAAAGAATTTGTACTAAAACCATAATGGTCAATTGTTTATCTAATTCTCTTCGAACCACATGCATGCCAATGAAGTACCAATAAAAACATGTGTGAAATATAATCGAATCTTACAATAGAATAGAGATGTTTCTGTACCATCGAAATCTCATTGGACAATCATAATACGTGAAAATAGAGCTGATGTTGTCGACATTGTAATCAATAAAAGAAAAAAATATTCTTGATTCTTATGAATATAAATATAGATTTAATAAGACGAGAGAACATGATAAAACTAGTGAGAAAAATATCAATAAATAATTATAAAAATGACTTTAAAGAGGAGGAAAAAAACGTGGATTCGTATGATTGTCATGAGAGTTTAAATATAAATCATGAAAGATAATGACATCAATGATGATCTTACACTTTGTTTGTTGACAAGGTTTTTATCGTGGCGATCATAGGAATACGCTTCACTGGGAGTGGATGTTCTACTCTCATATTTTATACTTTTAATCGTAGAATGAAATGAATAACAATGAGATCAGTAAACTTTGTGTGCTAACATTCTTATCTTTCAATGTGATAAAAAAAAATTCGAAAATATAAAGCAATGAAGGACTTTGCTCTTGCATTGCAAAAGATTTTGTTAACTAAATTAAAATGCTTGTCGATGAGACTCTAAGACCTAGTGAGTTGTTTATAATAATAATAATAATAATGATAATAACAATATTAATATAAGATTGTTCAACCTATAATCCTTGCGGTATACGTGGTCATTGTGAGAACAATTATCAAAGTGAATGGACATGTAGATGTATTCTTTGGTGGAATGGCACAACATGCTCTGAATGTAAATAGATTTTTTATTTAAAAAATCGGTTTTACTCTCCCTCTCTCTCTTCGTTTGATTAGTAACAAACAGTGGTCAACAAGTAGTCATTTTAGGTAGTATTACTTTCTGTCTTATTGTTCTTTATTATGGTTTATGTTTACGATATTGGTTGAAAAGAAGACAATTAAATCCACCAGCTATTAGTCATGGGATACCAAGTCATCGATCTTACACTCGTATGACATCGAAACCACTTTCTTTTCGTTCGTTTGTTCCATGGCTCGTAGCTTTGGGTACACTTCTTCTTGGCTCTATTGGTATCACTATCAAATATACAATTCTCAAAGATATTCATGATGAAATTGTCGGTAAATACAATCGTAGCGAACCGATATTCTATACTCGACCACAAATTTGTAAAACAATGTATCCACAACCAGATTTGAATATATTTACATTTCCTATCGGCTGTTTTCTCATATTGTTATTTGTTTTTCGAACTAAACGTCAGTCAACAACGAATCAAAGTTTCTGTTCGGGTTACATTGGTATTCCAATACCATTAGATTTTTTTGCTCATGTCAAACGAACATTTGCTGCTGTTGTATTTGCTATTGTTGCCGATGATTTAACAAATATTGCTCTTCAATTACTCAATGGTACAGCATCGACATCGTTAGGCGAAGGTATTATTCTAACTTATCTATCTCAAATTCTCAAAGTACTTTTCATTGGCCTGCGTTGCTATCCGATACTTGCTGCGATTTATTTGGACAGTCGTTTATCATTAATCAGTGCTACACTCTATACTTGGCTGGATTTTGGCATAACAATTGCCTTTCGTGGTGTTTGTCGAAATGCGTATTATCCAAGCGATGAAAATTTCAAGACAACTGATTCAGAAGGAATAGAATCCTATTTACGGTACTACGGAACAGGTTCTTATTTAATATCTCTTCAATTATTAACTGATTTTCCACGTTATTTATTTATTTCTTATGTTTGTATTCGATTACCGATTCTACTTTACAAACGAATACAAGATTATAAATTAATACCAAAACGAGTAACACGTGAACAAAACTATCTTTTATATTCATCAAAAGCAAATTCATTTGAATCGATTTATGTTTCGAAACTATTCGGTTTAGGCGAAAATGAATTATCAGTGCATCCAATTAAACGATTACTGAGATGTATTTATACATGGCGAGATGATTTTCGATATTCATCACGAATTGTTTGCGTTTATGTTTCAATAATTTTCTTATTATTTTTTCTTAATACGCAGGTAAAATATTATTGAGAAAAAAAAAGAATAAATACATGAGATTATTTATTTATTTACTATAGGCATGCGTACAAATTCCTCCGTATATCGGTGGATTTGATAGTTCATCAGAACCAATTCACTTGAAATTAAACCTACGAAATTCAGAATTATCATTTGAACTGCCGAATTTAGTTCGACCATTTTTCATTTCAATTGCCATTTCGTTAATAATCATTCTCATTCAATTAATTGTTCTCTTAACTACAATTCGACGAAATCTTTTACAAGTCTTTCGTGGTGATCATACAGAAATTCCACGTCGAAACATCGAAAATTATGTTTCCTATACGAATGCAAATGTGCACTTTGCCGGTTATTTAATTGGTTACGTTCTTTGGGGTTATATTTTGATTGCATTCTTTGTTTTCTTAATAGTATTTCTTATTACATTTGTAATTACATTTGGTTGGATTGGTTTTGTTGAAACAATTTCTAAATGGATTATCCCACCGATTTTTTTCGGTCTATTTCAAAATTATTTAAATAAAACACTTGGACAATTTGTTTTTCTTCAACAAGGTGGCAAAGTGTTTTCAATTAAAAATCGTCGAATTCTAATGTTAGTTCTTTATTTCAATTTGTATCTCGATGCATTCTTAGGTTTAATTTCATCGATAACACGAATTTTAAAAAGTGCTGCCGCTGCTATGATTTATATGTGTCGATTGGATTATTCAGTATTCGGTCGAAAATTAGAATCATACGATTCAGGTTTCAATGCTTATTGCGGTTTTATACAGATGGAAAGTGCACATCGACATCCGGTTGTTTTATATTTTTCAAGTTTATTGATTCGTGAACAATTGTATGGTACGAATGATACACGTCGTTCGAAAGCTATTCAACGTTGGCATTTAACTGTGTTTTTATTGAGAAATCCAATGTTGATTTATCGACGAAAAAATCTTCGAGAACAAAATCAAGATGTCGATGTTCGATTATCGTTGATTGGAAGACGGTCAATGAAACCGTTGAGTGTTGAAGAATGATTCCTTTATACTCAATATACCTATCGATATTTTTTATTTTTATTTTTCGTACGAGTATCTGCTTGACATTTAATAAAATATATGCTAATAAAAACAATCTATTTTATAGATTCTCTCGTTTCAATTGAATAAGTGCATATAAAACGTATTCAAATGCATCAATAACCGAACTGGAAATAATATACACTTATAGTTTTATGATAGAGATCAGTGGAATTTGACCTAGTAAAATATCTCGTATATATATACACACACACACTTTGAAATAATATTCGCATAATTGAATTGCACAGTATGGTTAAAATCGGTAATTTACTTGCGAACAAGTAAAAGAGAAAATGTATGCATAAAAATATTCATCTACGATTTAGACGTTTGCTAACAATTCTCGTTTGTGTTACTCTGATAGTTTTGAGCATAACTGCATTAGTTCTTGGTTTAACTCTTGGATTAGTTAGATGTAATTCAGTTAATCATAATCATGCTGTTACAACAAATCAAACTTGTCGTATTGGTGTCGAAGGTTATCCAGTAAGTGGTACGTCGAAATTGGGTAAATATACTCAAGCTGCTATAGCTGTTGATGATGCTCAATGTGCACATATTGGACGAAATATTCTCGAACGAAATGGTACAGCTGTCGATGCACTTCTCGCTGCAGCTATTTGTGATGGTGTGATGAATCCACATTCGATGGGTATTGGCGGCGGATGTGTCATGGTTATCTATTCGAAGTAAGAATATTAATGCAAAAAAATAAACATTTGTTTGATATTTTTCTTGTTAGAAAAGAAAATAAAGCGTACAGTTTAATTGGAGTATGTAATTTGAAGGAGAAAATAAAATCATGAATATAAATTCTTTGTTTTTGTAAGAGAGAACAAGCACCATCTGCAGCAAATTCGACGATGTTTGTCAATAATCCATTACTTGCAACAATAGGCATTTTTTTTATACAGATTGAACATTCGAATATATGAAAATTTATTTATTTAGGTGGTTTATCTGTTGGTGTTCCGGGTGAATTACATGCTTATCGAACAGCTTATGAACAATTTGGTGGCGGTGTTCCATGGAGTGATTTATTCGAACCGACCATTCGTCTTTGCCGAGATGGTTTTCGTATTAGTAAAATACTGGCAACGGCTATTGAACAAATGAAATCTTATATTCTAAAAGATCCTGGCATGAGGTTTAATTTGATTGTCTCTTTGTCTTCGCAATTGTACGATTGTTTTGTTTTTTCGTCAAGAGAAATATTTGTAAAAAATCTTGAAACAGATGAACTCTATGGCGAAGGTGATATGATAAAACGAGTTAAATTTGCTCGTACACTTGAAATCATTGCGCAAAATAATAGTGTCGATGCGTTTTACAACGGTGAATTAGCTGATTTAATTGTCGAAGAAATTCAAAACCATAGTGGTATTATAACAAAACAAGATCTTGCTAATTATACAGTCGATTTTCATGAAGCAATCGCTGTCGAGTTCAATCAATCATTAACAGCATTTATCACTCCTCCACCAACGAGTGGCATAATCCTTGCATTTATTATGAATATTCTTAAAGGTAAAAAATTAGAAACCAAGACAAAAAATCTAGTTGTGAATAGGTTATAATTTTTCTTCGAATCAACTCGATAATCCGACGGATGCTGTTTTGTTCTATCATCGAATGATTGAAGCATTTAAATTTGCTTATGCAGAACGAACTGAACTTGGTGATCCATTGAAAATTAATATTACTCAAGTAGTTTTATAAGAAAAAAATCAATTTCGAATTATATTTTTTTTTATTCGTAGTTAATTCAAAAATTGATAACACCTGAATTTGCTAATCAAGTTCGACAACGAATTGAGTGAAAAAAACACATTTTTTTTGTATTTATCGTACATTATGATTTATTTTCATATAGCGATTCGAAAACAAATCCTTATCAGTACTATGGCGGAACATGGTATGATAAAATCAAAACTGGCACAGCACATTTATCGGTTATCGATTCTAATGGTGATGCTGTAGCTATGACATCAACGATTAATCTCTAGTAAATCTTTTGATTTAATGAGAAACGAATATGATCTTTTGTCTTAGTTTTGGTTCGACAATATCTGGTATGAAAACAGGCATTATCTATAATAATATAATGGATGATTTCTCAACGCCAAATACGATCAATGCATTTGGTGTTCCTGCTAGTGAAGCGAATTTTATTGCGCCTGGTAAACGACCGGTATCATCGATGGCACCGACGATTATTTTCGATAAACAAAATCAACGTGTTTTACAAGTTATCGGTGCAAGTGGTGGCACGAGAATAACCACAAGTATAGCTCAAGTATCAATGCTTAATTTATGGTTTAATAAAAATGTCAAACAAGCTATTGATATGCCGAGATTACATTCACAATTATTACCTGATGAAGTTCTTGCTGAACAAGGTTTTGATGAGGTATAACAATTGACAATTTGTTTTCGTACAAATTCTATTTTGTTTTTAGGCAATTTTGAATGAACTGAGAAAACGTGGACATAACATTCAATGCAGTATCTATGGTGGATCGATTGTTCAAGGAATTGAATGGAGAAAACAAGAGAATCAATTATGGGCATGTGCTGATGTGAGAAAAAATGGTGCACCGGACGGAATATGATGGAGATTTATATTTATTTATAATTCAAAATAAAAACCTAGATGTGTTTTTGCTGCTTCCAGAAGTTGTGTTTTACTTGTTCTTGAGAGTTGACAATTGAGTAATGAAATCATTCGTAATGCTCGATTATGTTCGAGCATATGAAGAATAAAATCAACGCATAAATCACTAATCAATTGATTCCATGATAACGATAGAATATGCAATGTTTCATTGTGTGTTGTAAGAACATTCATAAGTAATTGAACACCATAATCAGTTATTTGATTTGAACCTAACCATAATTGAGTTAAACTTCGATTGGTTTCGAGCATTTCAACAAGATATTGAACGCCTTGATCAGTTATATGATTCGATGTGAGAGCAAGTCGATTTAATTTTGCGTTCGAATTCGATAATGATTTAGTTAAATGCAATAAATCAGCATCAGTAATATTATTTTGACAAAGAGATAAACCTTCCAAGGTCGTATTCGTATTGAAAATCGATGCAAGTGTTGAAATACTATGTGAACTTAGTTGATTATCAACTAACCAAAGCATTGTACATTGTTTGTTAATAATGGCTTCTCGAATAACAATTTCAATATCGGCATCGGTTAATTTTTCTTTTCGTAGATCGATTCGTGACGATGATTTACAATCATGAATTTTTCGTTCTAAGATTTTGTTTCGATGAACAGATAAATTCGTCATTGTGAAATGAAGAATAGAGTTACTCTATACTTATCTTATCTAATAAAAACACCAAGCATATAAAGAAGAAAAAAACGTGTTAAATTACGAGTAAATCTCGAGCCATATGCATCGATAAAATGAATCCGTATATATATATATATTGATTCAAACAGCAAAGAAGGAAATGACAAAATATTTTTCTTGTTATTTATTCATGATTTTATCGATCTTTAAAGAGAAACGGAAAAAAAAGATATTACTCCGCGGCGGGGAATCGAACCCCGGTTTCCCGCGTGACAGGCGGGGATACTAACCACTATACTACCGCGGACGATACTCCTACACATTGAGTGATTACAAGATTTTATTTAGTTTTGAAATTTTGATTTATTTTAAAAAATAAAAATTAATCATCTTCGTCAATTTGTTGTTGTTGTTCCATTTTTCCAGATAATTTCTGTTTCGAATCCCTTAATCGTTTTATAGCTGCGTCAAGTAATTCTTGATGTCTTTTTATTGGAATGTGCGGCAATTGTTCAAACATAATACCAGTTGTTTTTAAATCTTCAGCATTTTTTCGGAAATATTGAAGTTTGATAATAATGTCATTTAAACCATCTGAAGCTTTTTTAATGTAATTACTAAATCCTTCGAGTATTTTTAAATTACGCTTATTTTTAACAATATCGAGTTGGCCGTTATCAACTAACCGAGACCAAAATGATCGATGTTCTGCTTTATCTATTTTCTGTTGTGAAATTTGTTGACCTTTGTAACTCAATTCTTGAAGAGTTTCTAATTTATTTTCAATTGTCTGTAGACCCTGATAAGCCCGCTGAGCCTTTTCTAAAATCTTGTCCGCTTGTGTAGATACTGTTGCTAGATATTCATCGCATGATTTACTCAATGCGTTTTGTATATCGTTTTCGTGAGAATCTAAAGAAAAATTTAGTTTCCTATTTGTGAAACATTTTCTCAAAATTTTGTACTTGATATTTGGCCTTGATATGTATGTCTTTCTTCTCTAATGATCTTCGAGACATCGTCGAATAAATACCTCGTATATATCTGCAATCTATCGAGTGTTCCACCAAACGATGCCAACATATCCGTAAGATGATCAGCACATATTTGTATATCTTTTTGTAGTTCTCCCAATGTTTCACCTAACACCAACCGCACACTGTCATCAATATCACTGTAAATAATTCTCGATCGTATTTCGATCAACGATGATTTACTTTGTATCAAACGCATAGGTGCACTGACATCCGTATCCGTTAAAACATCTGCTAAAGATGCACTTTTCTCAGCTAATTCACTTACTGCTGGAATAACTATTGTATCAAGATTGGTTGCTGGACAATACATAGTTATTATTGGCAAGAAAGACATTTGTACGCAAATGATTTTCAAATAAGCAAAATAATAAAATATTATTACTATTGATACGATTATTATTGGTTTGAACGAAATATACCATAACCATTCGAAGATACTGAGTAGTTCATTACGAGCCCAAGAGTCACGCTTACGCTTAGCATTATAGTTTTCAGTATCATGTGGAAAGTCTTTCTGTTTGAAGCTTGTTTTTTGATATATCAACCTAACAATTTTTTGTTCATTCATTATTTCTGTTACTAATGTTCTTGCTTCGTCTTGTCTGTCAATACGATAATTATTTTGATCAAGAATATATGTAGTAGATGGTACATTGTACTCCTGAGACAGATGGATGATAAGTTGAGCACAAGTAGTTGAACAACTGATTGAAATACGACATAATTGCTCTTTATCAACGTGCACAAAAATAGACAATTCGCTATTCATCTCTATACGAATAATTTTTAAAAAGGTCGAAGTTCTTCTCTTCTCAAATTCTCTTATCAATTTTATATAACGATATCAAAGATATTGTGGGAAAAAAAGTAGACTCTCGTGCTCTTGTTTTGTTTCTTCTCAACAGCAAATTAAATTTCATCACGAAAAAAAAAGATATTACTCCGCGGCGGGGAATCGAACCCCGGTTTCCCGCGTGACAGGCGGGGATACTAACCACTATACTACCGCGGACATTTTTGTCTTATATTTTAAGAAACGAAAAGTTTATCTCATTGATTTTGAATTTGAAACAGAATTCGCGTTAACTAACACCCTCTATATGTGATTTCGATTTCACGATATAGATCTTCTTTCGTTTCGTTTCTATTTATTTCAGTCTATTCGATATAACAAACGAACGAACGAACAGAGAGAACAATGAAGATGAAAACAAAATTTGAATTATTTCCTGATGAAATTATTTTGGGTATATTCGAATATATTTATATCCGTGATTTGTATGAATCTTTTTTTGATTTAAACTATCGTTTTCATCGTCTTCTTCTCTCTCGAACGAATCTTTCGATAACAATATCTTCACCAGATGAAATTGAAGATCCATTTTTTGAATTGTTTGCATCGAATATTCATCGATTAACAATCGATCATTCAAGTTATATCGATTTCGAATTATTTTCAAATATTCGTTCACTCATTTTACAAAGTCCATCTGATGAGCAATTAGAACAATTATTTATTTGTCAATTTCCAAATTTAATTCATTTGGAATTCGGTATAATGAGTTCAAATTTATATTATCGAGCTTTAAATGATTTTATTCATTGTTGTAAACAATATCCTTTATTAGCAACATGCATATTTCATTATGAAAACAATGCTGTTTCATTGAATCGTTATCGACAAATTTGGTCAACAAATTCGTCAACATTACGAACGATTTGGTTTAATTCAATTGATTTATCATTTAATTCTCAGTCAATTCATTCGATTTACACAGAGAAAAGCTTTTCCATGAATAATATTCATACGAATTTGAAGCGTTTAGATATTTGTTGTGTTTCATTAGGTCCATCGATTGTTGATCTCGATCATTTCTTTCAACAAATACCTAATTTAGAATATTTAAAAATTGCTTCGAATGAAATTTATTATTCATATGAATTCATACAACAATTAGCAATTATTCTTCGACAAAGACTTCACAATCTACATGAATTTAATTGTGAACTCTTATGTGTATTGACACGAGAAGATCTTGATCATATTCCTGAATTACATTCATGTTTTAATCGAATTCAATATGAAATTAAATATAATGGACAATATATTCGATTATTTACGCAATAGAACTTTTTTTTATACATGAATTTATTTTTTGTAAAAATAAAGATCAATGAATTAATAATATCCCCAAAGTTCGAATTCAGAATATTGAACCCAACTACTATCACCTCGTTTTGCAGTTACCAATAGTCGATAGCTTTGATAAGCAATGGTATTAGAAAAATTCTGTAAAGCTCCATAAGTTAAACGAGTTACATTAGGATTCAGATCGATTCCTGTTGGACCACTATAAATCAACGTCCAAACAGAACTTGTATTTAATGCTGTTGAATTTGTACCTTCAAGAGTGATGCTTAATGGATCACGTAATGGAACGTCATTAGCCACGCCAAAGCGAAAGCCAACAGCGATCGTACCAAAATGAATCGTAGGTGTAATGAAAAAACCACTATCAATTCCTCGATACAAGGAATTATTAGTTTGTGAAACACTAGGTCCACCATTTACATATTTTGTATTTAGATTTCCATCGATGGCACTTGGTGTTCGTTCGGTGGGATTTGGAGAATATATGCCATCGAAACCACCTGTTGAATCTCCAGCTGTTGTATTATATAAGGCAAAAATAGGATCATTTGATCTTAACAATGAAATAATGGGAGGATGAGTTGTTGTTGTCGTTGCATTTTTATTTGATGGAAGAAATAAAATAAGCAATGTGCCAATGAGAGCACCCAAAAGGATTAGCAAATATAGACAAAATAATATACAACAACACGACCATTCGCCCCGTATTAGTCGCAGATTTCTTTATGAAAAGTTGATATTTTCATATAAATATAAAAGGAAATTCGATCATTATGCATACTTTTTCTTTCGTTGTCGATGAATTATTTCACTTTGATAATCAATCCTATCTTTCGATTGTACGATATCCTTGCCATTTGAGAAGAAGCCCTATAGCGAACAGATAATGTTTTTTTTGTAACTTTCAATAAGAAAATGAATATATCGAAATATACTTTCTCTAAATTTGATTGTCGAATAAAACGACGTTTTATTTTCTTTGATGGTAAAATTTTTATCTATTTTGAAAAATGAGAAAAAAAGATTTCATGTTTTTCGTCTAACTACTATACTTACAAAATCGGTTGATCTCTTTTTTAATTCCTGTCGAGATATTCTTTCAATTTTCGGTAAACTTCGTCGTTTTGCTCGATCACTATTGAGTGTATTTGTTAGAGGTGTAGACAAGCTTAATCGTACAGGCGCAATCTGTGTCGATCTACTACGCATTGTTCGTAAAATGAAAGTCAAATTAAAAAAGTTTGTATTTTTTTGTAAAGTTTGTCGGCTTGAATATATTTGTAATCATGAAAGTAATAATTAATATTCGTCTTGGTGTTTGCTTTTCTTTGGAATAAGTCTTCACTTTTAATTAAGAAACAGTTCATAGCTCGATCGAGAAACCTTACTATAATAGTATATCACATGAAAATTTTTGACTTATTGTTTTGTGGGTGCCATTGAATAGATCATCGAAAGTGATGCATAAATCCAAATTTTTAGCCTTCCAGGACCAACCATTGAGTTATAATTAAAAAGAACATTAGAAACATCTCGAGAAATTGAAAAAAAGATGAAAAATTTGTCTGAATTTTGTTAGTTTATTTTTTATCTTATCGGTGAAAGATAACTGGGAAATATATATACATATAGGTACGTTTCTCAAGTGAAAAACAAAAACCACAAAAAAGATTTGATTACATTATAGAGCAACAGGCATGTTGATTCGTTGTACCGATTTTTCGTTGATCGAGATTATCGAAATAGGCGTCGACTGAACCGAGAAGAATTTTAATAACATAGTCACCGAATGAAAATGGGAAATGTGGTCCTTGAACCTAAAAGAAAAACGAACGAACGAACTGCATAAAAAATAAATCAAAATCATTTATCTTATTCTTACACGTTGAATTTGCTCACGTTCGGTTCGATAGTCATCGCACACGTCAACGAATGGTATTTTTTTATCCCATTTATTTAAATATTCGACAGCTTGATCATCTTCTGTACAAGCGCAAAATGTAATTGGAATTCGATCAGCTGGCTTTCTTTCAGTCTTAAGTATACGTTCCAATATATCGATATCTATTATACCATAATCATCAGTCGGTTCACCGTCAGTAGCAATAATAATCAAGAGCTTTCGTTCTTGTACTACACTGCGTTTCTCTTGAAGTATCTGACGAAGTACACGAGAGATCGGTGTGAGACCATTCGGTGGATGGGCAAAAGCGACAGCCAATTGAGACGAATCGTTGACTTTGGATAATGGTGGTCGATTGAGAAAATAAATATCTATACCATCAGGATCGAGTACAGAAGCGAAATCGACTATTATTGAAACGATTTGTTTTAATTCATCCCAACGTGTCAAACGTACTCCAAATGCGTTAGCTGGATTGCCTGTAAGAAAAAAACAAAGACTGCGCGTATATGTTGATCAAATTTTCGCAAATATTTTTCTACATACCAACACCAGTAGCCATTGAACCTGAATCATCACAAAGAAATACAATCTCATAGCCTTCAAGTTGTCTTAATCGACTTGCAAAATTTGCATTAATTTCATATCGACCAGCAAGTGCAGCGAATTTTTGCATACGTTCTTCGACTGTATTTAGCGTGTTATAAGAAGGTACATCGTTGTACATCAGTCCACTGCTTGGTGGCAGTGGAGCCGATGGTGTCTGAACGGTAGGATATTGAATTACAGCAGGATACACACATGACATATCTCAATATTATCTATTTATTAAAAACACAAAGTTTAACGTCGTTCTCAGCATATGATGTTGTATTTATATACTGAGTCTATGCGCTGGTTTGTTTTCGACAATCTCTGATGATAGATGACGTCATTTTGTCTATCCTACGCACTATATTTGTTGATGGACGATTTCTGAATCATCGATTTATCGCTACTGTCTTTGAGTTTTCCATTATTGACGTCAAACAAGAAAGAAAACAACCACGATGGAATTTCGCATAAATTTTCTTCGCATGATTTTGTCTGACGTAGACAAACTCCTACGTTCGTTAATGTCGTAATGCTAAATAAAATAAACGCAATAGGTCATTGTGATAAGATAGGACATAGACGAGTTGAAAACAAACATAAAATGAGCTATGATAATTTAAAAGTTACACGACTAGCATTTATTTACATAGTGAATAATAAAAAACTTAATTGTTCAAACATTTTTATGCACGTTTAGGCATCTGTTGTGTTTCATTAGGTCCATCGATTGTTGATCTCGATCATTTCTTTCAACAAATACCTAATTTAGAATATTTAAAAATTGCTTCGAATGAAATTTATTATTCATATGAATTTATTTTTGTAAAAATAAAGACAATGAATTAATAATATCCCCAAAGTTCGAATTCAGAATATTGAACCGAATTACCATAACCTCGTTTTGCAGTTACCAATAGTCGATAGCTTTGATAAGCAATGGTATTGAAAAAATTCTGTAAAGTTCCATAAGTTGAACGAGTTGCACTAGGATTCAGATCGATTCCTGTTGGACCACTATAAATCAACGTCCAACTGGAACTTGTATTTAATGCTGTTGAATTTGTACCTTCAAGAGTGATGTTTAACGGATCACGTAATGGTTCATCATTAGCCACGCCAAAGCGAAAGCCAACAGCGATCGTACCGACATGAATCGTAGGTGTAATGAAAAAACCAGTATCAAGTCCTTGATCGAAAGAACCAGTATATATTGAACCATTGCCTACATTTACATATTTTGTATTTAGATTTCCATCGATGGCACTTGGTGTTCGTTCGGTGGGATTTGGAGAATATATGCCATCGAAACCACCTGTTGAACCTCCAGCTGTTGTATTATATAAGGCAAAAATAGGATCATTCGATCTTAACAATGAAATAATGGGAGGATGAGTTGTTGTTGTCGTTGTCGTTGTTGTCGTTGTCGTCGTTGTTGTTGCTGTCGTTGTTGTTGTTGTTGTCGTTGCATTTTTATTTGATGAAAGAAATAAAATAAGCAATGTGCTAATGAGAGCACCCAAAAGGATTAAGAAATACAGACAAAATAATATACAACAACACGACCATTTGCCCCGTATTTGTCGCCGATTTCTTTATGAAAAGTTGATATTTTCATATAAATATAAAAGGAAATTCGATCGTTAAACATACTTTTTCTTTCGTTGTCGATGAATTATTTCACTTTGATAATCAATCCTATCTTTCGGTTGTACGATATCCTTGCCATTTGAGAAGAAGCCCTATAGCGAACAGATAATGTTTTTTTTGTAACTTTCAATAAGGAAATGAATATATCGAAATATACTTTCTCTACATTTGATTGTATTGAACTACATTGACCGTTTGCTTGTCGAATAAAACGACGTTTTCTTTTCTTTGATGGTAAAATTTTTGTCTATTTTGAAAAATGAGAAAAAAAGATTTCATCTCTGCGTCTAACTACTATACTTACAAAATCGGTTGATCTCTTTTTTAATTCCTGTCGAGATATTCTTTCAATTTTCGGTAAACTTCGTCGTTTTGCTCGATCACTATTGAGTGTATTCGTTAGAGATCTGGACAAGCTTAATCCTACCGGCACAATCTGTGCTGATCTGTTGCTCATTGTCCTCAAGATGAAACTCAAAATAAAAAAGGTGTGTTTTTTTATAAAGTTTTTCGGCTGGAATATATTTCTAATCATGAAAGTAATAATTATTATTCGTCTTGGTTTTTGTTTTCTTTGGAATAAGTCTTCACTTTAATTAAATAGAAAGAAAAGTAGACCAAATAAATTTTGTCACATATTTCTTATTTCATAAATAAAACAAAACTTATCATCAACTCTATCTTTAAATAAATATAAGCAATTAAACAGAACGATTTCATATAATTGCTTGCTTAGATTTTTCGATTAATATTTCTGTTTCATTCATTTGAAATAAATCCAACTAAATCCTGTAACATAACTGTCAATTGTTGATAAATTTTAAGAACAATAGATTCTTTATTGTATTGATAAGAGAGAGCAATCTGTGGATGAGGAATCATCAATGGAACATTGTCGAATGAAATTGATTGATTTCGATCTGGTACGAACCAAGAACGATATTTCTCAGTAATAAGATCAACATTTGGTATAATATAATAACGAATCTCAAGAAGTAGTTGAAGAAAATGATCGGTGCATCCGAAAGATTTTTTATTTAATTGCCTTTGAATGGATTCAATCTTAATTTTTGCTTGTTGAATAATCGATTGATCGAGTTTACTCGTTTGTATTTTCATCAATAAAATAGACAATTAAATTCTAATTTAATTTCACAGCAATAAGTAAATAAGTATAAATAATTTGTTGTTGTAATTCATCAGAATAAGTTCGATCAGTCAGGAGATTAATGAAAAATGTTAACGTTTCATTGATTTGATTCGAATCTTGATGAAGAATTAATGAGGCCAGTGTAGATTTTTGAACAGATTAATTCGAAATTTTTAATCGCTGGACAGAGTGAAATGATTTGTCGTATTAATTTTTCTAATTTATCAGATAAAATATTTGGATTAATCGGTTGAGAAATGAATAGTTCGATTTTATCTGAAAATTCTTCATTAAATGGAAGAATATATTTATAAAATTCTTGAAAATAGATGTTCAGTTAAAAATTTCGTCCATTTTTCATTTTCTTCATCCGTTCGAAGAATATTTTCAATTCAATCATTTAAAACAACATCAATTTTTCCAACTTGACCATTATTTTGAGTTAACTCGAGTAGGAATTTTGTTATTTATTTTTAGTTTCTTTTTGTCAATATAATTTCTGCCGCTTATAATGGCATGACGACCGTTGATAACAACAATGAGAATTCTTTCGATTCTTGACATTTTTATTTCCTGATTTCAATTTCTCACCACGTGTTTCAAAAGAGAGAATGGAATCGAACATTCTTTTTTCAAAGTATTCATCCGTTTTTTATGTCCTTTATTTTGTTTGCGTATAATCGTATTCTATACAAAGAGAAACATTTCTTTTTATTACCAAACGTCTCTTGTAAAAAAAAAAAAGAGTCGACAAAAAGCAAAACAACTCGTTTTTATTCTGTTCTTCCTTTCTCTCTCTCTCTCTCTCTCTCTCATTTTTTTCCATATTAAATAAAATAAGATTGTGCAAATAGAGATTTCTTTCTCATCGAAACACTATACACAAAACATTCTAAACGATGCAGACACAGTGAGTTTACCAGCAAAACTTTTGATTTTCTCTCATTGAACTCGTGTTTTCATTGTAGAGCAGTGCTCGAATCACAAGATCTACGAATGAATGTTTATTTTCAAAATAAACGCATTCGAGAACATTTAATTCAAGCTGGATTAGTAAACATATTTGAATTTAAAGAAAACAACAAACAATTTTATTAATTTAATAGATCAATCGAAGAGGTGTTATCCTTCCGGCTGCAATAGAAGCTGAGCCCAAGCCACGCAAACCAAAAATACCATTAGTGATTACTGATTAGTAAAATTACGAATCATTTTCGTTGTTCAATTTAAAAATCAAGGACATATTTGTTTAGTATGATTGAAGAAGAACGAAAACGACGACTGTTTCTACAGAAATATTTCGAAACAGCTATTAAACGAGAGAAAGTACAAAAGATTCGGGTTTGTCGGGTGTTCGAGTTTTTTTCTTCTTCTTACTTCGCAATTTAATCAATAGGAATCAAAACGTGCAAAACCTCGAGGAAAATCTCTCGATTTTCATGATACAACTGAAAAGTTAAATGCTCGTACACGTTCATCGGAAAGACATCCGGTGAAACGTCCGACATCATCACGACCAGTACAACTTTGGGTTAAAAATCTACTTCCTCCTCGTCCGACTACGGCTAAGGTTATTTAGGACAAAGACAAAAAAAAAGAATTGCATTTATTATGATTATGTTTAGTCTCGAGTAGGCGATAATAATTGTGAAGTAACATTGATTTATTATGGACCACCGAAAAATGCAGAGAAAAAATATCGAGAAGCCGATGAAATCATTGTTATGCAGCAACATAATGGAGGAGAAAATCTGCTTGTTTTCAAAGGATTTGTTCGACCGAATCGTAAGATTAATAGTACACGTATAATGATCGGCAAACAATTATTCGTTCGTTTAGAAATCTTTCATTTTAAATCACTTCGTCATCCGGATTATCCGTTTGCCTTAGCAATTTATATAAATGGCCTTATTGATACACGAATATCGGTTTGTTGTGAATATAAACACAAACATAACGTTCGATTAGGAAGTAAATATGGTCAATTTGGCATCTTCGATGTTCAAAAATCACAACCTTGTACAATGTAATTAAACCGAGCAAAGAAGAAGTCAAATGTTTGTTTTGCGCTGTTTTTTTTCAAGGTGCCGATTTGAAAAACGAAGAAAAGAGATTTTAGTTAAATCACCTGTTTCGCCTTATCAACGATCATCTGAATTGAGTTCTAATTGTAGACTTCGAACACCACTTACGACGCCAGAGAGTGCGCATTCAATAAAATTTGATCGTTTTCGTTTTATTTCAAGGTCGTTTTTTTTCATTTCTAGAGAAATCACCAAAAAAAGTGAATCGAATTTCAACTCTTGCACAAGTAATCATAAACATTCGTTTCGTTTTTCTATCTACTGATGTTTTCAGGCAAGTGAAACATCAAGATTATCGTCAGACGATGATGATGACAACAATACTAAAAAGAAACAGAATGTATCAATTCATACTGAACGTAAGTTATAATCTTAACAGAAATATGAATATTCAATTTTTGCTTTTTTCTTTAAAGCAATTCGAAAAGTATCGATCAGTACTGGCTCATCATCCGATAGATTCCCTAAGCGAACCGATCTGCATCATTCATCAGAACCGATTCTATCTTCGAAGCGAAATGATAACGATGATAGTAATAAATCATTGAGTACATTTGAGATTGACGAATCAGATAATGAAAAAGAAAAGAATAAATCTCGATCATCATCATCATCATCATCACATCGTTCAACACCGACACAGGAATATATTCCACAGCGATCGAAATCACCATCGACATCAAATAATTCATTTAATTTTATCGATGATAAACCGCCTAGCCGACGTGGATCATCATCAACGGCTTCCACTGGTTCAAATAAAATAGAAACTTTTAGTCATAAAGATAATCAACTAAAATCACCAACAGAATCGAATAATTCATGGAAACTAACTGAAGACACAACGTATAATACACGTCCAATAAAATCCCCGTCAATAAAAAGCAACACCAGTAGTCAACATAGTCGACCACCATCGAAAACATCAAATCGATCCGAAAAACTCAATCGAACACGTACACCATCGCCATCACCGAATGCCTTCAAACTTCTTGCAGATTTAGCTCTTCTTCAGCATGATTCAGGTTCGCCTTCAGCACGATCAAGTTCATCAGCGTCAATTCATTTGCCGAACAAAGACAATCGTTCTCGTTCATCATCGAATTCAACCGTAAAACAATCGTCTGCGAAAGATACTGACGAAGATATACTTGAACAACCAAAACAACCAAAAGTTTCCTCGTCGAATTCATCCATTCGGGAGAATTTCAATCGTCATTATTCAACTGATGAAGAAACACAAAAAAATACAAATTTCGTTCCGATCAAGGCGACAGCAGACTCAAGTGATGATGAGTTTATATGAGAATTCTTTGATTATGTAACTAAAAGATATTTTTATTAATAAAACAGAAAATTCTTCCGAATTGAATTAGTAACGATAAAATTTTTGTATACGATGATTACGAGAATCGGCAACGTAGAGATTCAATTGACTATCAAGCGCTACTGCTGCTGGTTGTCGAAATAAGACCGCAGTCTTCCCACCACTATTAAGTTTACCAGCAATAGTCGTTGCGTTTGTTGCGCCAACCGGTAGAAATTGAACTCGCTGATTGCCTCGATCTGCTACATAGATATTTCCCATTGGATCCATTGTTACATCCATTGGTCTCCGAAGAAGTGATGGTAAATCACCTGCGCTTCCATTTACATCTCCAAGGACTAAATTCCAACGAGTCTCGCCTATAGTCCAACGAACGATATTATTCGAAGCTGTATTAGCAATATAGAAACCATTAGTTAAAACATCATAATGGAGTCCTGTTGGATTATTCAATTGATTCGGATTCGTACCATTTCCGTTTCCACCAGCTGCAACATCACCTGTGATGTTTTCATATCGATAAGCCATAACACGATCATTATTTTGATCGACTACATACAAAAAACCTGTTGAATGATCACGAGCCATTCCAGCTGGACCATTTATTCTCTCGAGACTCGATCCACCAAAATCTAAAATATGACTAACTTATGATTAAATATGTGAAACAATATCATTTGAAATTACTAGAAATGCCAGCAATAGTTACACCAAATGAAGTATCTTTGTACCAACACTGTACACGATCGTTATATCGATCAGATACATACAAATTATCAGCCCAATCAACGATGACACTATTTGTTTCATTGAATTCTGTCGCGTTTCTGCCTTGAACACCGTCGCTTCGTCCAGCTACAGTTATGCCAATCGATGAATTTCTGATAAATTTCTGTATTCGACTATTATTTCGATCACTAACATAAAGTGTATTAGCCCAGTCTAATGTTAAACCCCATGGAGTATTCAAATGTATAGCAGTATTATTGGCTGCATCAGTAACTCCTGCGACAGTAATTCCGGTTGAATTCCATCGAAGAAGAGCAGTTCGTGCTATACAAAATAACCGAAGAATAAAAACACAAACTGAAAAAGAAGAGATTCTTTTAAATACGTGCTCTTGTAGTTGTAGTAACTGGTTTTCTATTCATAGAAACAACAAGAACTGGAGTGAGAATTGCCGCTAGAATAACCGATGCAATCATCAATACTAACAGACATTTGATATTCGTTGGACATCTATTTGATTTTATTTATTAAAAATTAATTGAAAGAATAACTCATCTATCTGACTTGATTTTTTTAATTTTATTCGTCTGTTTATATGTATGATTAATAATTTCTCTTGAATCAAGCCATGCCTGTTTTGTTTTCACTTTACCAATCAGTCCGATTGACGAACTCAGCATAGCAGACAGTTGAAAACTTTGTTTATCATGAATTGGAATTTCGAAGTCATTGAATATTATAACATTTCGACGTAGACCACCGCTGTCAATCTCCAGAAGAAGAAAAAAACTGAGATTTAAAGACTGTTAACATATAAAATGTATTTTACTTCTCGTAATGCAAGTTGTTCTCGAGTTATTTTTTCTTTTCGATTGACGACTTTTGTTAACGTGCTAGTATTCGAATGAATTATCCTTCTACGTTTATTGGAATACTACACAATGAGGAAAAAAACAGTTAATTAAATAGAAAATCAAAAGATTTACTCGTTGTTTCATCTATGACGATTGAAAAAATAAAGTACTTTTTTGCATAGAGAAAAAAGTACGCATATATATATGCAAATGGCAATTGTATGAATTCACAACAAAAGGTGAAGTGATGCATATTCGAAATGAAAATTGAAATTAATACAAGGCAGGCTTCTTTTTTTTAATTTTTTTTCTCAACAAAAGAAATTACGTGATATTGCATCCAGTCGTATAGCTAGATATTTTTTAAAGATATTTGAGGTCGTTGAGTATATACGTACGAATACGAAAGAAAAAGAACGAAAATCATTTCAGATATACTGTGATGAGAAAAAAAACTTATTAATTACGAGTGCAATAGCGTGAAATGCGTCACGGGTTGTATGAAAATGACAACCGAATATATATGTTTACTTTTTAGTTTGTTTTTCATTAAATAATATCCTTATGAATCGTTATGCTTATGATCAATTTGAATATGAAAATGAATTATCTATTGATCCGAATTTAATCTGTTCAATATGTTTAAATCCATTAAATCAACCACAAAAAACACCTTGCGAACATTTATTCTGTTCTTCATGTATTCATTCGTGGCTGAAAAAAAGTTATTTCTGTCCTTTATGTCGTGAATTTATTCCGAAACGATCATTAGAATGTGCTAATAATCTTATGATGCTCGATGAACTCACTGTTAAATGTTTATTATGTGAACAAACGAATATTAAACGAACATATTTTCATCAGCATATTGAAAAGGATTGTTTGAAAATGATTATTTCATGTTCGAAATGTTCATGGACAGGATATCGACATGATTTCGTAGAACATCGAATGATTTGTACAAAGAAATTCCATGATAAACATTCAATAAAAATGAAATTTCATCGTTTAAAAATCGAAACATTATCCTATCGAAATCGATCGAGTCGAAAAATCTCTCTACGAAATCGACAGATCACTGATAATGATATACCGATTGTAATTAAATCGACAATACGTAATCGTCAATGTCAAATACTTGATCTTGGATGTAATCAATTCGATTCCGATGGCGTTTTAAAACTTGCCGAAAGTTTAGAACATAATCAAACTTTAGAATTACTCTCACTTCAACGAAATTCTCTTTCAGAAACGAGCATTTCGTATTTAACCGATAAATTGTCATCAAATAAATCCAATTTAAAATGGCTCGATTTAGAATCAACAAATTTAAATGATACAAGTGCACGATATCTAGCCAATATGTTAATGACAAATAAAACATTAACAGGTCTATGGTTATCAAGAAATCGAATTGGTTATCATGGTGTACAAAGTCTTGCACATGTACTTATCAATTACAATACAAGTTTGATATATTTAGATTTAGAAAACAATCCTGATATCGATGATTCTTGTTTCGATTGTCTTATGAAAATGATTGAATGTAATCAATCGTTGAAAGTTATCGATTTAAATCATTGCCAGTTATCATGGCGATGTCAATCGAAATTACGAACAGTAGCTGTTCTGAAAACAGAATTTCGACTTATTATGTAATTGATAAAGATGAAATGGTCTGGGTTCTAAAATAAATTACACACTTTCTTAGAATCTGTGGATCAAAGTTCAAGTGGTAATGTAAAAGTTTCCTATAAGAACAGACGTGTTGAAGGACAGATTCTACTAAATAAAAAATTAATTTGTTTCAAACCGTTGGATAAATATGATTTTGTTCAGTAGCATTTAGATGAAAACATGTTTGTACATGTAAAAAAGGGACATGTCAAATGAATCTTTTGAAATGTAGTTTGATTTGTAAATATAAACGAATTTCCTATGAAATTTAATGACGTATACGCTAATTCCTATGTGCTCGGTTCAATGTACCCAACATGAACATGCCTGTTGTAGAAATTCAAATTGTAATTATGTATTATCAAATGACTTATGTTTAAGTTAGCAATAGGGATTCTGAGAAGCCTAAGAAAATGATTAAGTATGTGATAAGACAATTATGGCGTACCTGTCAAAGAACAAACCGGAATTAGAAATAAAAAAAATATTATCAAAATTGTAGACTTAATTTTTGGACGCGTACGAGTCTGGGTAATACAGATCTAATCAATGATGTATATTTTCTCGATTCGACCGGATATCCCTCGACAGAAATTTACGCTATTCATTAAATCCTCTTCGTTGATTTCCTAATTGTTAGTGTCGCAGTTTTTTTTTAAATTAACATTCTGAAATTTATTTGCATTTCAAAAGAACAATTCACTAATTTGACACACTCTGATGCACCAGACAATGAGATTTTTCAGTAATGAAAACATTTCATCAAGGATAGTGAGTTCTATAAATGCTTATGTACTTACCAGTGGATTATATAAATAGCAGTTTTCTTAACAGTTTTTTAGAACTAAACTTCAATAATGAATTTAACAGCCGATGAAGAACTTATTCAATCATTAAATTTTATATCACAACAATTGAGTCGATATTTATCACCAATAATTTTTCTATTTGGTTTCGTTGGAAATACTCTTAACTGTTTGGTTTTATCTCAACGACGTCTACGAACAAATACTTGTGCGCTAATTTTTCTACTGTCATCATGTAGTGATCTCATTTCGATTGTTGTTGGCCTGCCAACTCGAATCTTAGCTGGATGGGACCTCGATCCGACAACAACAAATAATTTCATTTGTAAATTTCGTGCATTTACCGTCTTTAGTACAAGAACAATAGGAATATGGCTAATTGCTTTAGCAACTATCGATCGATGGTTATTATCATGTGTAGATAATCATCGTCGACAACTGAGTACAATTAAAAATGTTAAACTATGTACTGTAATCATAATTATTCTCGGAATACTTTGCTATGGACACATGCTATTTTGTTATCAAGCGAACATGACTGATAGTCCATTACGTTGCTACGGAAATACAGAACACTGCCGTCTAGCAACTGATCTTATTTATATAGTGATCTCAAATCTTATTCCTCTGATTTTAATGGTTACATTTGGTTTATTAACTATTTACAATGCACGTCATATTCGTAATCGTATTCAACATCAAGATACACCTCCCAATCAGCTGCAAACTAATGAGCAACGACATGCTAGAAAAACTGACTATCAACTCTTACGAATGCTATGCATACAAATATTGTTTCTTATTCTCTTATGTATTCCACAAGCTGTCGAAAAATTCTATGTTACTTTTCAACCATTAGGTTCCGGTTCGGAATTAGATGATACGATGAAAATCTTTTTCTATAATATCGGATTACTTCTAGCTTTTGTTGCTAGTGGAATGCCATTTTATATCTATACACTAGCTGGTGGCGTTATTTTTCGTAAAGCAATTAGTGACTTCTTATATAAAATCGTTCGAAACTATAACGAATCTCCATAATAAGTCTAAAATTCACTGACGGAAATTATAGTTTATTTTTATATCTTAACGGGTAAAATAAAAGACAGAAATAATTTGCAGATGACTTTGCACCATGCCAGGCTCATAGTTTTTTTTTCTTTTGATGAAATTATGTAAATCCTAATGAATTGATAGCGTGTAGAAACAAAGAAAATAATGGGCAAAGATTTTTCATCTCGCATGATGAAACATATAGAGAAATTCATTGTCCTAATGGTTCTTTTTTTCTACTGTTTACCTTTCAGAAGTGTAGAATTGAATATTTGACACGAGTCTCTCTGGGTCAAAGAAAAAAAGTAATCAGGAATATAAATCATGAAATCATCATTCCATTTCTATAGACTAAAACATCATTTCAAATATAGTTGACTGTCTGCAAACATGAACTCAACAGATCATGAACAATTGATTTCAACTTTATATTATATTACACAACAATTGAATCGATATCTATCGCCAAGCATACTTCTTTTTGGTATCATTGGAAATACGCTTAATTGTTTAGTTTTATCACAACGTACTCTACGAACAAATCCATGTGCATTACTCTTCGGTGTTTCATCTTTTATCGAATTGATTTCGATTGTTTTCGGTGTGCCATCTCGAATCTTAGCTGGATGGAATCTCGATCCAACAGCTACAAATCATGTTCTCTGTAAACTTCGTGCATTTATTGTTTTTAGTACAAGAACAATGGGCACATGGTTAATTGCTTTAGCAACTATCGATCGATGGTTATTATCATGTGTAGATAATCATCGTCGACAAATGAGTACAATTAAAAATGTTAAAAAAGGAATTATTGGAACTGTTTCTCTCGGCACAATTTGTTTTACTCATATGTTTTATTGTTACGAAGCTAATCTTATTGATAGTCCATTGCGTTGCTATGGAACGAATGAAATATGTCGTCTCGTAACAGATATAATCTATTCGTTGATTTCAATTCTTATACCATTGATTTTAATGCTTGTTTTTGGTTTGTTAACTGTTTTAAATGTTCATCGTATTCATAATCGTGTACATAATCAATCAAGTATACCTACTGTAAATAACTCAAAAACGACAGAATCTCGTGTACGAAAAGTTGATCATCATCTCTTACGAATGTTACTCGTTCAAATAGCTCTGTTAAATATTCTTTGTCTTCCACAAGCTATTCAAAAATTTCATGTTACTTTTCATCCTCTTGGTTCAACATCGAGATTAGCCGATGCCATTGAGATCTTTCTCTATAATATTGATTTACTTCTTGCATTTATTGCAAGTGGTATGCCGTTTTATATCTATACATTAGCTGGTGGAACGATCTTTCGTAAAGCATTTATTGATTTGATACGAAAAATCTTTTAATGTTGAATATTTGATTAAGAATTCTGGAGGTGTTTAATTAGAATAAAATATCTACTCTAGAGATTTTGTTTTTGTTCTGATCATGACCGACGTCTAGAGAAACATATGGTTTACTTCAATTACTCTCGGAGATTTAATTGATAAAATCATTTGAGTATATAATCGAGTAATATTCAGAGAAACAAAAAAAAACGTGATTTTTTTCTTTTTGCCTATGAATTATTCTCACACGAGTGAACTAAAAGGTAAAATAAAATACACATACAACGAATTCTTCTTTTAAAACTCAAATATCATTACTTTTAGATCCACTTTTTGATATGATCAATACACTAGATTATCTAACTCAACAAATGAATCGTTATTTAGCAGCGCTTATTTTCATATTCGGTGTTGTTGGTAATACGTTAAATTGTTGCATTTTATCTCAACGAATACTTCGTACAAATCCATGTGCTTTATTATTTCTTATGTCATCATTTGTCGATTTAATATCGATTATTGTCGGTTTAACAACTCGAATCTTAGCTGGATGGAATCTCGATCCGACAACAACAAATAATTTCATTTGTAAATTTCGTGCATTTACCGTCTTTAGTACAAGAACAATAGGAATATGGTTAATTGCTTTAGCTACTATCGATCGATGGTTATTATCATCAACAAATTTTCATCGTCGACAAAAGAGTAAATTAGAAAATATTGAACGTAGCATTTGTCTAACAATTACACTTTCAATACTGTTCTATATTCATATGCTTGATTGTTATGAAGCCAATCTTACTGATACACCATTGAAATGCTATGGTAAAAATCGACAATGTCGTTTGTTAACCGATCTAACTTATGCTTTAATAACAATTGTCCTTCCATCGATTGTTATGATTGTATTCGGTTTATTGATTGTTTCGAATGTTCGTCGTCTACGTCGACGTATTCAAACTGTCACCATTGTTTCAATAATTATAGCAACACGTGAACGTCAATTTAAAATACGTAAAACTGACCGACAATTATTACGTATGTTATTCTTACAGATTATACTTCTGATTAGTTTTTGTATTCCACAAGCTGTACAAAAATTCTACATGACATTTCGTCGGTTCGATCATAGGACAAGACGAGAAGATATTCTTTTGAATTTTTTCTATAATATCGAAGTTTTAATTTCATTTATTGCGAGTTGCATGCCATTTTATTTATATACATTAACCGGTGGTGGAATATTTCGTCGTGCTTCAATAGAATTTCTGCATGAAATCCATTTGAAATTTTTAATTTGCATGGAGAAATTTTTTGGTTAGTAAATAAAATAAATTCTAGCGAATCCATATGCGAATTTCTTGATTCGAATTCGATATTGTACATGTTGTTGGGAGATTTTGTTCGAGCCAATTGGTTAGAGAATAACATTTAACAATTAAAACACGAAGATGTTCGAGATGATTTAGAAGATGAATTATGTCGATTTGTTCTTGAATGTTAATAAAAAGTATTTGACATTGTTGACCAATCGATGATTGAATTAGATTTTGACAATCTTGAGACGTATAGAAAATCATTGAACCACGAAGATCTAATTGTCGAATGGACGGATGAATGAGTGATGAAGGGAAACGATTGTCTTTTGACCAAGTCGAATAGATTAATGTGTGAAGACGAGGCAATTGCGAGAGAAAATCTTGAAGATTTCGAAGTGTTTGATCGGCGATTTGATCGAAAAAAACAAGTTTGAGAATTTCTAATCGAGTAAATTGAATTTGAAATGAATTTAATAAATCATCGAGATGACTTGTTAAATATAAATAACGAATCTTCGATAGATTTCGGTCAGTTATCGATGAATTTGTAAATGATATCGATGTTGAATATAAATTTTTAACGTGATCAAATGAATAAAATTTTGTTGTTGTTGAATTCGTTTGATTTGTTTCGAGATATGTAAAATCTTCGAATATATACGGAAGTGTATAGATATGAATCAATGGAAATATATTCGATTGACTCCAATAACATTGAACAAACCATTGATGTTGTTCGATCCAAAATGAACTTGAAAATGACTCGAGAATTTCATTGAGTTGATGTTCATATGGAAATGAACAAGACATTTTAAATTGAAGAATGATTAGATTAGATAGATAAGTTTCGATGAGATTTTGCCATTGATATCCATTGAAAAAGCCAGATTTGATTACGATACGTAATTTTGAAAGATTGGGAAATGTTTGAAGAAGAATTTTTAGACTTTCAAATGAACCATCGAATTGTAAATGAAGAATTTTGATTGAGAAATATTTCCTAGTTGAGATCGATTCAAAATCATTTGAACGATCGTAAACATGTGCATTGAGAAAATACAAATGACGAAGATGATGAAGAAATTGAATTAATTGTTGAACTGTACATTCGAGATATGGTATTGAAAGATATTGAATCGATGCTGTTTGAATTGATGGTGTACAAAAACAGCAATCACTATCTTGAGTAATATCTAGATTACAATGAGTTAATTTTGATAATGTTCGAATACGATCGATGATGTGAATATCATAGATTTCATTGAAGATGATATAGTATCGAGTGAGATTGAGATATGTTAGGTGAATAAGTTGAGGTAATTGATTGATAATTGATTGAAGTGAATCGAATGAATAGATTTGATGAATCGAAAGAGATTTTAAGTGTGTAAAATGTGAAAATGATAGATTGTAGGAAAAGAAACGAGCGATTTGTTCGGGTGTATTATCATCGTCGGATAAACGAAGAGAAACAACGTGATTGGTGATTGATGGAAGAATTTGTTGGCAAAGAAAATCGAATTGAGTTTTTGTACAAGATTGAAAATCGAGATAGTGAGTTTGTAAATGAATGTAGATGAGATTGTTGAAACGATGATTGATATTGAAGAATGATTGAACAAGATCAATCGAAGATAGATATTCGAATAGCTCGAGAAATAATTCATTGGATAAGAATTCTAGATAGAACATGTTTTCCCCGAGTGCAACGTGAAAATGTTGTTTTTTGTTTTTGTTTTTTCTCGTTCTGTTTTCTTTCCTCCTTTGCGCTTGTCTTTGGTGCCGTTTAGAGAAGGAGTAAATTCTGTTGCCAGAAAAGACGGCAAAGAAAAGAAAAAGAATATATATACGCGTTTTTTTCTTCTTTCTGTTCTGTTACTGTCAACAACTATTTACATTCAAACAACAACCAAACAACAAAAAAAAACGAGAAACAATTTCTAATATCGAATAAATTTTTGTACACGATGATTTTCATGATCGGCAACGTAAAGATTGAGTTGATCATCGAATGCTAATGAAAGAGGATTGTTGAGATGTTGACTATCACTTCCACTTTCACCAGCTATACCAGCAATCGTAATGCCTTGAGATTGACCAACTAAAAACATTTGTATTCGATGATTAAATCGATCGGCAACATACAGATTTCCTATTGAATCTACTTTGATATCTGCAGGCCATTGTAATAATCTTGACGATTTGCCTGCTAATCCTGAACGACTACCAACAACTAGATGCCATTCTTGAGCTCCAACTACCCATCGAACAACATTATTTGCTCCTGCATTAGCAATAAGGAGACTATTCGTCTGACGATCAAAAATAACTGCATACGGATTGTGTAATTGATTTCGTTTGAATCCTTTTCCATTACCACCAGCCACGATCTCGCCTTTCGAACTATTATACTGAAAACGTAGGATTTGATGTGCATGTCGATCAGCTACATAAATATCTTCAGTAATTGGATCATAATCTAAACCGTATGCTGATTGTAGTTGACAAGTTGAATTCATTGATAGATTCCCACAACCAGCAGCAACAGTCGATCCAATCAAAGCATTTTTTGTCCATAATTGAATACGCATATTCGATGAATCTCCTATGTAAATATTTTCGTCAGAATCAACAAAAAGTCCTGCTGGGTTGAGTAAATCATAATTCGAAGAGCCATATGTTCCATCAGCATGACCGGCAACTGTTTTACCGATTGACTGATGTTTTAGAAATTTTTGAATACGATTATTAACGCGATCAGTGACATAGAGTGTCGACGATCGATCTATGGCTATATAACAAGGATAATTCAATAGATGAGATGCATTACCATTGACATTTGTTACGCCAGCTACTGTAATTCCCGATAGATTCCAACGAAATATTGGGTTTCTAGCTGAAAAATATTGTTCATAAATAAGAAAAAGAGTTGATCGTTGTTTGCATGTATTGGCCAAGCGTATAATTATAATTAATAGAACAAATAAAACAATAATAATAGAAATTAATCTAAGTAGACATTGTACCAAATACCTTGAATAATATTGGATTAGCTATAGTTAAAAAGAACGCAATTTTTACCTTTTTATTTTCAAAGAACCTTCATCAATAGTAAATAGTCGGTCAAATTTCATTCGTTATTATGTATTCGTTCGAAATATGAATATGAGAATGTTTGCTATAGCATATACTACTTCGTTTCACGCACAGTTGGCGATTAATCGAATAATGCCATGATTTCTTTTTCGAAATGTATAAAAAAAAATCTCGCTGGCAGAATTTTTCTTCTTCTTCGTTTCATATAAGCATTGCTTAGATTTCAATGCTGTTTTTTTTTCTCAAGGATAAAAGAAAAAGGACTGTATTCACAAAATTCACTGATAAAAGAACACGTGTGTTGTTCGTTGTTTCAATACCGCACGAATTTTTGTACGCGATGATTCGAACAGTCTGTAACATAAAAATTCAATTGATTGTAGAAATAAAGTCGAATTGTTTCCAACTACACCTGTGCGTCCTGCAATAGTAGTTCCGTTTGTTTGACCCGATTGAAAGAATTGAATTCGATAGTTATATCGATCTATTGCTAAATTCCATCGAAGATTGTCTTTTCGTCATGTTTCTGTAAATTCTGATGGCAACAGTAAAATTGAATTTAATAGAGAATATATGACTTTCGACGGTTTCTATTCGTCTGACCTACATATTTTTATTTAAATAATCGATAACAATCAAAGACAAACAGAAAAAAAGAAAGAATAAATCAGTTTTCACCATGAAAAGATATTAATCGATCCTGGATAGATGATTAATTTGTTTGATTCACTATTTGATAAATATTGTTTTGGCCATTGATATTCCTTTGAGATCTGTTCGGGTATTGTTTGACGTGTGAGAGTTTGTAATGAAATATGTATAGCCTCGTCTTGAAATCGATTCATATGAATGATAATCTAAACAAAACAATCCAGGATTTTTCTTTTTTTTTGTTTTATTTTTCTATTACAATAAATGTTTGCTTGTGAGTCGGTGCCTCACGTATAAACCAAATAATATTTCGTGTTGAATCTCGTCCATATTTCGAAATACCATTTTGAAATGCTTCATTCTTTCTTAACATCGCTAATCGACGAAAAAACATCAACAATGATTCGTTTTCATTTTCAAACATGGATTCTTGTGTCTACAGATAATTACATTTTTCTTTCTTCTAATGAAATTATTTCATCATACTTTCACATCTGTTTCTATTGAATCTAAATCATCATTATCATCGTGCACATCCAATGACCATGGCATCCACGAATTATATCTCTACGAACAGAAGAAGACGAAATTATGAATAATTTTTTTTCGAAATTTTCAAACCTGTTTTACTCCTAATTCATCGCCAGAAACTATAATCGGTGTTCCACCAATTAGCATTCCGACAGTAAACAAAATTCTTTGTGAAAGAACATCTAATAGACCAAGTCGAACTGAATCTCGATATGGTTTAATCTAAATATTTAAATCAAAGAGAAACACACACTCACAAGATAACAATCGTTTTCAATACCTGCCAAAACGATGATAGGTGTTGTTTTTCAAGAAATAGTGAAACAGAATTTGCATAATTGATCTCTTCATCGATTAATTTCTCCGACACGATACTTTGCAAATCATTTGGAATGTCGAATAATAATAATAAACTAGAAAAAATCTGTAAAATAAAGAGTAATTATATATGATATCAATAATTACTTCGTTTTTGTTGATTGTTCAATATTTTGAATAAGATTTTTCCAACGATGAATTGTTTTAATTGAGATAATATAAGATTGAGTGTTTGAATCTAGTTCAAGTGGTAAATCGACTCGAATACCATCGATTTTTCTCTTTTCGAACCAAAAACGAATTCGAAACTATTTCATACAGAAAAAAAAGTAACGATTAATCAACAAAAAAAAAACAATCCATACTTCAGCTTCGGCAATAATTTCTTTATCGGAAAAATTCAACGGCATCCGTTTATAAGCTTTCGTATAAATACAACCGAAATCAGTTTTATTTCGTACACATGGTGAATATGCAAGATTTACTGCTGATGAAAGAGGCAGATCGATAACGAGATGCATATCTTTTGTATTGAGTAATTCTCTCAATTGATTCCAATCATTTTCATTGCCAATATGTGAATCAAATGTAAGCAAATCACTTGTTTGAAAGTTACCATATTGTCGATCCCATAGTTCGATTATTTGTTCGGATACATTGAAAATTGATGATTGAAGTAAAATTGTTTGAATATGATTCTTTTCGAAATAATCAAATTTATTCACCAGACCTTGAAGATCGCCAATACCATCATTATTACTATCATAAAATTTTGGAACATTAACTTCATAGATAATCTCATTTTCATACCAAATCGTATCTATTACTGTTGGAATGCATGAGTGAGAAACTGAGAAAATATAAGTAAATACGGTAAAGCTTATCAATGGAATTATAAGTACGAATGGAAGATAATCTTTAATGTTCTAAAAAATTGAAGATAGTTGATTTAATTGATTTTGTTTTTTTTTCTCGTAACTTACAGTATGATTTTCTGATGTTTGAATTTTTTCGTTCGATAATAAACAAACATCAACACAATTAGAATCGTCCATTTTATTAACTTCGCGCATAATCATTTTCGTTTAAATGAGAAAAAAAAAGACAAAAACTATTTCCATTGTATTTTAGTGATAAGAAACCAGATGAAAAGAGAAATATTTTCTTTTCGACATTCTTTTCTTTTGTATATGAGCAGTTGTTATCAAAGTAAATAAGAGAAAATTCACTGATCGACGTTGACAACTGTAGTTGATCGACAAAATAAATATGTGTAGAAGAAAAACGATTCTCGAAAGACATTTGTTCGGTTAGACTGGTTGAATGAATCCATTGATATTTATCTCGATTTTATTCGTTAATTTACAATTCGTATCATCAATCGACGATATGGATGTTATTTATTTGAATGTTGGTGGTCGATTGATAACAACGATTCGATCGACATTGACATGTATGCCTCAATCGGTTCTAACTCTGATGTTTAACAATCAATTAGAAGAGAAACTAAATCTCGATGAACAAGGTAATGTTTTTCTTGATTTCAATCCGATTTTATTCGAATATTTACTTGAACAATTACGAATGTTTGAAAATAATCAAACAAAAATGAGAATCTATCCACCGACAATACCATCGTTGATTAAACCATTTGAAAAAATGCTTAGAAAATTAAATATTAATTATACTCAAAATGAAAACAAAATTCTTCATGTGAATGTTGGCGGAGAAAATATGACGATACGAAATATGATTATGAATCAACTGCCGAATTTAACAAATGAATTTTTTATAGATTCGAATCCGGAAAATATTCGACAATTAATTAAAGAACTACGAAATAACTCGGTACCAATACCAATTATTGAAACAACAACAGCAGCATTTTCTCTTCCTCCTCCTCCTCCTCCTCGTTCGCTTAATGATTATCAGGATGGAATCTGTTCGAATGCAACATGGGATACAGAAGGCATTACTGTTGCAGGCGGTCATGGACAAGGTTCGCATATCTATCAACTCGATCATCCCATGGGAATATTTGTTGATGCAAATTCTTCGATTTATGTCGCTGATACATATAATCATCGTATTGTTAAATGGGCAATGGGTGCTTCTCATGGTGAAATCATTGTTTATAATAATGAAACACAAAATTTCGTTTCCAAAGTTGTTATGAATAATGACAATGGTACGATGTATTATTGTGATCGATATAATAATCGTGTCGAACGATGGTTTAATCATGAAAGTGAAACAATTCTTTCGAATATTTCATGTTGGGGTTTAGCATTAGATCGAAATGGTTCATTATACATATCGATTCAAGAAGAACATCAAATTCTTAGATATCCAAATCGACAAATCATTGCCGGTGGTCATGGTGAAGGTAATGATGATAATCAATTATCAAGTCCATATCAAATCTTTGTTGATCATAATCAAACAGTTTATATTGCCGATTATTTTAATCATCGAATTGTCAAATGGTGTGAAGATTCGGAAAACGGTGTTCTTGTTGCTGGTGGTCATGGTTATGGTGATAGTCTCGAACAAATGAAATTACCACATTCAATTGTTGTCGATCAAATGGGTACAATGTATATTGTCGATTTTGGTAATGATCGAATATTACGATGGTTTACAAATTCAACAGTTGGTTCAATAATTATTGCAAATCAAAATATAGAAAATAAATCGAATCGTTTATCGGATCCATATGATATTGCATTTGATCGAGAAGGCAATCTGTATCTTGCTGATACATCAAATCATCGAGTACAAATGTATCGAATCGATAAAAGTGCATGTCTTGGTAGTTGAATTTTTTGTTTTGTTCTGAGCTTTCAAATAAATCAGTTAGTTCTCAATTGTTTTCTGATGTCAATAGAACGTAAACATATGAAAGAGGAAGATGCCACTTTTACCTCTCAACACCCTCAATAAATTAACATTGACTAGAATAGTTGACGTAATCTGAGTACGATTGAATATTTAGAAGAAAAATAAATTTTGTTTTTATACGCCTACAGACGGTAAAAAGGAAATTTCCAAATAGAAAAAAAATCGAAGGAGTATATAAAGAAAGTGACATGTCGACGATATGTTATCGTTATCGATTTGACTTTCTCGATTTTTTTTGCGTTCTGTATTTTCAAAGTAATGGAAAGAAAAAAAAATGCGCATGCTTTTTTTATTATTTTGTCTGCTTGTAAATATAGAACGAATCATGTTACTTGTATTTTAAGATTCTGAATTCATGGGAACAGACTACGAAATAATAAAACAACGTGTTCGTCGATTGACTGATGTTGCCAATGAACCACTTGAATATCTATCGATTATTCAGGGTTATGCAGAAATGCCGATTGTTTCACTCGAAGAAGCTGTTGAACCATTAATCGATTTAGTTTCAACTGTTCAAAATCATGCTTATATAGCTAAACAACGATGTCTCAATCCTGCAGACAATCTTCTGTCCGATGAATCAGCAGCTATCATGCTCTATACAATGGATTGGTCTCCATCGGACCGATGCCTTTATAATGTATTGAATGCTACATTAAGATCAAAAAATCGAGACAAACTTAAACCTTGGTTTTCATATTTGAGATTGTTTATTGGTGGATTAACTCGTCTTCCTACTGAACAGCAAACGGTCTATCGTGGCATAAGAAAAGATATTTCTCGTGATTATCAAATGGGACAAACAATAGTTTGGTGGGCATTTTCATCTTGTACGAAAACGTTAAATGTTTTACAATCGAGTTTATTTTTGGGTAAAACAGGCGCTCGAACAATGTTTCATATTAAATGTAAAACAGCGCGAAACATCCGTCATCATTCATATTTTTCTGAAGAAGATGAAATACTTCTACTTGCTGCAACTGAATTTAAAGTTACGGGTTGTCTCGATCAAAATGATCTTCATATAGTTGAACTTGAAGAAACTGAACCCAGAATTCCTCTTCTACAACCTATAACGAACTCGTCGAATTCGAACAATAAAACAACAAACAATTCAATGATGTCATTAACGTCACCAAAACATCAAAATGCCTTGTTAGAAGAATACATTAGTCGAAATAAAGATAAAATAAAATTTAGTTTCACTCGAGAAAATTTTAATGACGATGATATAGAAATTATTGCGTATTATATTGTACAAAACAGTTCTGTAAGTAATAAAATACCGATGAATGAGAAATCTTTACTATTTATATTTATGTATATAGTCGTGTACGCAACTTGATCTTTCGAAAAACTCCATGTCTGTAGCGGGAGCACAATATATCGCATCACCATTGAGATATAATTCAGTAAAATTAAGATTTTATCCGATAATTAGTAATGATTGTTTTATATGGTTTAATAGATACTCAAAGAATTGAATTTGAATAGCAATTTTCTTGGACCACAAGGAACATGGCATATTGCTCAAGCATTAATAGAGAATAAAGTAAGCAATATATTTGACATTTCGAGATTTTTATCGAACATAATTTAATAATAGACGTTGACAAATCTTCAATTATCGAACAATCAAATAGGATTACAAGGAGTTTTACATTTAGCTGAAGCGTTAGGACAAAATATAGTGAGAAATAAAAAGTACTTTGCTTTCGTGTAATTTATATATCTTTTCTTTTCCATTAGACATTGACGCATCTTTTTCTCGAAGACAATCAAATTAACAATGAAGCAGCTTTATGTCTAGCTGATGTACTACGCAAAAATAAGGTTCAATTATCCTCTTGGCTTTGAAGTTTTTTTTTATTAATTTTGATCGATTTCAGACTTTGAAAGAATTGTATCTCGATAAAAATGTTATTGATGATGACGCAGTAGAATCAATTTGTCAAGCATTGGGATTAAATACAGTAAGGAAAACAATCGAGTATTTTTTTAAATAAATTTATTATTTTTGTTCTAGACACTCACTAAAATCACGCTTAGTCAAAATAAAATCGGAGACACAGGAAAACAATTTTTGAACGAATTCAAAGAGAAAAATACACAATTAAATATTATACTTTAATGAGACGTATTTTTGTGTACTTTTAATAAACTGTCCTGTAATTATACGTAAATAAAGTGTTTGTTTTCCATTTACCATTACACTGTTGTGATTATGCAAAATTAATTCAGTTCAACTACAGTCATGGTAGTGACATATTTATTTTTGTTTTCGTATAATATCACTTGAAAATTTGCTACTTGCAATGTCATAAATAAATATTGAAATAATTACATCGTTTTCTTTTTTTT
>Ga0209914_1000261_pt1 | contig 75296 bp, 87 predicted proteins | sample ThiBiot_500_plan_FD_183949 | JGI IMG/M metagenome (GOLD analysis project Ga0209914, IMG submission 183949) | Wastewater bioreactor microbial communities from Cape Town, South Africa - Thiocy_cont_500_plan (SPAdes) | ecosystem: Engineered > Bioreactor > Thiocyanate-remediating > Anaerobic-Aerobic...
AGAGAAAATATCCAATTCATTTAGCTCTATCCAACGGTCCCCAAGCTCCTTCAACACCATCACGAAATGGTAATGATACCGGTTCAGCTTCATATGAATTTGCTCCACCTTCAAGTACTACGCCCAATTCATCTGCACTTACAAGACAAACACCACCGCTGCCACCACCACCGACAGGATCTTATATGTGTCTGTCACCTCGTAGTCAATATAATACGAGCAATGATAGTTCATTTGTACAAGCAAGTAATCAAGTATTTGTATTTACAACACAAATAGCGAATGAAGCTGCTGAATCTGTATTAAAAAATGAACATCCAAATATAATTGAATATCACAAATCATTGCCAAGCACAGCTCAATTTTTGTCTGTAAGTTCTCTTTTTTTTTCTCCGTTGATCTAATGACATAAAATGAAAAGAATAGAGAGCAATGTCATTTAAATGATTGAAAAACTCCTGGGAAATGTTTGTAATTGAGTAGAAAAAAAAATGCTGGATAGATGTACTATTAGAAATCCCCATTGGAATATCTGATACAGTCAATCGATTATATTATGATTATTTCTTTGTTTCATTGTAGTCTCTTTCGAATAACAATCATAATTCTTTAATGGGTGGTTCAATGCACATGGATCCACCACCACCCGGATGTCATTCACCTCGAACTATGCAAATGATGATGTCCGGACCGCCACTACCGCCGCCGCCACATCATAATCCTCATTTATCACATCATAATGGTGGTGCTGCCGGTGGTCCGCCATCGAACTGGTCTCATCCTCATTTTCATCCGCAACAACCACCATTTGGTCGTTTAACGCCCGGTTCTGGCGATTTACCACCGCCGAATCATCTTCTACCGCCAGGCTCGATGATGATGAACGGTTCACCATCTCCGCCAGGCATGCGCATGGGCGGTCTGCCGCCAATGCCAGGTATGGGACAATCATTACCCGATGGAATTGAAAATCTTACACCTGAACGAGCGAAACATCGAAAAAATCAATTAGATAAACTACAAGAGATCCGAACGAAAATATCAGGCGGTCGAGGTCGTGGTGGTCGAGGTAAAGCTAATGCAGCCAATGCAGTCAATATGCCACCATCGATGAACGGTGGTCCTCTTGATCCACATCAGCAAATGATGATGATGAACAGTCCACATGGTGTTCCTCCATCACATCATATGATGGGTGGTGGACCACCGCCACCACATATGTTGCCGCCAGGCATGCGAGGACCACCCGATGGAATGATGCTCGATATGAACGGACAGCCGATACCACCGCATGCATATATGAACGGTCCGATGCATCCTGGTTTTCATGGACAATTTGGACCTGGTCCAGGTGATCCATATGGTTCATTTCCGCCGCATCATCCTCAAGTACAAGCTATGCGAGATTGGAATAAAATGCAAATGGAACATTTCGAAGGTAAAACTCAACATATGCGTGGACAACCGCCACCGTATTCTTCGACATCACCATCATCATTAACTCCACCGATGGGTTCAATGCCAGGATCTGGTTTAGGACCGAACGGTAAACTCTTATCGCCTCGAATGGATCCGTCCACAATACCACGTCTATATAAAGTTGGTCAACCTGAAAAATTCATTCCAGATTCTTTGCCATCAGCAAATCGTAAGCTACCTGGTGCTGTCGGTGAAGTACAATTAACAGGATCACCAACACAAATGGAGTATAATGAATTCGGTTTAGAAGGCGAAGAATTAATTATAACGAGACATGTGAATCGAGCTTATCGACCTGGCGGTCCATCATCATCGTCATCGTGTAAAGACGAACCAATGACACCTTCGCAACAACGTTCAACTTCAACACCGAATAATACTCTCAATTCATTGCCATCTGGACAACAGCAAATGTCCGATTCGATACGACATCCACAAAATATGCCCGTTGTCTCGCCACGTTCAGCGAAATTATCTTCAAATAATCATAATCTTTCATCACCATCGATGCTTTCAAATACGAATTCAGCCAAAGATGAACCATTGGATATGAATGGCGATCCAAAAACGCCGATTTCAAATATGGCACCACCACTAAGCAGTATGTTGCAAATGACGAATAGCCTTCAAGCATCGAATTCACCGTACAATTCATCCAAACAATCAATGAACAGTCCCAATCTTGGACATTCATCAAAATCAATGGATCATATGAATCTACCACCACAACATATGCAATTTCAAGTTAGATTCTATTCAAAAAACAAAAAAAATCTATTCTTTTATCTTCTAGAACATGAATCCACATCATCGTATGTTAGGTCCACCTGATTTCAATCCACATCATCCAAATAATCTCCCACCGCCTCATCCTCATATGTACAAAATGATGCCACCGCATCCATCTATGGATCCCAATGGAATGATGATGTCACATCCAGGTAGTTCATTACGTTCAACCAAAAGTCTACCACCATTACCTCCATCAGCCGATCCTATGCAACAACATCTTCATCATTTGCCTCCGCCACATTATGTTAAAATGCATAATATGGAACCAATGATGGGTCCGCCACCTGGTCATCAACAATCACACATGCGTTTTTCTCCAATGATGGACGATAGTTTTAGTATGGGACCACCACCACCACATCATTCACATATGCATCCTCATATGCATTCACATATGCATCCATCTCATTCAATGCATTTAAACGATGGTCGACCGGGCAGCGGTGGACCACCGCCACCACCTCAATCGATTAACAATACATACGTATCAGCAACTATGTCTATTCAACAGTTAAATATTCAAAATCTTGGTCCCAATGGACCGCCAAACGAATTTCAAGCAGGTACCATTCATTATCATGCGCCATCGGGTAATGGTCCTGAGTCTCAACAGCAACAGTTCTCATCCAATGATCCTCAATATTGCTCACAATTTAATGATCTACAAGTACCACCATCAAATCTCGGCGTTGACAGTGGCCAACCACCAACATACTGGTGATTTTTAGAGATTAATATCAAAAGAAAAGAAAAATTTCCGTTATCTCACGTTGTTTGTGAGCACATATCGGTTTTGTTTTGTTTTTTTGCTTTGTTTTGCATTCATTTTGACTATTTATGTCGAGAAGAAAAACTTTCTTTTTCCGAATTTCATCTGTATAAAAACAGCAACAACACCAAAAACCAAAAGAATCTCTTTCTTTCTTTCTTTCTTTCTTTCTTTCTTTCTATCTCTTTCTCTTTTACACATTTCGAGTTCGACTAATTGTATTTTTTTCTTTTCGTTGTTATTATTGATGTTGTTCTCTATTTTTTGCTCTTTCTCGTACATTTCATTCTCACACACCAACATAACACACAACACAATCTTCTGTTTCGACTCTGTCATATACATATGCGTGTGTGTATGTATTTATACGCGTGTGAATTATTAATTCTTTTTTCAAACTAAAATGAAAGATGAAGAAGAAGAAAAAAACGAAATCAAACATCGTCATTTCTGTTGCTTTTTTTAAAAAATCTATGTGTGTGTGCGTACGTGTGATATAAACAAAGAAATATTAATAATAGAACTTGTTAAAAAATACAATGACAAAAGAACTATGTAGATACGTATTATATATTTTTGTTTTTTGTGCCATTTTTAGATCGACCTATAAACGGACATTTGTCGAGGTCACCATGTCGAATACCGAAGGTAGTCGGTGGTTGAAAAAAAAACACACATTTGCTTTTGCAATTTGAATGAAATGAAATTCGATGAATTGAAGAGATTTATTTTGAATTTAGATTCTGTTTTGCTTACTTTGTCACATGAAACGAGAATGACAACAGAAACAGAATTAATTTTTTCTCCTGAACGTACAACAACGAGTACGTTTACTGTTTTTTCAAGTAAAAAAGTAAGTGATCATTATTTAAAATCGATCAAATTGTGTTAATTTTATGAATCAGGCCAGTCGAAGGCGTATCGCACTTAATCAACCACCAAAACCAGTTTCGTGTCGAGTTTATCGTTATTTTACACCAGCAGCTTCAAGATTAGCCAATGCTGTTTCAGTTAGTTCGAAAACATTTGGTGAAGGTAAAACAAACAAAAACACACAATAACATTTTCTTGATTTAAAAAAAAAACTTTAATTCAGCTTTGGAAAGTCCATTTTATACAAAATCAGAATCGTCTACGTATTGGGATCAATGTTTTGAACATCTCGAATGTCTTGGTCGTGGTTCATTTGCTGAAGTTTACAAAGTTCGTCATAAAGAAGATAATCAAGTCTATGCAATCAAACGTTCGCTTACTAAATTTCGTGGCAAATCCGATCGGTAAATTATTGATTTACAATCAACAAAAAAAAACCAACAACAATATTTGAATTTGATATTAGTGATGAAAAATTAAAAGAAGTTCGTTTTCATGAAACTCTGGCAACACATCGTAATATTCTCAAGATAATCCATGCTTGGGAAGAACGCGAACGATTGTACATTCAAACTGAACTTTGTCTCGGCAAGTACGATGAAAATGAATCGATTTTTCATTCAAACAAAATCTTCATTTAGTTTGCTGGAATATTCATCCGATCATCAGATAACTCAAACTATGATTTGGCATTTATTATATCAAATAGCTCAAGTATATGATTGATTCGTAAATATTCATAAGAAATTCATTGTTTTTTTGATATTCGAAGGCATTGGATTTTCTTCATTCTTTGTACTATGTTCATATGGACGTAAGTTGATTTTTCTAGGACTGAACTAAACACAAGAAATCATTCTAGGTTAAACCTGAAAATATTCTTATTACAGACGATGGAATTCTCAAACTTTGCGACTTCGGTATTGTACATGATTTACGAAGTGTAGGTCAAACGAATAGACTTTCTATTTTGACTGATTAATTTCTCGTGAGAATATTTCAGTCTTCAACATTAGCACAAGATGGCGATGCACGTTATCTTGCCTTCGAAGTTTTATCAGGAACGATCACGACAGCCGCTGATTTATTCAGTCTCGGGTTAGCTGCATTAGAATTGCTAAGCGATTTCGATTTGCCAATCAATGGTGATCTTTGGACAGATATCCGAGAATTACGTTTACCTGTAGAAATCATGAATTGTCTAACTGATAGTCGTTTAAAAGAACTACTTTTTCGAATGATTAATTCGAATTATAAACAACGACCAACAGCCAAAGATGTTTTGGATAATCCGATTATTCGAGATGAAGTAAAGTTTTTTTCTTGTTTATTCTCAATTAAAAAGAAATAAACTCTTCAATCTAGATTTGCCATATTGTTTCGCCATTTGCAATATCTACTAGTCAAGTATGATATAGTTTTTTTTTAAAAAAAACTGAAAATCAACGAATTTTATTTTATCTAGAGCAATGAAAATAGTTCACCGAGTAGTCATGGCTGTCATACGCCGACAAAGAAAGCGAAACGACCGCCGAATTACGGCGGTTATCATGATGAACATTCGGATGGTTTGTGTTCTTTTTTTTTGTTTCATATTTGAAAATTCTTTTCTTTTTGTTTTACAGAAGAAGTCGTTCATCATCATTCGCAACTGTGAGTGTTTTCTAACGAATTATTATTTGAATTCAAATGTCTACATTTAGAACTCCACCACCAAGACCAGTCACGACCGATCCACTTCGAGTTCGTCTATTTCCAAATGATTCAGATGAAGATATTCAAATTCAAGAAATTCCAATGTACGATCAATTTTCTTTTTTATCACAAAAAAAACCCAAAATAACTCTTCGTTTTTTTCTTCTAGTCGAAGATCTCCAGTCAAATTCAAATTCGACAGTAGTGAAGCCGAAGATTGAATAAATCTCTCCATGTAAATCTTGGTTTTCTCTCTCTCTCACTCATTTTGTTGTTGTTATTATTTACTTCAAATACATTGATGAAAATATTGATATCTATTAATCTATCTGAACTGGATAGAATAAAATTTCGAAAGAATTTTTACAAAAAACAAACAAACAAACAAGATTCAATCGTGCTCTTCTTCGAGGATGACATACGTTCGTTCTTTGAGTATTTGACCACCGAGATGTTTTTGAAAGAATTGACGTTGATATAAAAGAAAATCGTTGTAGATTTTTGGATCGTCTTCGAAATAATGTGTCACATCGGGATAGACCTTTCGAAGGAAAGAAAACGATAATTTTACAAACTAAATATTAATGTTTAATTTCGTACTTTGAAATCATATTGAACACGAGAAGTAGTTAAAGATTTAGCTAATGTTGCTGAATGTTTGAAATGTACAATTTCTTAAAAAATCGAAGAAACAATGCAAGATTTTAAAATGAAATCAATTCTTTTCGCTTACCATCGGCAGTACCGTGGACAATAGCTATACTTTTATTCTCAAAATTGGTTCGATATGACTGAAAGACAAAGAAATGTGATTTGTTTTGTGTTTTCGCTTGTTCTTACGGATTTTGGATTTATTTTTAACCCATGTATTCGCTCGCTATATGTTGCATCTGAAGAAAGAAAACATTCAGATAAAAGAACATCTATAAACGATAACTGACAGTAATGTGAGAGATCATTGACAGGTGATCGAAGAAATGCACATTGATATTCATCACTTTCGCCTAATACTTTCATTGCAATGACCGCAGCTGGTCCCTGAAATCGAAGATTGAGCAAATATTTTGCATAGAAAAACAATCGATTTACATCAGCTTTAAGTCCGAATCTTGTTTCATTTAAAGTACCATAGAATTTCGATTGATTTGACTTTAAATATCTGAGGAAAAAAAACAACAAATCATTGATTTTGCATTCACAAATTATTGATATCTTTCTTTTTCATACTTAGCAAGTTGAACATAATCTTTATATTGTCTTTCAAACCAATTTTGATAATTATTTTTCCAGTAATTCTCATCTTGACCTGTACTACCATGAGAATCGAATAGAACAATACCGATTTGATCTTCGACAACTTGAATATATCTGTAAGACAAAAGAATAACTCTTAGTTTGTTGTCTCATCGATTGATTTACTCGGCTAGTGGAAGAATGAATCTTTTATTTACACGGTGATCAGCTAATCTATCATTGATAAGAACAAGAACTGGATAGGATGCAATCGTTCGATTAGGACTGTAATCAGCAGGTAGAATAATCATTCCATGACCGACTAAGAAAAATTTTTTTAAAAGACAATGATTTCAATTTTGTTCTACCAGGAGTTTTGCTATCTAATGGAACAGAAAAGAAGTCAATATAAGGCATCAATCGTTTATCCGTCCAATTTCGAAACTCTTGATTGTCGTTAATCAAAGCTAAACGATAAGAAGAAGAAAAAAACAGATAAACAAATTAAAATTCATTTGAAATCTACTGAGATTTGTTGTAGTATTAAATAAGATCGAATAGGGCACGGATGGGCCAAGACATTCTAATATATAATAATTTCCATATTCTTGACTGAATTGTGCGTTAACAAAACCACAAGAGAGATTACAAGATAGACAATCGGTTGATGAATAATTCCATCTAATATTAAAATTCATGTAGAACAAAAACACAACAACCGAGAATCTCTTTTGTTTTTACCGAAAAAGTTGCCGTTCATATGAATTATTTCGAAATGAGCCCGTAAAATAGACGTGTCCGTAATTATCCACATGACGAATTTCATCGGCAATAATCTCTTCCGATGATCGACCATCGATTTGTGGATACTAAACAACAACAAAAGGCTCATTTTCTCTATTCAAACAAATGTTTACAGTTTGATTGAAATAAATTCTCATAACTCGTGGATAACTTTTCGATTGAAACCGAATTAAATAAATATATGTTCCCGAAAAATGAAAATATGGTTTAAAATGTCTTGCTAACAGAAATCCTCGTTTAGTTTCTTCGACGTACGAATTTTTCACGGTAATTTGGTCGTTAAAAATCTCATATAATTGAACAACTAAATAATTTCCTCGACGATTGCCATAGACAATCGAAAATGATTTGTCATTATACCAAACAAAATGATGAATATAAACTAAAGATTTCTTACTAAACAAAAAAAAACGAAATGCAAATTGTATTTCGATGATCAATTACTTCAATGGTCGGGGTATTTTCAAGAGTTTTTTCGTTTGAATACTGTAAATATATGCATCGAGTGTTGGAATTGTTTCGTTATATTTTGGATACGGGATTGAATATTTATCTGCATCATCGAAAGCAAAATCGTATCTTAGAAAATGACTTTTTGATAGATTTGATAGATTGATTTTAATAAATGCTAAATGAGTATCAGTTGGCGACCAGAAAAGAAGTTTATAGTCATTGAATATTTCGTATTCATAAATCCATTCGATAAGACCATTATGAATCGTATTTTGATTACCATCGAATGTTATTTGAATAGAATCTCTTATTCTCGTATCATAAATATAAACATTAAAATTCGATACAAATGCCTAAAAACATCAAAGTTATATCCGATTTCAAAAAAATCCATTTGAATACAAAAAATTCGTCCGAATGAGAATACACAATACTGGATATTGGTAATGTTTGTTGATCGATTAATTTCTTTTTCTCGTAGAGATTGTATTGATAGACGTTATAATACGGATGAGTCTAGTTAAATATCGAGAGAAAAAAAACGTTATATCGATTAATTATTGACAATACTTTTTCTTTTCGAATTGGTATGAGAATAAATCGTGCCGATGGTGAAACAATGCCTTCATCGACGGATTCATCTTGTATAAGATCTCGTGCGAATACTAATTCTTTGCTCAACCGATGGCAATCATAAATCCAAATGGAATTATTCTCATCCGAAAATGAAAAATATCTGTCCGATATCCATGTACCATTCCAGCTGAATGAAATAAAAAGCAATTTCGAAATGAAACAAACAATCTGCATATTCAAATTTACGATTTCGGTAATTTGATTTTATGTAGATCGTCTTCGTGTATGGCGATCGGCAAATTAGGAGTATCGATTTGTTCTATATCGAAAAACATGAAATAAGAAGAAAAACAAACAATGATATCTCGATGTCATACTGTCTCTTGTCGCTAGAATTGCACCGCCAATAAGCAAACAAATGAATATTATGACAATAAATGCAATGCCGAGACCTTTCCAATTTTGTTTTTTGCTCGTACCACCAACTAATTCCTGTAGAGATACGAATTTATAGTTGAAATAGTCAACGATTTCGAAAAATAAAAGCTTATCAAATGTTTCTCCACTAGCTCACCACACAAAACGAACAAAAACCTAGACCATTCGATTGCTGTTCTTCGTCCTCGTCCTGTTGTTGCTGCTGCTGCTGTGGTGAAAACATCAATAAGAAAATTATCAGTCAACAAGAGTTCGGTTATCCAACGATTATTTCATCTTGATGAAACAAGAAAGTTTTCTTTACGCATTTCTACGATATTCTCTCTCTCTCTCTCGTTCGTCGTTTTCCTTTTTACTTATGCTTGTCGGATCCAATGATGATATCATTAATAGAGTGTTGAATGACATCAAAGATAATCAGGTTGAAATACTACTGAGCACAAGATAACTTACTTAACTTACTTGAAATCGAATTTGACTCGTCATCAATGAATTCGTTACAATAGCAAATGATTTTCCTACTTGATCTTATCGATACGCAAGATTGATCATGAATGAAATTTTCTTCTTCCTTTTGCTTACCCAAATATATGCATTCGGCTGGTATTCTGACATATGTTGCATTGCTGAGAAAATGAAACTTACTCAACAAAATGAAGGAATGATGTGTCAAACACATTTTGCTCGTCATTTATTTATTGATTGATGTGCTTTATGCACATTTCTTCTTCTTTTCGCCTACAAACACGATTTTCCTCTCATCGTCTTCGCCTTTTTTTAGATCTAATACTTCACTAAACAAATAAAAGTCAATTGTCAATTTATTATTCTTGACATCGATAGCTATTTGATCCTCAAGACTATCGTCAATGAAGAAAAAAAAAGAAGAAGCAAAAAATAAGATCTATCATATCAATTCGAGATTCTCTTTCACTTACAGTTAGAATACATATGCCAAATAAAAAATCACGCATACAACTCGACATTGTACTCAATGTTTTCTCCTACGAGAGAGATCTTATCGATAATGATGTTTAAAACGAAAGAAACAAGAAAATCTCGAGCCTGTTCGCATATGATTATTTGAATCATTAAAATAAATCATGTTTTTCTCTTGTAACTATGGCAAAAACTTCTCTCTCTTTTATTGTATTTTAATTAAAAGAGAATTTAATGAATTAATACAAGATAAATAGACAGAAGAACATCTGATATTGATTACGAATAGTAATTTGTTTATTTTAGTACCATCGTTTTTCTTTTCAGTTATACAACAACAGTAATAGCAGAAAAAAAATACTAAGCAAAAGTTTTATAGTTTACAGACAAATAATCTAATAGTCAATGATCACGCACTGCTTCGATGTAAAGCAAAAGACTTCTCAGCTTTTTTTTTCTCCTTGAAGATTATCACGAAATGTTGTTTACATTTAAATTACGCGTCCATTTAGTCTCTAAACTCTTGTCCTGTCTTTGTGATCACGTGATCGTTTGACCTTATAGAAATAAAAGTGCAACAACATGACCGAATCACTTCACTTTTAACAGGTATTCATCAATTAGAATGATTAGTATGTCTAGTTAACCTACCTGTTCGACAAACGCGTTCGCTTTTTCGCTCATAATTGAGAACAAAAAAAGAGAAATGAGCCTAGACTTTCAATTGTCTATCGAGCGTTAATATGTTAGACAAGACAATAACATCACATCAAATCGTTCCAGAGAAAATCTGAACATGTAACAACATAGATGATGAGATTTCTCTCTTTTTTTTCTCCGTTCTTTTGTTCTTTGCCAGAACAGAAAAAATGACGATGCTTATTATCCAAAAGCTAATCTCATCGGGATAGTCACGTACATGAAAAACGCACTCTAACAGACAAAAGAACTTGTTTCGAAGTTTTCTTCTTCTTCTTTTTAAACATTCTCTATCTTCGATAAATTGCTTATGCAGCCTTTTCGTGACATGTAAAACACAGGTTCATTAATAGAGAAAAAGAAAACCAAATCAAAAATCATTCGAGCACAATTTTTTTCTCTTACATATTTATAGATTAATTATGAAGACGAATGTCAAGAATAAATATATTTTGTTTAATACAAGAATACAATAATAGACACTATATACGTACGTACTTTACTAAACAACATAAATAGAGAATAAATATGCGTAGAATAAACGAACAGAATCACCGTACAAACCATTCACTCTCAACGCACACACACATACACACATACACACACAGAGTTTGATTTTATTTTCGTTGGCAAATCTATTGTTTATCATCAAGTTCACCTTCGTCAGAATTAACTGTTTCTAAAATGCTGACTGTACGTGAAAGATACTTTTCACTTGATGATCGTGTTGCATGATTGCCCGAATAGCTTTGTATGCGTTTTCTTGCTCGTGGTGTTGCTAATGACGATTGACGTGCTAATTGTGAAACAGTTCGTTTGGGATAGTATAATTTCGCATCGGAAACCATGCGAACAAACATAGGACGTGGCCGTTTATCTTTCAATAGATTTGTTATTGGTTTATCGAAAGTTACATGATGATTTGGCGTGACTGTCGTAATTGTATTTGACTAGAACGAGAAAATTGAAAAGTCAAACAAGAATAAAAAACAAAACACATTGATTTACTCGAGCCTTGGCTGTGTCTGGTTGTTCTTCAACTGGATTTGTTTGTTCGACAGCAACGTTTTCTTGTTCCGTGTTATTTGTTAAATTCGCTGTTTGTTTAGCAGCTGCATCGAGTGAATCATTGGATGATGATTGTCGTCCGCTACGTTGAGCACGATAATCTTCAAGAACCTTATTGGCGTGATCTTGAATGGTTTTAAAAGCGACACGCATATCATCGACAGTCGGATATTTAGCACAAACAGCAAAACGTATGATATAAATCTCATTGACCATCGATGGAACCATATGAATAAGACCCGAATCGTTCAATGAAAGAAGTAGCTTTTGACTTAATTTATTACTACCCTGAAGGAAAAACGAAGAGATAAAACAGAAAAAAACGAGAGAGTAGATTTTCTCGGTGTCAAATTACTTTTAAACGAAAACACACGAGACCTAATGTCACATCACCAATGATTTCAAAACGATTGTCTTGAGCAATTAATGATGCAAAGATTTTCGCCAAACGACAATGCTAAAGACAAAGACGAACGTTTCTTTTTAATTGAATTCGAAAACAACAACAATACTTCGCGAATATAATGTCGGAGACCTTCGATACCGTAACTTCGAATAGCAAACCAAAGTTTAAGCGAACGAAATCGTCGACTTAATGCCACACCCCAATGCTAAAGAATCAGAATTGAATTCATGACAGTTATTCAATTATTTACATACACGATAATCAACTGCTTTCTGAGCGTGTTTATGTTGAAGATAGAGTGGATCGACCGACATTGCGTTAATCAAAGCAAATTTATCTCGAACCCTAGATTAAGAAAATCAATTCAATATTCTTTTTATAGAATAAAAGTCAAACAAACCAAAAACATGAACAATCAAAATTCATCAACAGCCATTTATTCGGATTTGTATTAAACGAATCTGCAAACTAAGATCATAACAAATCAGATTTATTCTCTCTTCTCGTTCATAGAATTCAAATAAAACCTACATGTAAACCTTTCATGATATATCGATATTCTTCACAAATAAAAGCACTGCCTGCATAAGCTCCATCGACATGAAACCAGAGTTTTTCACGTTGACAAATTTCACCGATTTCTTCGAGATTATCATACGAACAACAGGATGTCGTTCCTAATGTACCCGAAACGAGAAATGGTATTAAGCCTTTTTCTTTATCGGCACGAATCGCTTCTTCTAATGTTTTTCCGCGTAAAGAAAAATGTTCATCAACAGGCAATTGTCGAACACGAACCATACAAATCAAACCAGCTTTTTCAACACACGAATGCGCCTAAACACAAGAAACACGAACTTATCAATCAAAATCATTTCGTATTTTCATATACAAGCTTCGATGTATAGCAAACTAATCGAGCTAAAATCTGTCCATCTTCCATCAATGGATCTGCCAGACGTTTACTTGTTATTTTCTTTGTACGTGCTGCTAACATAGCCACAAGAATACATTCACTTGCCGAACCCTATTCGAAAATATTCTTATTGTTTGTTTTCTCGAAAATGAAATCTGTTTACGAGAAGAACTCCACCACCAATATGTCGTGATTGTTTCGTTTCGCCATTGCTCATTGTTTCGTGTAGATTATCGTCATTTGTTTCTTCATCACTTTCGGGTAATTCTTCTTCTTCTTCATCGTCACTATCTTTATTATCACGACTCGGATCGAACGGAAGAAAATCTGTGGGTAAGGACATCATTCGACCTATGAAATTAAACATTCAAACAAACAAAAAAAAACTATTTCGCATAATCAAAACTCATCGTTCCTACCGATCCAATCGAGCATAATAGTTTCTAATTCAGTACATGCAGGACTTGCTGCCCATGAAAATCCGACAATGCCTAGGCCAGCTGAAAGCATATCGCCAAGTATCGATGGATAACTATTACCGGCTGGAAAATAAGCATGAAAACGTGGATGTTGCCAATGTGTTATTCCCGGCATAATGGCTTGTTCGACATCTTTCATGATATCGTCCCATTTTTCACCTGTTTCAGGCGCATTTTTCGGTAACATCGGTCGCAAATAACCTGGTTCGACTTCCGGTGTTACACGACGTTCTCTTTTTTTATATCAAAGCAAAACAAAAAACTAATAAACTCATCGTTTATTTTCGATATTGAATCGTACCTGATATGTTTAAGATAATCGGCAATGTAATCGATCATTTCTTTTCCTCGTCGACGAAATTCTGCATCATCCATGCCGGGAACAGACGAAATTGATTCATAATGAGAATTTTGTAGAAGATTTTTGTCATTTTCATTGATCGTACTACTCAAAAAGCAAAACGTTTTCAAAGCAAACTTGAAAAGAAAGAAAAAAAACGAAAACCATTTTCTTCGAAAACAACGTCTCGGTATAGTCAACTGGCATTGATAGGACGGTTTCGGAGACGAAATCGCAAGTGATGCTTGCGTTACTTCAATCATCGTGTCTATATCGATCGACAACAAATAAACTAACACAATTCCTCAGTACGTTTTTTTTTCTCTTCATCTTCAATCGACAACATCTGTTTGCCAAATATCTCATCCTCATTAGACAAATTCTAGTGCAAAATTCGTCCTTACGCTTGTTGTTTTTGGTGAGGTAGATCAAGTCTAATTAGATTATCATTGGTTTTAATTGAAATCTGTCGAGATATTCGAGTTGCTGGGCTTTGACGTTGAGTTCGAGGAGAATGATTTACGATTGGCACGATACGATCAAAGAAATTTGTCATCGGAAATGATGAACTTGTTTCAGGCTCCGGTGGTGGTGGTACTGGTGCAGTTGTCGGTGCAATCGGTTGTGGATTCGAATGAAATAAATTGCTCAGTTTATTATACAATGTGCCCAAACTTTTATCCATAGTTGTTCTCTTTTCGATTTAATGTTGATCAAAGACGATGAATCAATCTAATGTTGATTGGATTTCTTGGTTTTTCTCTTTTCTTCATCGTTCATCAAACATCCTGCTGAACAGCAATAATCAAACTCGAGCTTTTTTTCTCTCATTTTTCTGTCTACACACTTGAACATTTTCTTTTTTCTTATGACAACAATAAAAATGATGATGGCTCATTACAGAGAAAAGCAAAATCGATTAAAATTTGTGCTAATTTCTTTTTTTTTCTCTCTCTCTCTCTCTCTTTTTCACAGATAATAGCAAAAAAATATTGTCACGTAGAATCAATGATTTACGATTGTTTAGAGAAGTGCTCGTTGTTTCTAAAAAGAACTGAGATTGAACACGCTCTCGTCTTCTTTTTGTTTTTCTCTTCTCTTGCCGGTAAACGAACAAATAGACAAGTACGAAAGCAAGCAGAGTCGGAAGTCTTTCTTTATTTGTCCAACGATTTTTCACGCCCACCGAAGATCTTCTTTCTCTCTCTCTCTCGCTCTCTCTATTTCTCTATATCGTTCTACTGCTGCTTCTTCTTCAACGAACAACTTCCTGTGTATATATGTGTGTGTATTGTCTAATACGGAAATAACTTGTTCAATCGATTAAAAAACCTGACGTGAAAAACAACAATGCTAATCAAAATCACATCAATTTATTATTAAGAATTCACATAATATGAAACAACGAATAGATAGGATAGATAGATAGATAGATATGTACAAATATATTCTCTTGTCGGTAGTTATGGTTTAAATAAACTAAGTGAATTTTGCCGACGTTTTTGTCGAGCAAAAGCATACATTAATTCGAAAACAGATGATGGCGAAAACGATGTTCTCGTTGATTCACTTGTAGCAATTGATTTCGTGTCATCGAAATTCGAAGGTGTTGGAAAGAGATTCTCTTCAGTTTGAGGGAGAAGTCTAATAGAAAAAGTTACATATAGAAAAACGAATATTGTATGAAATCGTACTTGAAAACTTTATGATCGTCTAAAAATTGCCGTGAATCATTGCCATTGATTCGATTCGAATCTTCTTTGATATCAGAAAAGATTTTCGCATTGTACAACGATTGCAGAATTGTAATTGCTTGAGTTCTGAAAATTAGAAAGCAATCGAAATCTTTCTTTTTGTCGTTGTTTGTTTTTACCGTGTAGCTGTTGTATTATTGTTATTATTCGATTGTTGTTGAAGAATAGTTAACATACAATTAATGGCATCTGATGATGAAAAACAATTTTGATAAGTTTTGAAAAAATGTCGTTTCTTTTTCAATTTAATCGATGAACGAAAACTTTCGACAAGATTATTCCACTAAACAAACAAATAGATTTTGTTCTTCTTTTTTTTTTAATGAATTTACCATTCTAGTTGCACGATATTGAGGCGCTTTAGGTTTCTCATACATTTTTCCAATCGACAACAAAACGAACAAGTTCACGTCGTTTTTTTTTAAATACAAGACGTTCAAACAAAGACGCGCGTTCCGTCCGTTAGATCAACTGACCAGTCGTATTTTCGTTCAGACGAGGTCGCTACGTGCATCATCTGGCTTCAATCGAGATTAGACATCTTATGCATTTTTATATCTACTGAAAATCGTTTTTTTTATTGAATAAAGGTATATTACAAAAAAAAATCATTGACATGAAAAGTTTGTGTCTACATGGAATTACACAACAACAAAAAGAAAACAACAACAATAATAATCAATTAGATAATATACATGCAATGATGATTAACAACAGATAAAAAAAACCGAAAACGAAAAGTTAACAACAGTAACTTGTGAAAATATTTGATTTTTTATGGTGTAAATACGGAAAGGAATGACATTCGAAACAAAAATAACGAAGTCCTGCGATGATATGTGATCTTAGGGAGAATTTGTTCGATAAGAACCATCTCCTGGCATCAGTGTTTCGACCGATGATGATTCAGAATTCAAACAATTCGTTGTTGTCATGTGCGATTTGTCATCACGTTCCTAGTAGAAGAAAGAAAATCAAATATTAATATCATATTAAAATTCCATAACTACAAAATTTACTTTAAGTAAAACAGCTAAATAATCAAATTGAAAGAGAAGATTTAGCCGACTATCAATGTAATTATCTTTCGATCCACCGGGTCCATTCAATGTACAAGCTGCAAAGCCACATATTAATACAATATAAGCAAGAAGATAACAAAGCCAAAGTGTAATATGATGATAATTCGGTATGTCAATGTATTGTTCACATACCATCCAAAGACTTCGCCAAATTTGTACGACACTAACAAATGCTAATAGATGAAATACATTTGATAGAATTGAATAAACAATTTCATGTTTGGTCTTGATAAAACATTGAACAAATGGTATTTGAAATAAAATCAAAGCAAAAAATAAAACATAACCAATGAGAAATGAGATTCCCATTGAAAATGATTTATTTTCGGGATAGATGTATAAATCCGAGAGATTGTATAAGCCACGCCATGCAACAACAATCAATGGCGCTTCGACAAGCTCGTAAAGAATAAAATCAAATGTATATTGCCAATAACGTTTGTTGGATATGGTATATTTTGAACCCATGAGAAAATGCGTTTCCGTATCGACACCAATAAGAAATGGTGCTGAATTAAGATTATAAATTGATTTCATTGAAAGAAGAAATACAATACTGATGATTAATTCAATTACAAGATGATACCATTGATTGCTCGTCAAATCCAATAGATTCCAAAGCCCACGCCATTGATTAATGTAAGCAAAGGCAATGAACAATGTCGAAAAACGAGCCATTGTTTGTCCAATCAATTTCTTTTGATGTTGTTCGTAGAAATTCTGAAGAGGATTTTGCAATAAATAGATCGAATAGAGTAGGATGAGACCAGTAATCAATGAAATTAATGCACTTATGAGTGCGTCAGATGGTAGAATAAAAACATCAAGTAAATCCCATGCACCACGCCAATGTATATTGACTAATGGTGTAATAACAAATGCCGATAGAAGCATATCAACGAGAAAATATTTCATAAACGAATAGGAATTGGACTTTTGAATTTGAATATCTTGATGATAAACGGGAATTTCGATGTCATTTTTATTGTTTAAAAGTGGACGAGCAAGACTGGTCTCGCTGCTTGATGTACTCAAATTGAGATATGTTTGATATGGTGGAGGAGTTGGATGATTTGATGATAATGTAGGTAAATCATCGGTATGTAAAACGTCACTATCGACAATGCCAATCATTGGAGAAATATTCAGTTCCGAAGATGGGGTGAGAAAATGATCCGGAGTTGTGAGATAATCTTCGTCTTCGGATGGCATTGAAGATGAAAGCATTGGTTTATAATCAGCTGAATTCGAAGTGTTTATAATCTGTGCCATACAGCCAATAATATGAATACCAGTAGGTATAGCTGAAGGCAAAGCCAAACGAATTTTCAATTAATTCAGATAATAATTTGCATGGCATGATGTTGCTTTTTAATAAAATCGCTTAACATCCAATCGACAACTATTCGACAAGAAAAATTGAAAATCAAATCGAACAAAAAATCGTTCACTTACCACCCGAGAACGTTCGTTCAGAAAAGAAAGCCACTCTAGTTGCTTTTGTTTTTTGTTTTTTGAAAATGATGAGATGAACAAATGATGAAATACTTCTTTGTATTTTAGTTCGTTGTGAATCTGAAAGGATGTTTAGAAGAGAAAAACAACGTTACGAGAGTTCACCATTGCAACGGAGAAGAAAAAGCAAAAAAATATTCTTCCGCGAACGATGTCGACAAATAAGCGGAGGAAAAAGAAAACTGACAGACTTGGAGTAAATAATATTACCGAGGAGAAATTCTATCGACGAATGATGAAACAGACCTTTTTTTCCTCGTCCTTCGTTGCTGCTGCCGATCGACATAAGGAAGAAGGAAAAACAACGTCTCATGACGTCAGATTTTACGGGAAATGAACAAAGCATTGAAAATCTATTGGATTATTTTTCTCTTTTATTTTTAACCATGAATACCTCGTGATCATCTCTAATTGTAAAATATCTTCGAAAAAAAAATTCGAATTAAATGAGGAAAAAATTCGAATCATTTTTTTTATCGAACAAAAATATTCGGGGATGTTTCCTGACATGTTTGTTCTCGAAAGAGGACTCTGGTTGACAAGAAATACACAACTTACGAGAGATCTACGCAAACAAGCAACATCGTAGTAGGTTTTATGTAATAAAAATCGACAACAGCAAGAAATACGAAAATATGACGATATTTATTTGACAAGAGTAGTTAGTAGGCGGAAAACTATTTCGTTTTTGTGAGTAATAAAAAGAATCTGATCGAATGCCAATGTGACGGCATCTTCTTTATTATTTGTAGATAACAATAAATAGAGCATAGATCGAGAAATATCCGAAATATTTTATCATTAGTTTGTTTTATTTTGACATATTCGAATTCCGAAAACAAATATCCATGGGTGAAATAATTATAACATACTATATATTTTTTTTTGTAAATCGGAACAATTAGATCTCAATGTTTTCCTTTTATTTTGATGTGTGTGTGTGTGTGTGTTTGTGTAGGTGTAGATTTCTCTCGTCATTTTTTTCATTTTTTCTAAATATATATTATAAATATTCAGTTATGGATCATAGATGTCGGAAATGAGAAAGTTCTTAATATTCTCTTATTATTATTGCTATTTAAATAATGGTTTGCATGACATTAGAAAAAGGGAGAGAAAAAGAAAACACAACAGACAATCAATGTTTAATATCGTTTAAACCTGTTTCTTTTTTTTTCTCGAAAGCAAACTAAATAAAATTTCCACAAAATCAATCGGTTGTGTTTGTACTTCGATTCTTTTTTTTATAATCATTATATAGATTTGTATGTGTTAATGCGTGTTGTTTTATTATTGAACAAGTCTGCATTTATTTGAGAAAGAAAAAGAAAGAAGTTTTCTATTTCTGTATGTTCACACGCACACATTACTAAACTTCCAAGGATCGTAAGAGCGGAAAAAAGGGAAAGAAATAATGAAATGATAGACAGGCAGCAGTCGTTGCAGTTCCAGTTTAACAGAAGAAGACGAGATGAAGCGAGAGAGAGCGAGAGAAAAAAAAGAAAGAGAGAAACAAGAAAAAGTTCGATAACGTTCGGCCTTTTTTCTCGTTTTTTTTTCTTCTTCTTCTTTTTTTGTCATTGTGCGTCCTCTTTTCGTCATTGCAACAACCTCCCACACGACAATGTCATCTAATCTACAGTATTTTAGCGCACATGTTAACAGATAGACAGGAAAAAAAACCTTAGATAAAGAAAAAGGAGAAAAAATGTATCGTAATTCTGTTGTTATTATTATTATTATTATTATTGGTAGTGACATTGTGTGAGTATCGTACTTGTTAAGGTCTATTTCAAGGTCTATAATGACAACGAAAGATCGAAAATATCTATCGATTCATTCGTCACACGATTTTTAAATCGAACCTCGATGTGCAACTGTCGCACATTATCTCAGACATTTCTGATTTCATGTTCTATTCCCAAGTCTTTTCTTGTTCTGTTACTCATCAACGAGAAACATGCAAAAGCTCTGGATGTGCAAACTAGCGAGACGAATTCTATTCGTTTTTTTTCTTTTTCTCGATCTCGATCTCGATCCTTTCTTCTTTTCCTTCTTTTCCCGCTCTCCCTCGTTCTCGATTTATTTCCACAAAACACTTTTCTTTCAATCACCTATATTGAGCATATGTGTGTGTGCGCTATCTATCCCGTCTCTTTGACAAGCATAAACATGCATTTTTGTTCAACAACAGTCGTTGTTGACGACAAAAGAAAGCGAAGAAGAAGAAGAAAAAGCTGAAGAACACCGCCGTTTCTGGAATACGCGCACGGCTAAGAAAGAAACAGAAGACGATGCTATGTGCACGCGTACAATTCGCTATTTTTAGCTCTTTCCAACTCTTTAGTCTACGACCATCAACCGACGCGCGTTTTCTTTTTTGCATTTGTTCTTTGACAGCAAACAAGCGAGCGCGTCGAAGATCCCACCCATTCAGTGAGCTGGTTGTTGCTTTCTATTGCAACAGGAATCTTTTTTCTTCTTCTTCTCTTATTCTTCTTCTTTTTTTCTTCGTCATCTTTCGCTTATGTTCGCACATAACATTTCTAGATCATCATTATCATCATCATCATCATCGAGCATTATTAACGCTACTCTCTTCGGTTTTTTTCTTCCCTTCCCTTTATACATTATATATGTTTGACTATGTTAAAACGACGATGTGTTACAATTTCAAGCATGCATCATTGGCCTGTCGATTGGATGATTGATCATTATCGTTCATTGACACCACTACAACATGTAGCGGTGTATTTCACTAATAATATATGGTAAGTATCATTAAAGAATTATTTTCCACCTACACATATTCGTATTCATGTGTGCATGAAAGATTTTCTTACAGGCAAAAGTTCCTCGCTCGAGATCTTTTTTTTTTATTCTTGTTTCTTTTTTTCATTTGGTCAAATATAATTTAAGACAAAGTGGTTTTCTTTCTCGTTAAATAAATGACATAAAGAGAGTAAAGAAAGTAGGATGTATGCCGTTGACACATACACATTGAGTTATTTCTTCTTTTTCTTCATCCATTCGGAATGTCACAGTTCAGAAGAAAAAATGACAAAAAATGTAAAAAAGAAGAAGAAGAAGAAGAAAAAAAAAGAAGAAGGAGGAAACGAGTTCTTGCGCGTCATCAAAATATCTTCAGTTGTTTCTCATGTTTTCTTTCTTTCTTCTTCTTCTTTTTTTTCTTCTTCTTCTATTCAAAATAAATAATAAACATTTTATTTTGTCAAAATGATCGTTATCTCATGGGAGATTTTCCTTTTTTGTTTCAAGCTCATGTCGATAAAACTAACAACTAACATACGATGAGCACTACAACCAATTCTCAACAACCGGTGACATTATCGTCCGAAGAAGTTGTATCTCCGCCTCCTCCACTTATACCTCGTTCAGCTATTATAACTGAACATCGTTTGAAATCACGTCCAGCTGGTGTCGATCTCGATACAAATAAACTCTCGACAACAATAAAACGTTCACAAGCAATATCAAATATTCAAGATTTAGATGAAGACAGTCCGGTGACATTCGAAATCGAACCGAGTGAACATCATCATGCACGAAAAAAAGTTCAATTACAACATCCATCTGTACTCAATCGTATTTTAAATGAAACTCTCGATAAACAAACAACAACGACGAGTATCGCTGGCGATGAATCCGATACACGTTCCGAATCAAGTGAAAAAACTCCCGAATATATCGAAGAAGAACGTCCTATTCTACCTGGTATACATGTTAAAGGTGCGACATTAAATCGTCTCTTAAGAATTCTAATCGATTCATTTCAACCTGATGGAACAATTCTCGATCAAAGTGAATATCCTAAAGTGTTTTTTCTCATGCATAAATGGATTATGGAATCGGAATATTTGAGTAATATGTTATATGATTTGTATAAACATTATGGTGATGATTATAAACGAACGAATAATGTCAATGAAAAACAAGTTTTTAAAGATTATCAATTACGTGTTTGTCAAGCATATAGGTTAGCAGGATTAAAATTAAAATGACAAATTCAAACAGAACGAATTTATTTGTATTTAGTTTTTGGATGAAAAACTTTCCCATGCATTTCGATCTTGATAAACGTTTAAAAGATGCTTGTGAAAAAATTCAACGTGTTATCGAAGCATCGGGCGATACTGAGTCTATGAATTTAGTTGATCTTTCACAAATGTAAGGAACTTCGATCTGTCTCTCTCTCTCTCTCTCTACATTCTTTACTTTGTAGACCATCGTTTGATTGGATGCGTCAAATGACAGTTCGAAATCAAATGAAAAATAAAACTGTTTCGCTCGGTTTCAATAATATTGAACCGCAAACACTCGCAGCTCAATTAACCTATCTTGAATGGAAAATTCTTCGACGAATTACATTCACAGATTATAAAACTTATGCAATCAAAAATACTCTCCAAGATAATCCACGTTTAGAACGATCCATACAATTTTTCAATGGCCTATCGACATGGATACAATGTATGGTATTAAGTAAAATGACGCCAAAACAACGAGCGGAAATTATACATAAATTTCTCGAAGTTGCAAAAGTAACAAGCAAAGAAGACAATTGATCGAATGAAATATTCGTATTCTTTTTTTGTAGCATTTGAGAGAATTACAAAATTTTAATACATGCCTCGCTGTTATTGGAGGCATTTCGCATAGTGCATTAGCACGTTTATCAAAGACAATGATGTGTTTGTCGACTGAAGATATTAGAGTATGTATATCTCCTTTATGTTGAAAGATGAATTTCGAATTTCTTTTTTTTCAGTTTCTCGGCGAAATGACGGATTTGCTCTCATCGAATTCGAATTACGCACAATATCGTAAAAGTTTATCGGAATCTGAAGGATTTAAAGTTCCGATTATGTAAGATTTTGATTCATTGAACGATATAAATGAAGTCATTTGTCTTTTTTTTGCTATTAGTGGTGTTCATTTGAAAGATATTATTTCTCTTCATGTTGCATTACAAGATCGTCTTGAATATGATTTAATTAATTTTCGTAAATTAGTTCAACTTAGTATTGTTTTTCGAACATTGACCAATCTACAAGCATCAGTACCACCTGTTCAAGCGAACAATGATTTAATAAATCTATTGACTGTAAGAAAAAGAAAAGAAAAGGAAATTTGAAAATGAAAAGAAACATTTATTTAGCTTTCGGTCGATTTGAGCTATACAGAAGATGAAATCTATGAATTATCATTGGCTCGTGAACCACGATCATCTGTTTCTTCGGTAGAGAGAGAGATTGTCGATTTTTGTTTCATTATGATTTATTTGTCAAATTTTTAGCCTGATCAAGCAACTCGAATTCTTCCATCGGGCGAAACAACAACCGATAATAGCACCGATGTCTATAAGAAAAAAGAACAAGTTCAAAATCCTGTTTTTGCTGATTGGGCCGCAGGCGTCAGTCAAACAATAGACATTCAAACAATTCAACGACATGTCAATGCCATGGTCGAAGCTGTTTTCACAACCTATGATCACGATCGTGACGGTTACATATCTCATACGGAATTCGATGAAATTGCTCAGAATTTTCCATTTATCGATACATTTACAGTTCTCGATGCTGATCAGTACGATGAATTGCTTCGTTTTTTTTCCTCAATTTATGATCATTTTTTCGTCTAGAGATGGAATGATATCGAAAACTGAAATGCGAAGTTATTTCATTCGAGCTAAATATCACGATTTAAAAGGCGAATTTAAACATGATTTCCATGAAACAACTTATTTCAAGCCAACATTCTGTGTACATTGCACAGGTCTACTCTGGGGTTTAATAAAACAAGGTTGGAAATGTAAAGATTGCGGGATTAATGCTCATCGACATTGCAAAGATCAAGTCGTCATGGAATGTCGACAAAAACGACCGCATACTGTCAATAAACAAGGTTCAGTGACGGACTCACGTCCAAGTCGAAATTCATTTCGAATACGTAAAACTCGAAAACAAAAAGCAACACAAACTGAAGACATTAATTTCTCTTCATCGACATCATCAGCCACATCCGAAAGTTGTACGAGTTCATCCGATGATGAACATCCGCATCAGCACAGTCTCGATAAATCCACACATCATAACTACTGGCATTTGAGAAAACCTTCATCATTAAAACGTCGAAAACAGATACTTTCAGACTCGAATGATGACTATTATTATACACATCCACCCTCACCACAACAAGCAAGTTCCTTAACAACAATAACAACAGTCAATAGTTCGACATCGACCAATATTCTGCCCATTCAACAGCTAATTCCTCGTGGACCATTGATTTGTTCGGATAGTTTCGAGAAATGGAACGATCGACCATTTACATGGAATCGTCCGTTACCATCAACGAATCTTCTCACGCCTATTCCAAGTGTTTCTGAGAAAACAACTGATACATCCCTATTAACAACTGATCACCACGATCAAACACATCAACAACCTTTGTACGGTCAGGGATCGTTTCTCGAAGGTGACGTTAGCGATGATGATACATGTTTTACATCGAATCTCACTGACACAACCATACCACCTATACGAATACCATCCAATTATGGTAGTAGTCAAAATTTAAATTGTCGAAAATTATCTCTCACTGAATCACTACGTTCATTGCCGACGAAATCTGACCCGACACAAGTCGAAATCTTCGAACGTTTGAGACAAGCTGAAGAAGATAAGAAACGTTTAGAAGTTGAAAATCGTGCAATGAAACAAGAACTTGTTCGAACGAAATCGAAAATATGTTCATTAAAACGTGAAATGAGTTCCATACAACAATTACATTTAGCTCAACAACAAGTTCATGTTCACGCTCAATTATCAGCTCCAACGATCGTTTCTCATCATTTACATCCGACTGATCAATCCAATCATTATTATCTTCTTACAAATGATTTTCCAAATCTTTCATTAACTAATTCTGATCAAACAACTGAAGTCACACATGGAAATATAACGAATACATCATCATCAACTCAAACACCACCGTTAAATAACCCTGTAGCATCTTCTTCCACCACCACCACCACCACAAATGTTGATTCAACAAATTCACCATCCGATGAACAATTACGACTCTATCTCACTGAAACATTACAACGAGAAAAAGATAGTGCCGTTTAGTCAAAACAAAACCTTCGAATGCTGGTCATTCATTCACCTATAATTACAGTCTTTATCTCTCTTTCTCTCTATATATATGTATACCAAAATTGTTTTCTCTATTCAAGATGCTGGTACATTCCTATTGTCGTCAATTTTTTTCTTCTTCTTTTTATATAATACATATATCTGTTTGAAAACAAAAAGAAAAAGAAAAAAAACGGAGTCTAGTGAACTTGGTGTTGAATAATAATGTTTTTGTTTGTTTGTTATTATTATTGTTGAGACGAATAGTTGAGCTGTTAAAATTGAGTATATGGATGATAGAGAAGTGTAGTTATATCAGCTCGATAGAATGGACTCATGACTAATGTTTGACGAAGTACATCGTTAAGAGCAGGATCTGCAGGAGGAAAAAATCCTGGCGGTGGATTGGCAGCATATGGCGAGTAGAATGGTGGTCGACCGTAGAGCATATAGTAGAGAATAGCACCTAATGACCATATATCTGCTTTGGGACTGTATGATCGTTGTAAACCAGACCGATCTTGCATAATTTCCGGTGCACTTTGAATGAACAAAGAATTTCTCAGCAAAAATTTCAAAGAAATCAATGAATTACGTGAAAAACATGGTGCCTAAACCTGCTTGTCCTAATGCATTCGCTCGTTTCGATGTACCTAAGTCAGCAATTTTTAATATTGGCCCAAAAAGAATTAAATTATCTGGCTTAAAATCCATATGAACAATTGCATTTCGATGAAGTGTGTAAATAATCGAAACCATTTGTTTCCAAAAATCTTTCATCGTAAATGGATCTAAAGCTGGACCGATCGTTTGTCCTCCTGCTCGTAAACGATCGATATATGTTCGTAAATTTTCTCCTCCTAATTCCATGACAATAAAAGCTTCGAAAAACAAAACAAACAACTAACTATCGAATTAAAGTCAATCGTATTTGTTCTTACATTGACCAGTGCTTGGTTCGAAATCAAAATCATAGATATAAACAACATGATGTGATTCTCGTCTCAATCGTTCTAATAATGCAACTTCATTTAAATAAGTTTGAACTATTCGTTGACTTTTCGCTGGTGGTAAACCACGTAGATTATTAACTTTAACAGCGACAGGTGAGCCATCAGGTGAACTTGCCGAAAAAACCGCACCTGAATATAATGAGAAAATTAGTGATTTGTACAAGTTATTCGACATTTATTTACCAAACGCTCCTTGACCTAAACGTCGCTCGATAACATACGGTTGACCATGAATATAAACCGTTTCTCCAATATAACCACTTCCCCTAAATATACGACCTACAAATCAAATACCATCTAATCAAACTCATTTTTTTTCTGTTCAACAAACTTAATAGACCACCCATAGTGTTCTCGTATACGTCATGCAATAACCTTCGACTCTGTTTTTTTCTTAGTATATATGAATATAATTACGAAAGCAATACACTTCGAAAATTAATGTATAGGTATATAGAGAGAGATAGTGTGAGAAAGAAAATATATATGTATGTCTGTTCCACATGAGTGGATCATACCAAGCAAATATACATGCAGGCACGAGTCACGGTTTGTTTGTTTCTTTCGTTTTTTTTTCGTTTCTTTTTTTTATTTTGTATAGCAAATCTACTCATTGTGCTTTATTTAACTCATGAGACATGGGTGATTTAATTACGCATTGACGTTTGTCGTCGTTGTCTTCTTCTTCGTCATTGTGTTTTTCAAAATGCGAACAAATTAATTGATAAAATCAAGAGAGATTTACTGTCATTGATCAACTTTTTCGATATGTTCGATTAAATCCTTTTGTCAATAAGTAATCAATCATTTTTTAAACATTCTTTCGTATCGATACGAAATGAGGATAGAAAACAAAAACAAAACGAAGAATGTTAACTTCTAGTTTATTTCAGATCATGCGAGAGTACAAGTTAGTTATTCTAGGCAGTGGTGGTGTTGGTAAAAGTGCGTTGACTGTTCAATTTGTACAGGGATTGTTTATTGGAAAATATGATCCAACTATTGAAGATTGCTATCGAAAAGTAGAATAAGATTGTCGAATGAGAATTCTTTTGATTGTATCGTGTTTTTTTTGTTTTAGCAAATCGAAATCGATGGGATTAATTGTATGTTAGAAATTCTCGATACAGCTGGAACAGTAGGTGAACAAAAGCTCAATTGAATTCGTTTAAGAGATAAATTACGAACATTCTAGGAACAATTTACTGCCATGAGAGATTTGTATATGAAAAATGGTCAAGGTTTTGTTCTTGTTTATTCAATCACATCTCAGGCAACATTTAACGATCTAATTGATATTAAGGATCAAATTATGAGAGTAAAAGACATCGGCGAAGATATACCGATGGTACTTGTGGGTAATAAAATTGATTTAGAAGACGAACGTGTCGTTGGTAAACATCAAGGTGAATCATTAGCTCGATCGTTTGATTGTACATTTCTTGAGTCATCAGCTAAATTAGAAATTAATGTTCATGAAGTAAATATTGATTTTCGAATGATAAGAGAAATGAAAGGTTTTTCTCTGTAGATTTTCTTTGATCTTGTTCGACAAATTAATCGACGAGGCCAACGAGTGAAACCAGCTAAAGCGGTGCATGCTCAAGAATATGATCAAGCTTATGAGCAAGGTTATTCATCGTCGCATTACCATGAACAATCAGCTCGAGACTGTTGTGTACTTTTATGAATTAAACTAATAAATACAAAATATCAGGATTTTTCTTCGTTCATGACTAAAATCTGACGTAAGAATGATTCATTCTTATCGAAACTTTTTTCTTTTTCATTGAATACAAGAATTTCGTCATGTGAAGGAAGAGAAAAAATAAAAAGCAAAAGAGAGAGAGAGAGAAACGGTGAAACATAACGAAATAAAATCAGACTCGACGAAAAATTACTCTTGACTGTTGTCAACGACGAAAACTTGTTCTGTTCGGCTTTTTTTCCTTTCGTTTCAAAATGCCAGTATCAGAGTATAAACTATGCGTTTTTGGATCCGGTGGTGTCGGAAAATCATGTCTCGTATGTTTGAAATTCACATTGAAATTCTATTTTCTTCTTTTCGTATTAGACAATGCAATTTGTTCAAGGTATTTTCATGCCAAAATATGATCCGACTATCGAAGATGTTTATAAAAAGGTTTTTATTTTGAAAACCTTGAGTCTCGTTTTTCTCTCATCTTTCGAGTTATTTAGACAGTTGAAATCGATGGCAAACAATACTCATTGGAAATTCTCGACACAGCTGGAACAGTAAATGCCTAACGAACAAAAAAACTTCGTAATTGTTTTGTTCTTTTAGGAAGAATTTTCAGCTATGAGAGATTTGTACGTTAAAAGTAGCCATGGTTTTGTTCTTGTTTATTCAATAACATCTCAAGCAACTTTTAACGATCTCGATGAATTTTACGATCGAATTATTCGTATTAAAGATGTCGAATCTCAAGTATGAAATTGAAGCGAACGACTTAATCCTAATTGAAATATTTTTATTTCAGGGTCAACCATCGTTGGTTTTAGTTGGAAATAAATGTGATTTAGAAGATGATCGAGTTGTTAGTCGATTAACTGGCCAAGACTTAGCAAGAAAATGGAAATGTACATTTTTAGAAACATCGGCAAAGAATCAACTCAATGTCAATGAAATCTTTTTTGATCTTGTTCGACAAATAAATCGAGTTTCGAATAAACAAAATATTCGTCAAATTCGAGATGGAAATCAAGCTGTCAATCGACCGGTTAATCCAAAGCCGACGCAGAAACCACCGAAAAAATCCAAACATCGTCAAGATAAATGTGTTCTACTTTAATTACATCGGAAAAAAACAAACATTTTCCCTTCTACGTAAATATTTTATTCTCGTATTCTTTTGAAAAATAAAAACGAAAATTCTCAATTACATTTTTCTTCTAAAAATATCTATATACAAAATAAAAAATCGATAATCACAGATAAATCATTTCTTTTTCGTCCAATCAGATTGATAACGACGCGACATATAATATTCATATGCAGCTCGATTGCATATCGGAAGCCATTCACTAGCTTGTTCTTCAACAGCCTTCAATACAAAACGAAGAAAAGAATTTTATTGACAAGGTTATTTCGAATCTACCTGAAGGTAAACATAAGCATCGGTACCATGTCCATCAATCGAATGAATTTCCATATCACCGTTGAAATATCTTGCGTAGAGACGACTCTAGAAAATACACGTTTTGTGAATCAATTAAATAATTTCGAACATACGATGGGCAGACCATAACCGAAACCAGCTAATGGAACAGGTGCGCAATGTTGAGTTTCATCGAAAGGTAGCGGCCGTGGTGCAGTGGAATACATATAACGAAAGATTTTATCGACTCTCGAACGTGGAATACCACCGCCTCGATCGCTAATAAATCAATCAAATAAAAATCCATTGGTTTTATCTGTGATTACCTTATTCGAATCGTTAAATCTTCTTTAGCTTTGACCATATCAACCTAGAATAAGTTCACATTTGTCGTGTACTCATAAAAACAGAAAGCAAATGTCAAATAATACGAACGACAATCGGTGGTAATGGTTCGTTGGAATTTTTACTTTCGTTGTATTCAACTGTTGCACGCATTGCATTCTAAATAAGTCAAAATCAACGATTCGAATATCTTCTTTCGAATTCAATTCAGCAATACTTTAAATAATTCGAACATCACATGATACAAATGTGAAGGTACATAGGCAATTTCAATAGGTTCATTCGAATTGATTGCTTGAAAATCAAAGAAAGTTTTCTTTTTTTATATGACTGTTTTATGATTACCATTGAGACTGCGAAGTTCTAGTGAAGGTGAAGTCAAATAGTAGCCTTCGCAGAGAAATTGAGCATTTTCAAATGCTTCTATTGAATCGAGAGAAAAAGAAAATGAATTAAAACGAGAAATTACAAGTACAAATGTTTAACCTCTGATTGTATCTTCGACATAACAATTAGGATCCACAAAACCAAGATGCGTAGGATGTACAGGCACTTCATTACCGAAGCACATTGCTAATTGAATTGAAAATGAACAAGAAAAGAGAAGATATTCGAAATGTTTTACTATGCTGATAGATGAGCAGTCGAATTGATATTCTTGATAAATAGAATCGATTGAGAAAATATTGAATTTGCGATTCTTCATATTCTTTAATTTGTCCTAAATCGGAAAATTCCATATAACCCTAGAGAAAACCATGCAAACCAAACGCTCGAATCGATATTTACTTGCGCTAATGTTTCGACAACGCTGCTGTGACGTTTGCGAATATTTTGTAAGACTTCAGTGAAACTATTTTGATCGAAAACAAAAATTGTTGATCATTTTCTTTTCTTTTCACTACAACAGGTTGATTTTTACTTGCAAACGACTTCTTTCGTCGGTTTTAAACCTTTAAATGTGTGTAATTCAGTTAGACTCGAACCGTACCATTTGGTTACCGTTTGCACACTTGGCATTTCGAGTAGACGTACCGGTAAATGTCCCATTTCTTTCATCATCGATGCTAGACGAACGGGCAATTCATTTCGAAGAAATAAATACGATTGTTGAGCATCACCTTCCCGAGCTAAAATAATTCAGAATAGTAAAAATTGAAAAGAAAACGAATCTTCTCAAACCGAAATCAACAATTCGTTTCATTGTTAGACCAGTCGGTGGATATTGTGCATAATGATCGACAAGATGTGCGAAAGATGTTTGTTGTGAGCGTAGGATTCGTGTTAGATACATGATTTTTCTTTCTATTTACATCGTTTTCAAAAGCATCTAAAATATTATTTTTTTATAGGTTACAAAAAAATCTATGTTAAATAGTTATTTAAAAGTAGGGGAAAAAAGAACACCGCTAAATTAAAAGCTTTCTTTTTTTTGTTGTATTCTAAGTCCAATCAGAACCTTTTTTCGTCGTATATGTGTATCGAATTTTACTGAATGTTGGCAAATGTTCCCTGGACAAATAGAAAAAGTCTCAATGCAAAAAAAGAAAAAAAACAACATTATCGATTTACCTTGCGTCCTCTGCTTCAGCCTAGTAGATAAAGAAAAACAAAAAATGATCAAATCGAATAATTTCTTCAATCTGTCAATACTTTAATCGATATGTATGCCCAAGTGCCGAGACCTTCGACGGATGACAACGCAAGATTGCCTTGAAAATATTTTGCATATAAACGAGCTATCGGCAGACCATAACCAAGACCGGCAATGGGCGTACTTTTCGAGTCAATTGAAAAATCAACTTGAGGTTTAGGTGCTGTTGAGTACATGTAATGAAATAATTGTGATAGTTTTGAACGAGGTACGCCGCCACCTCGATCAGCAATTTGAATCGTCATATCTTCTTGACCTTTGACAATACGAACTGTGACAGGTGGATAGGTTTTAGCATCGGGTCCATGACGTTCGACTGTTGCACGAAGTGAATTCTAAGACGAATTTCAACGATAAGAATCGAAGAGAACAATATCTATTTCATTACTTTCAATAATTCAAAAACGATATGATAGAGATGAGAAGGAATATAGACAATAGTTACATGATTCTTCTCGTGATCATGTGCTAAAAATACATCGAAAATTGATAAGACAAAATCATTTTGTTTTGTTATTTACCATTATGAGATGAGATTTCAATAGCTGGCACTGGATATGATGCGCTTTCGAATAGTCTTTTCGCTGTTGTATAGGCGCCTAAACAATTGATTCGAGTGCAAATACTGTTCCATTTCTCTCTCTCTCCAAACGAAGGGCGTGGAATACAAATACTTTAATCTCGCATTTTTTTCTCATTTTGCTTCTATTTGACAGATGAAATTGTACCCAGAGAAAGAGGTAGTTTTCTTTTTATTATACGTCGACATTTTAAAGATAAAATACGTGCGCGTTCGAACGATATGTCTCTCAGTTCGTTTTTTCTTTCTTTCTTGATATTTGATTAAGGTCTATTTAGAGGTAAAACATATTCTTATGTGTTATTTTTCGTCGACCTTTGGATTGTTGTACTTTGATAATTTTACACATAAATTCGAATACAATGAAAGAAAAGAAAAACACTTCACCTTGGACGATTTGAGCTACGTCACAATAAGGATCGATAATGCCGCATTGTTGCGGATGTTGAGGCAATTCATTACCGTAAATGAGAGCTAAAATCAAGATAAAACTAAAGACAATCGATGACGAAGTAAAATTTATCTACTATGTTGATAAATTAACGTTCGAATACCGATTCGATTCATGAAAAATCGATCGTAGAAGTATTGCAAACGATTCTTTTCAATAACGTCTATTGGACCCATTTTTTCTAATTCCATATAAGCCTAGAGAAAAAAATGTAAGCTAACAAAAAAGTAAAAACAACGATTGTACTCGTGCTAATGTTGGCACAATATTTGCATGTCGACGTCGAATACCAACTAATACTTCCATAAATCTAAAGAATTTCGAGTTCAGACAAATTCATCACACGAGAAAATACTTTTGAAGATTAGAAGCAGTCGGTTCGACGTCTGTAAATGAAAGAACTTCTGAAAAACTTTGATCATATAATTCATTCGCATGTTTAAAACTCGGTGTTTCCAATATTCTAATAAATCGAAATAATAAAAACAAAACAGATTTCTAATTTCAAAACAAAATAAAACCTATTCGGAATATAATTCATTTCCTTTCGCATATGTGACCATCGTACAAGTAATTCCATGCGTAAGAATTTATACGATTGTATCATATCTCCATCGGATGCTAAAAATTCTTGAATAGATTTCGAAATTCAAAATGAACACATACCAAAATCGATTAGACTTTTCAAAGTGACCGGTGTCGGTTGATATTTAGCATATTGTTCGAATTGTTTAGCCAGATTACAAACTCTTCGAGTGAAATGCATCGCTGTTTCCTACAACACACCAAGGTAATCTGAAAAAATTGACAATACTCTGAGATAAGTTGAGAAGAAGAAAACGCTCATGTTTATAATCAAGATAATTTTTTTTTTATTCAAACAAAAAGAAAATACATTTTGCCCTATGAGTTCATTAGTCGTTGAGTTGTTTGTGTAACTTTATTTTCAATATCTGCAACATTTGTATCGATATACGCTAACATTTTTAAACATGAATCTAAAGTTTTTGTTAATTGTTTGATGTTCTGTTCATTAACCATTGTAGAATCAATATTAGTTTGATTGGTTAAATCAACATCAGCATCTTGTTCATCGTCTTGTTCATTCATTTTATCGACAATTTCTTGAAGGTCTTTCGTTGAACATTTAACTAACGAATCTAATTGTTCCATTAATTGAAAATTTTTCATACGTTCATTGAATGTCATTGGTAGATTTTGATTTAAATAGAAATTATGTTGAGGAATTGAATAGATATCTTGTTGTAATGGTGGTAATTGAAGAATATCATTTTCTAAACGAATTAAATTCGTTTCTAATTCTTTTTCATGCGTATCAAGAAGTTTTAATTCATCTTGTAAATGATTTTGTTGTGTTTGCATTTGATTAATATCACGTTGAATTAATTGTAATGTTTCACGATATGTTGACAAGTCAACGTCACGTTGACGAACTGATTGAGAAAGATTTTCATAGGATAAACGATGTTTCGTATCGAAATCTGTTTGCCATTTGGTTAACAAACGTTCGAAATCACGAAATGTTCGTGTTACAGGTTTACTTGTTGCTGCTGCTGTTGTTGTTGTTGTTGTGCTTGTTAAAGGTACAGTCAATGCCGTTGTTGCTGGTGTTGTTGTTGCTAATGGTTGTTGAGGGAAAAAACTCATCTAGAATATATTTCATAGAGAAAGACAAGTGTTTATATTTAAAGATTTATTTGTCGAATTTTTTCTTGAATAGAATTTATATCTTGAAAACATGTTTGTAAATCTTCTGTGGTCTTTATAATTGATTTATCTGTATTCAATTGAAGATCTTTATTTAATTGATTGATTGTTTGTTCGAGTTCATTTAAATGATTGTCGACTGATTCCATAAGTTCATAGGTATGTGTACGATCTTGTTCAGTTTTAACATTCGAAAGAATATTTGGAAGGAGTGTTTTGCTTTCTGTATTTAATTGTTCGATATTTTGTTCGAGTTCATCGTTGTATTTCGTTAGAATTTGAATTGATGCTTGAAAGTTCTCGAGATTATCTTCGAGATCAGCAAGTAAATCTTGTGTTTGAATAAATGAATCCGTTGTTTTATTTAACATTTGCTGTTTGTCATTCAATTGATTGGCATATTGAAGAAGTTGATCTTCATTTTTTAATAAATCTTCATGCCAAATATTGATTATCTGTTGTAAATCATTGGATGTTTTCGTTGGTTTTGCAAGAATACTCGAAATTGTTGACATATTATGATGAAATAGCACTTTGTTAGTTAGGAAAATGATATGATGATTCGATTCGATTCTGTACGACAAATAGCCGATTGGATAAACAATTTATTTATTTGAATATATTCATTATATAATAGATGTCAGTATAAAATAGGTGTTAATAAAAAAAAAAGGTGTCTCTAAGGTATCAGCTTTTAGTTTGACAAGTAAATCTAAATTCTTTTTCCTTTTGTTTTTTAAAAGCATTAAAAAAATGTAAATTTTCAGTTCAAGTCGTCTACGAATAAATGCGAATGAGAAAAAATGACTTTCTCCCTCTCTCTTGCTCTGTCACAGTATGAAGTAGTTTTTTTTTCTTTCGACAATTTTTCTTTTACTTCAATAAAACATTGAAGAGAAATATCCAACGACGATATTGATACTTGTCATCATTTTAGAATAAAAAATGGCGGATAGTGACGAACCACAAATTTATCGAAAACGTTATAAAGTCGATAAGAAACTCGGTGCCGGTAATTTTGGTACGGCTTATCTTGTTACGGATTTAAAAGCCAGAAATGAAGCGTAAAATAAAATCTATACAATGATTCTATTCGTTGTTGTTGTTTTTTTCCTTTAGAAAAGTGTTGAAAGTCGTTCGATTAGGTGAAATGGATGCTGATCAAACCGTTGATTCCGTTCGTGAAGCTGAACTTCTAGCAAATTTAGATAATGAATATATTGTTAAAGTACATGAAGATTTGATTCTCTTTTTTATTTTACCACAATGCTGTTGTTGTTTTTGTTTGTCAGTTCTATGAAAGTTTCCTCGAAAATGATTGTCTTTGCATAGTAACAGAATTTTGTGAAGGCGGCGATCTCGATCAACGTTTAAAAGAAATGAAAAAACAAAATCGACAATTAGAAGAAGATCAAATCGTTGAATGGCTAATACAGATTTTGATTGCCGTACAATATATGCATAAATCTCGTATATTACATCGAGATTTAAAAGCACGAAATATTTTTCTCAAACAAAATCAAATTAAAATCGGAGATTTCGGAATTAGTCGAATTCTTGTCGGTACTATGGATGTCGCAACGACATTTACCGGCACTCCGTAAGTTTTCTAAGAAGAAAAACGAGAAGAATTCCTGATTCTTCTTTTTTTGGTAAAGATATTATATGTCACCGGAAGTGATGAAACACGATGGCTACGAATCGAAATCAGATATTTGGTAGGAGACAAAAAAGAAGAATTTAGAAAAGAAACACTTGTAAATTAGGTCTGTTGGCTGTTTGTTATATGAAATGTGCACTTATCAGCATGCATTCGATGGTAAAGGTTTAATGAATGTGATTTATAAAGTTGTCGAAGGCAAAGCACCTGAACTTCCGAAACATTATTCAAAAGAATTAAATGATTTACTTAAAAAGTAGATTAGTTTCGAAATAAATTTATAATCAATTGTTGAATTTTTCATTTAGAATTTTTATTAAAGAACCTAAATTGAGACCATCAGCGACTGAAATATTAAAAGCTCCATTTGTCATTCGACATCGAGAAGTAGATTTTCCATTTTCCTTTTCGAAATACGCCTTTTTTTCTCTTTGTTTCACTCAGAGAACGAAATTAACCGGTCCATTAGAAAGTACCATAGCTGGTAAATCTCGTTCACGAGAAATCAACAATCGTTTGTATGTAGTAATTCAACGTTTCTTTTTTTTTTCGTTGTATAAATAAAATAAAATTCATTCTAGACAAGCTCCAGTCAATTATGGTAAAATGAAAAATGAAAGTTGGTCAATATCGAGTAAAGATCATGTGAATTACGATGATGATGAAACTATTGCGCCTCGAACCAATCCAATTCCTAATGAATACGATGAAGAAGAAGAAGACGAAGAACAAGAAATAACTGTAAAACCATCGAAAACATTTAATTCAGCAAGAGACAAAATGATCGAGAGAAGAATGCAGCAAGCTGATGCTCGAGGAAATCTATTTAAGTAAGCAAAGAAAGATCTTTTGTTCGATAAATTTATTCGATTATCTAGTCAAGCTATTCGATCGAATGAGAATGCCGCTCGTGGTGGTGGTTATGATGATCGACCAATAACGCCAATGAAAGCATCATTCGATCAAATAGCAAGGAAATTCGGAACTGACGAAGATGATTCGCGTTATGATCGAAGTCCAGTACGTGAATCGAATGAACGAACATTGAAAAATACTCGAACGATGTCGGCTTCACAACGTTCAACAATGAATTCAATGAGTCGAACGATCGATGCACGTTATGCCGCTAAACACGAACCAACAGCAAGACCTTTGACACCTGCACAAACGATCGGAAGTCTATCAAGACAAAAATCAAGTTTAAACGCATCAATTGATGATGGTAAATTCAAGAGAAAAACGTTAACTTTAATCTTCTTCTTTTTTGTTCTAAGCTCATACGACATTAAAAGATAATCCAGCACAAGATGCCTTCGGTCCCGTTGCAAAAGATCTAAAGAAAAATCATCTCCGAACGTACGTTGATTTATTTTCAAATCTCTGTTCAATCAATGTTCCCTCGATTTTGTTTTTGTTAGGAAAGCAATTCAATTATTAGGTGAATCGACATTCGAGAAAGTCTACGATTATTTAGTAAAACAACGTCTTGCCCAAAAAAATGATCCCAATTTGGATGAAGCTCGCATCGCTCAACATTTGAGTGCGTTCGTGAAAAAGCCAAGTGATTGTTTTCTTGTTGATCAACTTGTATTTCTTGAAATTTTTGAGTAAATCGAATCGATACTTATATTTTCTTTTTCTAATATTTCTCAATATAACAAAAATAATATCTAATTTGATCTTCATAAACCAGAGCAAAAACAGAATTCTTCATTCGATTGTTAATCAAATATAGAACATGTCTATTGTCGACTATTTACACATTACGAGATTTTGCCGTTATTTATTCATTGCCAATCTAATAAATATGCATTATATGGATAGAGGATAATAGCACTTTGTAATTCTTTTTTTTTTATATTATTATTCGAATAAAAAATGAGAAAAAATTCACATGTCTTTCTTTCATTCTCGCACCCTTTCTCTCTCTGTCTCCTTCTCTTCTCAGTATGTGTCTCGTTTTTCTTCTTTTTTTTTTCTCTCTCTCTCTTCTATGGATTCAATGATGTCAGTTCATAAGAGAAATAAAGAACGAGCATAGATAAATGGAGTTTTAACGGCTTGTTGTCATTCATTTTTTGCGTTACGTTTTTATTTTGATTTGACGTTCATTTCATAAATGAATACAACAAATCAAACACAAATATTTCTCCTTTTGACGACAACATCAACACTTCGACCATTACGAAAACCATTCGTGAAAAATCCATTCGACTCATGGTATATCGGTGGACTTCTATTCATGTGTACATTAATGTTTGTTTTGCTCTATGCGAATTATTATCGTGAAAACAGTTGTCAAAATTTTTGGATACGTTTACTGATTAAACTTCGTCTTCTACCATCGCATACAAGTGAACCATTTCTTATCTAAAAAATGATATTAATACAGTGTCGAACGACATCTCTATCTGTAATCTTGACCAATAAATCATTCACAGTTCTTTTTTTTTCTGTCTGTCTGTCTGTCTGTCTGCCTGTCTCTCTTACTTATTTAAAAAGCATTTTGAACACTTGAAAGAAAGAAAACGAAATCGATGTGGATTTCGAAGGAATGAGAATGTTTATTTTATTTTTTTAAATAATATAATCTGAAAGCCAACGCAAAAATGAAAAGTTATTTTTCTTGTCTTAGCAATGAAAAAAATGCATGCCGACACATATATAAACATTACGTGCGTTTAGTTCGTTATTTTCATTTTCATTTAGAACAACAAAAAAGACGAAGACGAAGAATGACGAGTGAGTCGCATTTTCGTATCATCGGCGATGTAGTTATCAAAAACAAAATAACAACAAATAAGAAACTAAAAGGCAAACAAATTGAAATCTCATATGGCAATCAGAAAGTGACAAATCTCGATGACATCGCTATTATTCAAGCACGACAAGCATTAACACCGAATGCACCGTATTTCTATCTCGAAGTGAATAAATGTGGTAAGATTTATCATCGATACGAATCGATCGATTGACTGACACACTTCGATTTCAGATCCGAATACAATCATCGCCATTGGTATCGCTCCGATCGAACTCGATCGACACACTGGTCAATATAATAATTCCCTAGGATATCATAGCAATACAGGACGTGTTTATACGTCATGGAAATCACATGCCAATACGCTAGGCGTACAGTATGGTCAAGGAAATACAGTTGGAGTTTATGTTACACATTTCGGTGAACGTCTATCGACGGTTTTAGTCTATTATAATAATTTTCCGATTGCAACAAGGTCAGAAAACTAGGCGAAATCGACAGTTTTATGTTGATATGATGTTTAGATATTATTTTGAAACGAATAAAGAACGTTTTCTTCCAACAGTGACATTTTCCGGTGGGCCAGCTGAAGTTTCGATTCGTTGGCCGAATTCTATCGATCAAATACCATCCGCAACCAATGTAAATTCCACAGATTTATCATCAAACTTTCAGTGTTTTTTTTTTGTTCTTTAGATACCAATTTCCCAATGGATTCGTACGCCAATGTGTACATACGATCCCACCTCGGGTATATTCGAAAATCGTGCCAAAGCCGAGGATTTGCCTATTCAATCACCGGTTCCATTGAGCAAAGAATTTCCCTATTTTCTCGTAACTCAAGAAGAAGTCTCGCCAAAAGATGGCAAAGGTGCAAGCGTCGGTCTCGCCACACTTTCTGTAAGATCAAAACGAAATACAATAATAATAAAAAAAAAAAGAAACAAACGATCTTCTTTTGAAGCCATTGAAACCATCGCCGACTTGTTTATTATTAAAAGATTATTATACTTGGTTCGCCAAAATGAGAAGTAGAGACATTTGCGTACTCATCAATCATTTCGGCGTCTTGTTTCAGTGAAAATCGGAAATACGATCGGTTGGGGTGTTTTCTATGATGAGAAATGTCAAGATGACAAAGCCGAACAATTGTGTCTCGTTTTTGTTATGTTTAATAATGTGATTGTCGATGCACTATTTGTCTTACAGCCGGAAGGTGGTTTCGTTCCGATTGTTTTACTTCAACCATTCGGTAAGAAGAAGAAAAAAAACCTAACTAATCTTTTTCAAGAACGTGAGAGTATTTTTTTCGTTACAAGCAACGAAAGTTTCAATTGAACAACGTGAAATTCTAACAACAAGTGAATATCAAAAGTTACACGATATTTACAATCAAAAATATATCCTCGCTAAACAAATCTATCAAAAAGATTACGAACAACGACGTAACCGAAAAACTATTCTTTTCATTTTGCCATCGAAAGTCTTCGGTGTTTTCTTTTTTCATTCGTAGAATTAACTGAAGATTTATTTCGAAAAAGTGAACAAGTTCTCATCGATATTACCGATCATTCATGTCGTGTGTCAATACCTCGAACTGAAAATTCGATTCACTACATTCAATTCCTACAACCATTAACACCTGAACGTCGTTTCTTTTTCGTTGAATTAGAAAATATTAGTAAACAATGCCGAGTTATAGTCGGCATAGCATCATCAAATCATGAATTAAACGATCCACCGGGAATGGATTACAATACAATTGGCTATAATTCATTTACTGGACATTTATATACAAATCGAAAAGATAAAGGAAATATGCAAGGACATCCATGTCAACGAGGCGATACAATGGGCGTTGAAATCGATGTGTTTGATGAGGAAATGAGCGTTGTTTTATTTAGTAAAAATTTTCGTCCTATTGGGACACGTTATTTAACATTAAAAGATCAATCAGAATACTATCCAACGATTTTAATCGAAAGCTCGGGAGATCCTGTTGAGTTAAATGTTTTCTGGCAAAATCGGGTGTCCGTTCCACCGTATTTCAGTATGGTAAGACCATCGAATCATTTGAAAACGAAGCGAAATCTATACCGAGAATTGATCTCATAGAGAAATCCTGAAGATTGGTGTTTACCTGCGGGAACAGAAGTCGATTTAAGAGAGAAAATTTTCAAATTACCTCATCATTTTGATTATTCATTGTGTATTCAAGGACCTGCGAGTTTGAATCGAAGTAAAACAATTTCAAATGAGTAATTTAACTCGACTTGAAATTCATTTTTTCAGAATATAATCATTTCGAAATTATGCTTCTCGATGAATTCAGCGATGGTGATCCCCCACCAGGTTAGTTATTATATTCGAAAAGTGAAACAAAAAGAACTGACTTAATTTTTCTTTTTTTTAATTATTAAAATAGCAATTGCATTGTGCACAGCATCTCCGCTTGATCCACCGCCTATTTCGCAGTTTAAACAAGATTATCTTCGATTTTGGCCGACAGGCGATGGTAAATTAATAATCGTCGTTTTAATGTTTAAAAAAGGACATTTTTTTTCTTCCAGCGGCAAAATATTTAAAACGAGGTGATAAAATCGGCTGGGGTATAATCTTTCCCGAGGAAAGTATCGATCCCGCTGATGATGCGAAAGAACAGCTAATCATTTGTTTTCTAACGATCAATCGAACTGTTGGTTATGTCCGCGTTCTTTATCAACCGATTGGCGGTTTCTATCCGGTTGTAATCGCACCACCGAATGGTATCATCTATTTCGAATTGCTTGGCTTTTTTTTATTAAAGATTTTCTATTTTTAAAGTGAATCGTATTCAAATGGATTTCAATGCAACACGAATTTCGACCGAAGAGTTCACTCCGGAGAAGATTCAAACGATTCTTGCCGATGCTCGAGTTCAAATCGATCAAGAACGAGAACAACTACAACTAGTTCTTGGTACGTTCGTACACAAATCCTCTCGGTCTTTCTTTTCAAAACTAACTAATTCTTTAGATTAAATTTTCTCTTTTGCTTCTTGTAAGTAAAACGCATGCGCTCGCTCATAGAAAAACCAAAAAAAAAACAACTTAGTTTTGCATGTTTTTTATTTCCAATAATTCATCTTCTTTTTAGCTACACGTTGGACTGAAACATATACGAAAAGTGAACCTATTCAAACAACAACTATCGAAGAAGAAGAAGCACAGTCTTCAATCGAACCGCCGGATTTTACGAATCACAATTATGCTCAAACCGCAGAAACACCACCGCCGCCGACAACAACAACGAAATCAACAGCTTGTGCTATTCTCTAAACGGACGTTCTGAATGACTTTTCTGTCAGATTTCTCTTTTTTTCTGTATTCTTTTTGAAATAAACGCGTTGATTTCCTGCTGACCTCTATCATGTGGCGATTCGTTTTATTTGTCCAGTTCGATAGTCTTTGTTCGTTTGAATTCATTCTTTTCGCACGAGAGAGAAAGAGAAAACACGGGCATTTTCATTTCATTAGCGATGTCTGAAATATCGATTCGTGATGTTTTTCTTTCGATGCAATTGCCACCTGTTGATGAACTTGTTGCAACATCGAAAACCGGTAACACGAAACTAAGTCGAATTGTTTTCGATCGACTTTTTTTTGTATTTAGATTTTCGAACTATTCGGAAATCACGTCGATCGTGTTATCGAACTTGTATGTATCGAGAAAAGAAAGAGAAATAAACAAACTATTCGTTTATAGATCATGCACCGAAGAATGAAGAAACAACGGATAATACGGATGTCCTTCTTGATGAATTAATCGACAATATTCAAAGCAAAAATCGAATCTTAAAAGAACATTTAAATAAAGAAAATCATGAAATCGAAGATTTTATATCGAAAAAGTTCGATTTAGTAATTTTAAATTTAGATTTGATTGTTTTTCTTTCAATAGAAAAGAACTCGATCTTTGTCGTCAACTAACAAACATAATTCTTCTTCCATCGAATCGAAAGATCTCGACTGAAGATCGGCTGACTGCTTGTAAGATCTCCCATTTCGAAAGTTTTTCATTTTTTCTCGTTTAGATGATTTAGCCGAAAAGAAAACGGTCGATTTTCGAAAGGATGAATCCGAAAATGCACCGAGCAAACTTTGGACTTACATGGCTCGGCATATAACCGACGAATTAGTCGATAATATTCTCCACGAGCCAGTCAATTCTCACGCCGCATCATCAGTCGGACATAATGCAGTTAAAAAAGCTCGTCGAACGAACGATGCTGCTGCACAAAAACTACGTCCTAGTACCGGCAAAGCCGTTGGTATTGGTATGAATTTAATCACTAAAAAACCGCGAACAACACGTCGTAGTAAAATGTGAATTCAAATAAATGTTTAATTTCGAATAAATCTTTGTACATAAATCGTCTCTTAGATATATACATATTTCTTTTTTCAGATAAATCATGTCGAAAGTTCCACTCAAACAATTATCAGTTAATACATTCGAAAGCCAACGAGTCGCTTCTCCAATTAAAAAATCAGCGATCATTAAAAAGAAATCGAAACATGTCGAAGAGAAACCTCTCGATACAAAAGCGATTCTTCAACAATCGACACGTATGACAAAAAATGAATTCGAAACATTTGTTCAAACAACGGCACCCGATGAATATTGGCACATTATGGCTGAATTCTATCGAACTAAACTCGAAGATGTTACACGAGAAAATCAACAAGTTGAATATTTTCAATGAATGAAAATCGAATTTCAGTTCGTTTTCGTTTTAGCTTCATGATATTGTCGATCAATTGAACAAGGATAATGACAATCTACGAGCTGTTGCTGATCATTGTGAATACTTAGTCGATCTTATCGAAGTATGATCATGGCCTTTTCATTTGCCTGATTTTAATTTGACTTTGTTTAGAAATTAACCAGTGAAGACAAACCTGAAACAGATAAAAAATCGTCAGTTTGTGTTCGTTTATTCTAGAAAGCAAAGCTATTTTCTTGTTTATGATTATTATTTTTTGTGTGTCTTTATGTTGTAAATAAATGTTGAATCGATGTTGTGATGTTAAAAACACATGATTATTAGTGGAAAAATATATGTATGTTTATTTCACAAAGAAAAAGACAAGACAAAAAAAAAGTGTATCTACATGAATTCAATTCGATGATGTTTCATCGAGAAGACTATCAGCTTCATTTGTAAATGACTAGAAAAGAAAAAGAAGAAGAAAAGTTAAATTTAAAAATGAAAGATAGGTTTACATTGAGAACATTTTGTAAATATTCACAATGACTTGATAAGATACGAAGTTGATCATTTTCTTTACTTAATTCATCGATCAGATTGTGCAACTAAAACACAACGAACGTTCAAAGCACAGTGATAAATATGTGTTTTTACTTGTTGATTTTCAGTTTTGGTTTCTTCGATAGCATGTTGACGTCGTTGAGTAACTAATTTCCAATATTCTTCGGACGCATCATCTAAATCGAACAGAAATCAAATCGAGTTCGTTTTTTTTTCTCATACTTTGCATGAGCATTTGAACAATATTTTCCGGTGTTTGACCGTTTTCTACTGCTTTCGCCATTTGTTCGGCGTAGTTCGGTGTATTCGTTGCCGCATCTCGATTCGTTTGAATTTGTTCAGTATTAATTCCGATCGATTGATTTGAATTGACTGATAAATGTTTGCTTTTAGGCGACGAATTCGTTCGATTATTATTTTCAATCGAATGGAGTAATGATAATTTCGATGGCGATTTTTGAGACATTTTTGAACACGAATGAATCAATGAATGAATGAATGAAAAACACACACACAAAGCTCGCTCGTATAACGATAGATGTCAGATGGAAAACCGTCGATTTCTTATTATTGGATAATGAGAAACTTGAGGGTGTTGTTGTTCTTGTTTTTATTTGAATGAAAAAAAAATGATCTCATCATCAAGTCTGATCGAATCTCGTTTAACTTCAGGAGTCAATCGACCAGATCCTGATACGGAATCGAAAGTTCGTACATCGATTCGAGCTATTAATGAGACCGTGCAATCGAATGCAAATGAACCTTCGTTAGCATTCTATCGAATTCAAGTATCTTGAGAGAGAGAGAACGCATCTTCAAAATAAATTCAATGTTAATTTTAGGAACATGTAAGAAAAACTCTTCCGGTTATGGTTCAAAAACGAATGGAATTAGAACATTTACATGAACGAATGCATGGTCTGATATTTGACGTTGAATACAGTGTCGATGCTGTCAAATCGTTGAAGAACAGTGATGAACATTTCAATGTAAAACTCTCATCTTGTTATTCTCTTCTGTTTTTAAAATTCGTTTTCCATTTCAGAATATTGCCACTTATTTAGAAAAATCCGCCTATATTAGTAAACAAATTAATGTTCTCAAACAGCAACAACTTCAACAGCAATTACTAGATAGAAAAGATGGCGGCTCATGATGAATCTCATCGATTGAAATTCTGTGTACACGTAATATAATGTTCTTTTATTGTCAATAAAATTTCAAATGTTTTCACTGAGGAAGAACGAAAAACATCTACACACACACACACACACACACAATATCATAGGAGACAAGAGATAAATTTCGAGAACATTCTCATCACATTGAAAATCTGACATCAACTTGAATCATAAAATTCGCTTTCGACTAGTTTCTCTCGGAATAATTTGTACCAAGCTGTTGTATGCTGAGTTAGAGTTATATTATCAAGTTGAATAAATGCTTCGCCAATGCATTGATTTTTTTCGAATTTACGAGCGCGTTGCCAAACAGTGACTTGCAAACGGCGACCTAAACATAAAACAATCGAATAGAAAATGTGAAACACAAAACACGAGCGTACCCATGACATTGCAAGCATTGTATTTCAATTTCGCATGATATTCTGGATTGTAGTTCATTTTAACAGTTGCAGTTTTACGTTTTTGTACTCGTCTTGTACCCGTACGAAGATATCTAAATGAAGAATAATCAAACACAATCGTCGAGATTGAATTTGTAGTTTTACGTTTTAACATAAGTATCAGGCGGAATATCTTCTGTTCGTTGATTTCCTCCTCCTCCACCACCTCCTTCATCAATCACTCGTTCCAAACCTCGAGCACAAATAATATCGATTTCTAAAAGACCTTTTGTCACAATTAATCCAAGTTGAATCTGTCCCATGTGTATGTAATCATTAATCATATTCTCATAATTTCTCGGGGTAACTTGACCTGGTCCGACCGTATGCGTTTGTACTTGACTGTTTTCATTGCTTTGTTCTTGTTGTTCGGTGAACGTAAAGTATCGATCGATGTCATCGTCACTATCGCAATAGGATGCTGCTGACGATTTTCGTGAGCCTGATATTGACGAATGTCGAGACGATGGAATATAAGGCAACATCAATTGTCCAATAGGCATTTGTTGTAGAGGAATTGGTCGAACGATATTTTGTTGATGTTGATCATCTTGTTGAATATTCGAAATGATACTATGTCGTGGTGATTTATTGATAATAACAGTCGTATTTTCGAGTGTCACACCCGCGGGATTGTCGTTATCATCTTCGCTGTCGAGATGTGATTGCATATGAGTTGATAATTTACGTGTGGCAGGAGATTGTGGCGATGACGATGATGGTGATGATGGTGTTTTCGGTGATGTTTCACTGTGACGACGTGAGTCGAATAATTTGAGAATACCTTTGGATATACGTCGTTTTAATTTGACTGATTGAATCGTTATTGTTGACGTACGTCGAACGGTTTGTTCTTCATTGTCTTCATCATCGATACTTGTCATAACTATCGATGGTATAGTCGGACTGCCGACGCTTGTTCGTTGTTGAGTTTTTAATGCTGATGAACGACGTCGTGTTGTGTCGGATTTAGCTGGCATCGAACGATTCAATGCACGAACTAACAAATCCGTTGATGTTCGTGTTCGTTCGGGTGCTGGTTTTATTGACGTTAAAAACGGTGGCATCTTACGAGTACTATCGCCACTATCTATCGACGATGATTTAAATGTCACACTTGTTGCCGATGGTTTTCGTGCTTGTCGATCACGTAGTTCGTACCATCGAGGTTCATCCTCGAGATTGGCTTCATTCAAAGGCAATTGTATCATTCCGAGAAATTCTTCGGATTCATCCATGTTGTTACTTGCTTGTTCGATATCGCCATGTTGATGTTGTCGTTTATCCCAAAGTAGAACTTCGAGATGAAGTACATCGACATTTTCAACTTCATGAAACACAAATGTTTCGTTATAAACAGGATTCGATGAATGAATAATCTTCGTTTCGAACATATCGAAACCACGATCTTCAAAAATCATTTTGCCCGTTATGTATGCGTACGGTTGATCGCCGTTCGCACGTAATGGCAAATTACTTGCTTGAATAATTGTCAAAGCTAATTTCAAATCTTCGATATCGTGCCAAATTTGAGCGAGAAGTCGTCCTCGATTGATGAGAATCGGCTTGAGTTCTTTTACATTGGGCACTTCAAGTGTTTCGACAGTTTCGTAAAGTTCACGTTTTTGTTGTTTAGGAAATGTCGATGACATTGATGGAGGTAATGGCGGTAGATTTCGACGTTTTCGTGTCAATGATGATGCTAAACGTGGAACAGTTTCGAAATGTCGTGAGATTTCAATGGATGATAGAGTTTGACCGCCATTGATTTGCAATCGAACATTATTATGTTGCACAACTAATTGAACAATATCACCGCAATAATCTTGAAGAATTCGAACTTCTTCATAGGTCGATTCGATCAATGAATGACCATTGAATTCTAAGATTTGATCACCAACTTCAATATTTCCTTGAATATCTGCCGGACCACCATAGAGAACACTAGTGACAAAACATCCTAAGACAGAACATAAGTTTCTTTTTCTCAAAATTAAACTAACCGAGACTTCCATCTTCACATTCCTGCCCGCCAACAATCCGCATACCGAGTCCATTCGTTCGTATCGATGTATCGTTTTTATCTCGATGCAGTAGAACACGATGTGGATTCGATGGTGGTGTTCGTGCACGTAATTTCGAACTTTCTTCAGCATGTAAATAAATATTTTCACAAGTTTCAATAGTTTTTCGTCGATCACCAACGGGTAAACCCGATGCTGACGATGGTATCGGTATGCCAAGCGTCGATGCTGTGTTATTCGCTTGAGCAATCGATGCAAATTCTGTTTCTGTATTGACTCCATAGTAATATTCTTCGGATAGAGTTTGTCGACGAAGTTTCGGCGGTTTACTTGAAAAGAAAAACAAGTGCTAATCATTAGAGAAGGGAAAGAATCGTCTACCTAAGCGCAATTTCAATGCTATTATCTTGTCGAATGATAATTTTTCTTGGCACCTTTGGCACATGTTCACGTTCGAGACTCATAGAAAAATTATCACCTTGTTGTTTGTTAATTTTCGAATATAACATTCGTCGTCGAACAATATCAGAAAGATCTTGTGCTTTACGAACAATGCATGGATAGTCCAATGAACGTTGTGGTAAAAGTGTATTACTAACGACAAGACAAGATTTTCGACGAGCATAATTCGATACATCGACTGATTTGGCATTTTGTGATTGAATCGTTTGAGAAAGTTTCGGATGATTTAAACGAGCTTTCAATGATGATTCAGAATCGATACTTTTCGAACGACTCGAACGATTACTAAATGAATTTTCACGTATTGGTTGAGAAGGATACTCTGTTGATGAATAGGATGATGATGTAAAACCAGCTTCTTCAGGAATATAACTATCACTGTTAACGGATGTTGTTGGTATATCCGGTAGACGACGTGATGAACGTCGTTGACGTAACGTATCAAAAGGAATATGAACTGTTGGTTCATCATCTTTCGAAGGTAGAATCGGATCAGGTAGAGATGTGACACTATTCAAACTTTTATTTTGATCATTATGAGTTGTATATATTCCGGCACCTTCGTATGTTGTTGTCCATTGACTACTACGGTTCATTAGAGCTCGTCTTTGAACCCATGTATCAGAATTTCGAAAATGTGAACGACTAATCCGTCGAGAATTAGTTGTATTTATTGCTGTATTAGAATCATTGGTATTTTCTCGTATTAATGGTTCAGTACTATCGTTGAGTAGTTCAGTCGTTACCATCGAAGTAGAAAAATAATCCATGGCCTTAAGTAAAAGAAAAACTAGATCATATTTCGACAAGTAGAAAGAAAATACGAGTAGATCTATTTTTCGACTTCATTTTTTCTTTTTAATTGCCTTTTGCGTCTTGATGAATATAGACAAATCAGAAGAAATGAACCGGCTTTTTATCGTAGGAATAATTGACAATCTATTAACTTCAAGCACGATTGTTTTCTTTCGGTTATTTCGACTTCCGTTTCGTATAGTCAGAAGACTTTCAAAGAGGAAATATTCCAAATTTTTTTTCTCTTCTCATTTCTAGTTAAAACGGAAGTACGAATCGGTTTCTCTCTCTCTCTTTTTCTGTCTAATAATAAAAGAGAAGACAGTGCGATTAACAAGCACAACTAAGCATTTATTAAACTAGTGTCTACATCTCGTTTTTTTTTGTTATAAATAGATATATCTATAACATTGAAGGTGACGAAAAAAGGCTTATTTTTTGTCCTGAATGGTTATTAATACTGAAGAAAATGATTATAATAAGTACCTACCATACTGACATCGATGTTCGCTTCCGGTGAAGCAAGACTATCACTGTAATGTTGACTAGCTAAATGTGGTGCGTGCGATGACATTGACTGAACTAAGGGTATCACAGATTTTGTGCTCGAACTTAAACGACGTTGACGTTCAATGTAACCTAAAGTTGGTTGTTCATCTTCGTTAAGTGCCGGCACACTACTATCGATATTAGTTTCAAAACTTTGCGAATGGAATTCACTGGCTGTGTCACACGGATGTTCAGATGTTGTGTCTTCGAATGACGGATCCGTTGTTACACTGGATGTTTTTTCTTGTGTTTGAAGTGGTGGCGACGGCGGTGGCGGCGGAGGAGACGGAGATGGAAGTCGTTGTGATGGTGTTTGATAGGAAGATAATTGCATGTGATTTTTAGGTGAAACATCTCGAATAATTGAAATTCGACGTTGAGGAAATTGCGGTGCTACCGAGAGATTTATCGATGGTTCGACATGTACGGGAGTCGGATCAGGTACATGATCGAATGACGATGATGATGCTGCTTCATGTGAAGCAATTAAAATTGTTGAATGTGCGGAAATTTGACTATTGTTTGACGTGGAAGTATTTGGCCGCCATAAACGTGCAAAGAAATTTGTTGATTCAGTTAGAATAGTCGATTTCCGTTCGGTTTGCGACGAAGGTGATAGTGACGGGGATGATGTTGGCGAATTATTGACCGTTGCACGATAGGCTGCTAACTTCTGGAGTAAACGTACCGGCGAATGGGCAGGTGTTTCGTCTTCGTTGACATTCCATGAACCTCGAAGAAGATTCATTTTCAATGTCGAATATTGTAAAATGGAAAAAGAAGAAGAGAAAATAATGAGAAAAAAGTGTGAATAATGATATCCTGCTTTATAATAAAAAAGAAGAAGAAGAAGAAGTAATAAGAGAGCAGAAAAGAAAAGAAAAAGAAATGATATAGTCGAAAGTATATAATTCATTCATTCTCTTCTTCATAATGTTTTTTTACTCGATTTCTTCCTCATCTTTTTCTTCTTCTTCTTCTTCTGTTTAAACAAATTTTTCTTCCATTTTGTAAAATAGATGTTTTTATAATACTTAATAATATTAATTTATTTTTTCCTTTTCAAATGCATACCAGATTTCCTGACTACTTCTCGTCGAACAATACACATTCGACAGCGCCATTTCGATGTATGAGTTTGATTTCCATATTGCATTTGTACAAGTTCAGGTGACGTGTAATTTCCGCAACGTCGACAAACAGCTCGATGACAATCAGCACAAAGTATAGGCGGAGATGACAATACTTTAATATCAATAGCTGAATAACAGATATAACATTGAACAATATCTGATGATGAAAATATTGTCGAAGTTTGTTGTATAGGCGACGTCGGTGTTTGAGAAGTCGACATTGTTCGTTGTCGTCGATGATCGATCTGTATTGTTTGTTGAAGATGTAACATTGTCCGACGTAAGCCCGACAAACGTTGGTTTTGTTCATTTTCAATGAGAACTTGCCGTTGTAGGACAAGTTCTAAACGTTCAAGCTCGTCAGGTGAGAGCGAAGAGAAATCAGGAGATGATGCTCGATTGATTGCTCCAGTTGACACTGTCGCCTGAGGCTGCATGTTGATGCGATTCGACAGCAAGCGACGTCGCACCCACTTAATAATATCAACATCAATATGCCTCAATTCTTGTAGGCAGACATACACACAGACGACCAAGCTCAACTAGTCTTTTTCTTCTCATTTTTCTTTCTCATTCTATTTTCTCTCATTCTTGAAGCGTAATTTAAAAAAAATGTCGTATTATGAGTGACGCACGGCATCGTCCTCGAGAGAACTAAAAAGATCTTCTTTTTCTCTCCCTGTCTCTCTCTCTCTCTTCCTTCGTTGCCAAACATGTCGATAGTGAACACGCATGCATACAACGTAGACACAAAAGATTGGGCGTCAACTATCTCTATCTTTTCTTTCTTTTTTTTCTCTCTTTCTTCTTTTTTTCAAATAAAAGCCAAAAAAAAATGAAACGACCGCAGTCGTAATCATAACTGTCAAGAGAAAAGCTTTCTTTTCTCGTTCATGACTATCAGTCTATATATCAGTCTTATATCAATTTACGAGAGAGAAAAAAAAACAGAAAATGCCGATTAGAAAATATTTTCCTCATTAAGACAAGACAATGTTATCGGATGATGTGATACGGAGGAGTCAACGAGAGTTTTTCACTTGATTGCAAGTGAATAGAAATAGTGACACTTGATAACAATACAAGAAGTCAAACGAGCTTTTATTGAGAAGAAGAAGAAGAAAAACTTTCGTCAACGGGAACAATTCGATTAATATTTAATCTTTTTTGTTGAATAATAAGTTTGGACTCGATGAGAAAAAATAAATAGATGCAAATATATATATTTGTTTTTTTTCTTTATTTGAAAAAAATAATAATTATTCTCAAGGATAAATATGTGTGAAGAATAAGACATTTGGTTTTTATTCGAAGCGGAAGTAACGATCAATATTTCATGTTCGTTTCCGATTGATGTCATTCTTGTTTAATCTTTTTTCAAACATTAAAATTAAATAAGGTCTCTTTTTTTCTTAAGCCAATGAGACCATATAAATAATTAATTCTATTCGAAATATTTTTTAATGATAAATCGTTTTCCATTTACTTGTTTCAATAAAATAAAATTCTAAACAACGAATTCACATCAATAAATCTAATATCCGGCTAAAATGATTACCATGTTTTTCGCTTCAATACTCGACACAATTTATTACTGAATAAATACTAGCAAGTTCACTGTAATCTCAAACCTCTTCTTCTTCTTCTCTTAATTGTTCACAACAGTTTTTTTTTCAAATGAAAGGATTCAACTCAGCTAAGGTTTCTTAAACTAATTTCATTAGTAAAAAATATCACATATCAATTGAGAATATTTATTAATAAATCACTCACTGATAGATTTATCACAATTTAAATATCATTACTACGAGAATAGTTAATGTTCCGATGACATTTACTGACAAGAAATCATTATGGAATAATGGATGAAAAGATTTATTTCTCATTTCATATAGTTTTTTTAAATAGAATTCTTTCGGATAGATGTCGTACACGATCGATTTATTTTCATAGTGTCTCGAAAGACAGATGATCCATGATTGGTTATCTATATAAAAACTATTCTTTTCTCATTGCATACTGCCATTTCCATTTATATTCGAAACTTTAGAGAAAAAAGTAGTAGTAATATGTCTATCGTAGCTAATAATTCCACTCAATTAGTTCGTAATAATTGGCCTGAAATGGATACAATAGCATCATCATCACCAACAAATCCTATAAGTATATCATCATCGACATCAAATCAAAATCATAATAACGATTCACCATCGCATTCCATACTTACACAATCGATGGCTTTAGAACGAACGATTCAAACCTATCCGTTAACCAATTATACATTTGGCACAAAAGATGCTCTCTATGAGCGTGATAGTTCGGTTCAAGCACGTTTTCAACGTATGCGTGAAGAATTTTCAACCATGGGCATGAGACGTAGTGTTGAAGCTGTTCTACTTGTTCACGAACACAATCTACCTCATGTACTTCTTCTTCAATTAGGAACAACATTTTTCAAATTACCTGGTACGAAGAGAAAAAAAAAGCAAATTAAATTTCGTTTTCATTCGATTGAATGATTTGTTCTAGGCGGTGAATTGAATCCAGGTGAAGATCCAATCGAAGGTCTCAAACGTTTATTAAATGAAACATTAGGTCGACCTGATTCTCCTCAACAAAACAATTGGCTTGTCGAAGATGTCATTGGTAATTGGTGGCGTCCGAATTTCGAAGCTCCACGTTATCCATACATTCCTGCTCATGTCACTAAACCTAAAGAACATATTCGGTAAATTCGAATTTCTTGTTTTTTTCTTCATTCATTAGATTTTGTTGAATTTAGTTTATATCTTGTTCAACTCGGTGAAACATCGATGTTTGCCGTACCACGTAATTATAAACTAGTTGCTGCGCCTTTATTTGAACTTTATGATAACGCGCAAGGTTACGGTCCGATCATCTCAAGTTTACCACAAACACTTAGTCGATTTAATTTTATTTATAATTAAACAAGAATAAAACTTCTCTCTTTCTTTCTCTCTTGCTGTTGTTATTATTATTATTGTTGTTGTTGTTATTTCAACATGCTAGTCGTGAATAAAACCAAAACAGAAAAAAAAAACTCACAAAGAAATGTTACAAATGTCAGATGTGACGAATATTCGAAAATGTTGTTAATTGTTGATTTTGTTTTTTATGTTTTTCCTTTTTTGTGCTATTTAATTAACAACGATGACAAAAAATAATAATTACAAAATTCAAGGTTCGAAAAGTTCATCTTCATCATCATCCTCCTCATCATCTTCTTCTTTCTCTTCGTCATCAGATTTTTCTTCAGTTATTTCCATTGGAGTTTTCACTGGTTTCTTTTCATTTGTACTAAAAACACCACGAGTTGGTTTACGAATTGCTGTTAATTTAAATTCCTTTGTCTCATCGTCATTATCATGGCGAATGGTTTCATCAGATTTCGTTGAGATCGGTGCACGAATAGGAGTAAAACCTTGTTCATCATCTTCAGTCGTAAGAATTTCTTTTTTCATTGGTCGTTTAAAAACCGGCTGCTCCGAAGAAGGAGTCGCTGCTGCTGCTGCTGCTTCTTCTTCAACTGGTTTCGTTCGTGTACGAAGAAAATCGTTCAATGCATGTTGATTACCTCTCCCACTCATATGATGTTCATTAACATCATCAAGATCATATTTTTTCCATTTATTAGTCGGACGAGTAAATGTTTCACTATTATCGTCAGCTGCTCGTTTTTTAAACGTAATTGCATGCGTTGGAATACTGGGATTTTTCTTTGACGATGCTGCTACATCCTCATCGGATAAGAGAAATGGAGTTTGAGTTTTCGTCTGATCGTCATGTTGTTTTTCAAGATTGATTAATTTATCAAAAATATCATTTGTTCTCGATTTAAAATCCGATGTCGAATTTGTTATTTGATAATGTTCTAAATTTACAAACAAACAAACATTTTCTCTCTTTTCCTATCTCTTTCTCTCTTTTGCTCATTAGCTCGAAAATATACCTGACATTCTTAATTTCCAAATAATCTACAATACGAAAAAAAAACAGAAAGACAATTTCTCCGTTTGTTTGCCTATTTTATTGTTTTTTGTTTTCAAAAAGAAGAAAAGACATCAAACAAACAAAATCTCGTATGCTACGTGGTTACACTAAAGACAAGAAAATACGGGATCAATCATAGAAAAAGTTCAATGAGGAACAGGACTTGGATTTTGAAATCGGATGTTCTATTTGTCTATCTAATGTTCGCCGCCTTCGCCTTCTTCAGGTGCTTTTTCATCAGCAAATTGGCTAGGTAATTTTCGTGTACAACGATCATACTCCCAATTAGCCCACGAATAGAGCGAATAACCGAGAAGAATATTTGGCACCCAAATCGTAGCAATTGTTTTAAAAAGACGCGTATAATAACGATAGCTCACATCACCGAAAACACCAGCATAGGGATTTTGTTCGTACGATGAAACCGTATATTCAACCTGGCAAAGACAAATGAATCAAGTTTGTTTGTTTGTTCGAAAGACTTTACTTTGCCACGTTGATGACCAATTTTACCCCAGGTCATGCCTAAACGACGTAGTGAGACACGCATTTTTATCTACAAATTAATTTCGAATAGTTTTATTCAATCGAACCAAAAAGAAAGTAAATAATACACACACACACACACACAACAACATCAACCTGCAGTACAAAAACCAATAAGAAAAACGTTCGAGCTAGATGTCACTTTTGATTGAAGGTAAAAAAACGTTTATTCATTCGAATGAAACTATATTCGAAGGAAAACTGTGGATTGAATAGATTCACTTCTTTGTGAAAGATCACGTAATTGTTTTCATGAAATATTTGAAATAATCGATGGAGTCTTTTGTAATTAAATGTCGTCACATTATTTACTGTTTCAGTAATGCCTAGAAAATGCACTTCAACGAGAATTTGTCGGATATTTTCACTGATAAAATCTTTAGTTCCGAATAGATCTTCGAAAATATCGAATTCAGCACCTTCAACATCAATTTTCAGTATGTCCAAGTATCGGTGTTGATGTTTTAATTCTTTCATTATCATACGCAATGATTTCGTCCTGGAATCACGATGATTGCCTAATTGAACTTGATGAAAATGACAGAAATTTGAACATTTAAATATTTTCTTATCGAACGTATGAATTTCACAATTGGGCAAAACACGTTTCGTTTCGTTTTCAAAACTAAATTCTCCATTCGAACCAAAACTATAAACTAAACACTTCGAACGTGTTCGCAATTGATAAACATCACAAATCCATTTGCCACCATCGCCATTGTTTCCCAAACGTTGTTCGAATCGACAGGAAAATGTTGGCTCATAATTATCCTGAAAGAATAAAAACTTCGTATCACGAAAATGATTTCGTTGATGTTGAATTTGAAATAATTCCTTTCGACGTTGCCAATCATCGTCGATTTCACAGAAGAAATCATCGCTTTCAACCCGAGACAATTCACATGAATATTCCCGTCGAGTAAATTGAAAATAAATAAGCAAACTCACGAGCCAAAATAACGAAATCTTCAAACAAGACAATCGATACCGTTGTGTCATTCGTCCTCTTGAATCTACTACATATTTCTTTATCTTATCTCAAAGAACAGAATAAAGTTTGTTTTTTTTTCTTATTCGTCGTGTAATTAGAAATTATTTTCTGTCGATGAACATAAGTAGATTAATTTCCTTTCATGACATTTGTTATTTAAGACGAGACGAAGTCTTTCATTAATATTTTATCATTCAATAGTCATGAATAATCAGCAAAATAAACGTGCGATTCCTCTTCTTCAAGAGAAAAAAAAACAGAAATCACGAAGGAAACAATTATATAGATTTTCCGTAAGGCATAAAAAAAAGATGGAAAAACAAATTCTAGCGCCATCTTAAACATCGACCAATAAATAATCTCGTTTTTATAGTTATTTCTCCTTCTTCTTTGTTCAGTTTAGTCGATGATGAACATAGATCTAAGTAATGATCTACAACAATTACAAATGGAGCTTCGTATGTTTACTTTGAGCTTAATTTTTCATCGATAAATTCGACTTTTAGGTGCTCAAAATTTCGATATCATCCGTTTTTCAACATATCGAACAGCTTGTAAACTTCGTTTCATTCAAAAGAAACTCCATTGTAAGTTTTCTTTCCAAAAAAAACAACCAAACAAAAAACAAAATTTCTCTTTTAGTTCATCATCTCGACTTGCTCAACGTCATTGAATCACTTCGAGAAGTATCTGTAATCGATCAATCACATCTTCTTTCCATTTCTCAGCTAACTAAATTTCTCACATCGATCTACACGAATTTAAACAAACGTTTACCTTATGCACAACAAATTCTTCACATTGATTCTTGTGTTCGATCGGCCATTGCCTGGCTGTTCAATGTTTATCAAACGTCTAGTATTCGTTTTCATTCCTATCGTGTTGTTCTCATACTTCTATGTGCCGGTAAATTAATCGATAAAATGCGTCATTTATTTAATTTTACTCTCGTATCAACGAATACATTGACTTGTCAACAATTGAATGAACTTCTACATGATATACTTGCTCTGCCCTATTCATTACAAGAACTCTCTTCAACTGCGTACGAAAAATCTGTCTTTTCGTACTTGCCAACGCCGATTAATGTCAATCAATTTCTCGATTTATTAATCTACAATTCGACGCCGCATTGTCTTCAATGGTTGATCACGTTCGATCGATTGATTAGCGTCGAAAATGGTAGGAGAATGTTTCATTTGCAATGATGCTCTTATTTTTTCTACTACATTTTGAACTGAACAAAAAAAACAACTTCTCTGCTGATAAAAGCGATCTGAGCAATGAAATAATCTCTTGTTTTCTTTAATTTAGTTATTCATCGAGTTAAATGTTCTGTTTGTCAACGTCCGTCATTCTCCGGTTTTCGTTACAAATGTCAACAATGTCAACCACGTTCATATCAATTATGTCAAGATTGTTTCTGGCGTGGTCGTACATCGAATCAGCATTTATCGACACACGAAATGAAAGAATACACATTCTCGTCAACCAATCGACATTCTCTCCGCAGGTAAACTTTGTGTTTTTTGTCTTCTTGAACATAGAAAAAACAAAAGTGAATTTAGATCATTTCAATGTGTGCCTAAAATGGACAAATCCGCTCGTTTATCAAGTCCGTTGACGATTGATAACGAGCAAAAGACTGCAATTGATGAACATCAACAAATAGCTTCGTATTCACAAGATTTAGCGTCGCTCGTCGATCAATCGAACGCACTACGTTCTCGACGAGATCATCACGATCAAAAACGAGCGGAAAAAAAACTAACTATCGCAAAGCTCGAAGCCGAAAATCGGTAGACGATCTTTTATTTTTCAAAAATTTTCCTAATCGAATATTTATCTAGACGTATTCTCCATGAAATCAATACCCTTCGTTCACAAATTAAACATCAATCTCTCGAACAACTCGTTCCGAATCATTCGACCTATCGAACAGTTCGACATCGATATTTCGATGATGAAATTCAATCACTAATCCAACATAAACGACAATTAGAACATCGTATTCGAGAATTACAACAAAGTCGAGAGGAATTAACGGTACAATTAGACAATCTCGGTGAAGTTCTGCAAAGAAAATCAACAACTCGAAGTTATTCAACGCCAGCAACACCCATTCATCATTGTACGACAAAAAACTCGACTATTTCCTTAGTACGAACAGATCTTCTTCTCGCTGCTGATTCGTTAACTTCAGCCATGTCTTCGCTCGTTCAACAGCTCAATACCGACCGATACGATCGAACAGTAGACGATTTCTTTTCGGACGACGATGATAAATACGAAGACTATGACATTCTTCGGCAACTCGATCATATTGATAATCTCAAATATTTCCACTAGAATCTGTCGTGTATTTTTAAATGTTAGAGTCAATAAATTCATGTCTTTTTGTTTTCTTTTATTATATATCTAAACATTGCTTTGGTTTGCGATACTTTTGACAGATTTTCATCAGACATAGAAGAATACAAACGAGAATAAAGCAAATGAAAATAAATACGAAAAATTGCCAATGAATAAATGTCGGTCGAAAGATTTCTAAAGAAAAAGAACATAGTTTTGATGTTATTTGACGAATAAAAACAAAGATCACAATACTTGTTGGACAATCTTCTTGATTTTTCCAATAGCTTTCATCTCCGCAAAAGTCTTCGTCCGAACAAATCAACGATCGATCGATACATCGTCGATTACGGCATTGATATTGACTCGAATTCGGACATTGCCCATCGACGGCTAAGTCATACAAAACAAATCTTAATTCGAAACCGAACGATTGACTTTTTGTTTGCCAATCGATCGTAAATGTTGAACTTTTCAATACCAATGGACTATGATCAAAACGTTTGTCTGTATCTTTTCCACAGATAATACGTAGAGTTGAACCATTTCTATATCCCTAAGAGCAACAAAAAAACAAGTGACTGATTGAAATAATTCTCAATGTGTTGAATTTTTACATCGAGAATTTGTAATCGATCATCGATGCCAGCGTATTTCGCTTCTGTACATCGTGGAAAGGACGAACTTGAGTTCGATTGAAAATATTCAATCGATAACCAGACACGTTTCTTTGTTTGAATTGTTATTGAACAATGATGATCATTGAAATAGAAATATTTATTCTAAACACACACACACACGTATATACAAATCGAGACAAAAAACATCGATTTCGATTTACATGAAAATCACTATGTGAATAAATTCTTCCGACATGATGATCATTATCTAATCGGACAAATCCATCGTTACACAGCGTCTGATTATCCAAATAGACTACCGAAAGAAAAATAATAATAATAATAATAATAATAATATTCTTGAGTATCGAGAGATCTTACAGTGCATTTCACTATTGACATAATTCCAATTGAAAACAATGACAACGAACAAGAATCGATTGAACTTCTTCATTTTCAAGTTGACCCCAACAACAAGCAAAAGAAGAGAGAAAGAAAACAAATGACCCGTTCGTATCGACAATGACGATCATCATTTCAAGTTCAGAGAAAAGAAAATGACTGGCCAACTGGTGAGCGTTGATTATGACCAGTAAATTAGAACAAAAAAAAAATCACCTGTCGAGTTCGACATGAATCAAATACTTTCGATTTCATTCCTCAGGGAATAAACATATTGGTTTTTACCATTAGATTATTAATAGTCTCTTGATATTATGCAATGCATATACGCATATATAAAACAGGTTCTTCTCTACGAATGATCATCGAATCAATCGTTTGTCATTTCTATTTTCTAGCATATGGAATATGTGAGAGCAACACACACACACAAACGAGTATCGCAAATTCTACTAATTGATATAGCGCATGTTAATCCCGAACGAAAAGGAAAAACGGATGAGAAACCTTGGATAAAAGCAAAGAATTCATATGTGTAAACACTTTTGAAACATGATAGACTGTCGAATAAAACACACACACACACATTAGATTTTTTCTTCTTCTTTTTTTTGTTGTTTCTGGGCATTATCAAGGACAAGTCGTTTTTTTTTAATTTTATCAGATCTTAGACATATCTTCTTTTTCGAAAAGAATTCCAGCCTTGAGACAAGAAATCTCTCGCTTTTTTTTCTTCTATTTGCAATTACATCATCGAGACAAAATGATTATTCTTTATATTTATTCTTTGAAAGAATGGTAAGTAAGTAAGTAAGTAAGCTTAGAAGAATTTTTGACCAGAGGTCACTACGATGAAACACGACTCAAACACTTGCAAACGCTGAAGAGAGAGAGAGAGAAAGAGAAAGAAAAATGAGAGAAAGATATTGCACCAGCAGTAGACTACGAGTAGTAGTAATCAAAGGAAGAAGAAGAAGAAAGAAATTCTTCTTTTACGTCTCTAATCGAACGCACACACATCATGCTGCACGTATAATTCATCATTAATATACATATATCGAGAGAGAGAGAGAGATAGACACGACAGACGCGATCATTTCATCCAGCTGAAAGTACCATAATGTATGTAGATTATTGATAGAATAACCGAAATAGTCTCCAAAGATCTGTTATTTTGTAATTATTTCCTAATGGCTAAGCTGATGAAGACGATAAAAAAACGAGCCTTGCATTCTTTGTCTGTTTTTTTGTTTGTTTTTGCTTCTTCTCTCTAGATATGATGATCATGAATATACTTCGAAATTATTTTAATCTTCATCGAATGATCGATTGTGATGACGTGAATTTCTATTATAAAAAATTTCTTATTAAACTCAGTCAAACTGCATTGAAAATTTTTCTTCCATTATTGTCATTAGTTTATCTTTGTGTACTTTGTCTTTGCCGTTTCGTATTCGCTAAGCATCGATTTGATTATCGAACTATTTGCTTTTTAACTCTTACAATTATTTCATTTGTTCTTATTTGTCTTATTCGTTTACATCGAAAATGGCGACGATTTTGGATTTGTATACGTTTAGTTCTCGTCGTTTTACTTCTTCTTCCATCGATTTTCACATATCAAACCGAACAATTTCATATTCTATTTTCCAGTATATCGATTTTACTTGTCTACGCATTTCTAACATTTACTTTTCTTCAATCATTGATTATTTCATTGTCGATATCAATAATTCATATTTATCTATCAAGAAAATCCTCTCATCTATCGGAGTTATTCGCGTTGATTATCTATCATTTTATTGTTAATCTAACGGGCTTAGATTTTTACATTCGATCCATTGAAAATATTCGTCAACATTTTTCAGCTTACAAACTTAATCTTATTGAAAAAAATCAATCGAATATTGACTGTAAAAAACTAACAACTATTCTTCGTTATTGTCCACAAATGAATTCAACAGCATCATCAAAGTAAGCATAATAATATTTATTGTAATCGAAGACGAGATATCAATCGATACTGACATTTTCCTCGATGATGTCATATGTAGAAATTAACCTTTCGAACCATATGAAGCCAATTACTAATTTACTTTATTAGATCATTCGAATAAAACAAGAAAATAAACACATTTCCTCGTTTTCTTTTCTCTTCATTAGTTTGATTCGAACCAAATTCGGCACGATTATTAATTGTTCGATCTCATTAAATCATCAAACATGTCTTCGAACGAACGATGAATTTGCTTCGTTAGTCGACGTTCTTTTCTGTCAAATCGAACAATTTATTCAACAACAACGACCAAATGCATTTCTAATATTCGATAATGAAACGATTCTAATTCTTATTCCAAACGAAAATCAAACCGAACAATTTCATATTGAAACTAGTTGTCAATTAGCTTTGGAATTCGTACGTTTTATTCAACATGTCAATGATTTAACTCATTGGAATTTACATTTAACTATCGGAATCGATTATGATCAAATTGAAATCTATTCAAATCAATTCCTTCAAAGTTCAATTTATAATTATACACGTTGGTTACGTGAACAATGTTCGAATCAAAATTTCCTTGCTCTCTCGCCGAAAATCTATGAAATTGTTAAAACGAATTCATCCTACGAACTATCTTCAACGAATAATTCAGTTTATTTTCTTTGTCATTCACAAAATCATGATAGATCATCTCAAACTATCATGCCAATGAATACATCCGATATGATCGATCAATTAACACGGATTCAAGCCGAATATTTCGTTGAAAAACATCTCGGAACGATGACATTATCTCGTTCAATACGAAAACATTGTCTCATTGAGCTAACATCCGATTGTTTACATTGGTTTAGTTTAAATTTCAAAGATAAATCGTTAACAAAAGATTTTCAAACACAATATCGAATCGATCATCCGAAAATCTTTCTCTACATATTCATTTTTTTCATTCTTTTCGGTTCAGTTATTCAATCTCTCAATCTCAATCATTTAAATATCTATTATTTAATTATTTTTCCATTGATTATCATTGGTTTGATTATTTTAATCTACATATTCTATTCATCGATTGATACGAATAAAAGATTCTCGATTCACTTAAATATTCTTATTTGTTTGACAATTTCGACATTGATTTACGTTGGCATACAATATCAATCGATTCAAAATTTTCAATATGTTTTTCCTCGTCATACGACCAATCAAACCGATGATCAATCATCGATATTCAATCGAAATTATCATCAATATCTCATTGTCGGTCCACTCTATCCATTGTATTTCTGTACATTATTTCGACAATGTTCATGGTTAATAAAGACATGTTTTCTACTGATCTGTTCGACTTTACAATTGTATATATTCGAATATGTTTGGTTGATGACGAATGTTTATATGACATCGATAACTGATCTACATCATTATACGACATTTACATTGATTATTTTACATAATTTACTGTTGATTCTATTGACTTATGTACAGGAATGGTTAGAAAAAATCGATTTTCTTTGGTTAAAACAAATGGACAACGAACGATTAGTTATTAATCGACAGAAAAATCATTTAATTCATCAATTAAATTTTCTATTTCCTAAACGTACGATCGAATATTATTTGAATACGAAATCGTTGACTCAACATTATCATTTCAAATATGAACATATCGCATTTTTATATGTTCAATTTCATGAAAATGAAAGTCAACTCAGTGATTTTATACAGAATATCGATTATTTACTTCGAACTAATGAACAATATTCAAATATTGTTATGCATAAAAAATCAACAATGAAACAATTGATCTTCACATTAGATCTTTCGAATTCATTGAAATTCGTTCAAATCTTAGTCGAATTTCTATTCGATATAAACGAACGATTAAAATGTCATCAAATCAATCTATCGGCTTGTCTTCATATTGGTACATTGAATGAAATTCTCATTCATTTTTCTAAACATCCGAAGATCGATATTTGGAGTGAACATTTATCATTTCTTGAATATCTTCTCTCGAAAATCCCGATCAATCATTGTTTAATAACATCATCAGTTTACAATCTTCTCAATGATGTTTATCTCTATCGAACAGCTGGTTCAATACAAAAAACTTCGATGAATATCGAAAGTAATACGACAATTTATTTTCTTCTCGGTCGATTAATTGGCGAGAATATCTTTCAAGGTCGTAATACACTTCCAATAAGTTTTAATCACGAATGTCAAAGTTCCATTCGAAAATCGTCGAGTACAGATGAATCTCAATTATCTCAACAACAAAAACTTCTATCATCGACAACAACAACAACGACAACTGCATCATTTGGAACGAATAATGATCGACAAAGTCTAATAAAACAATCCTCACAAGTTGAACAACAACGGCAACAAAGTCTTTCGACAACAAATGAAGAAACAATGTCATCGTTCTCCGGTTGGGATCATCCATCAGTCGATAAATCAGAAATGAAAGTGTCTGAAACAGTGATCGATGGTTATTATCCATCACGTCCATGTGATCTATCATTTACAGTTAATATGACGACAACCGAGGATAAATCAACGATTGTACAGCGAACACCTTCACCAAAATTTCGTCCAAAACGATTTAATCTTGCTCGAAAATTAATTGCCGATACGTCCGAAAGTGAAATGTCGGTTCATCAACAACCATGGACAAGAAACAGTGTCTATCAATCGAGAAATCTTCAACGTACACGTCTTTCATCAAGCTATACAAATCTTTCTAAGTTTGTTGTTTCATCTGATCTCAAAATCATAAAACTTCTTCGTCATTTTTATTCGTAGATCACAATCAAAAGAATCACCGATCACAATCTGTCATACAGATTTACTACAACGTTGGCTCGAAGATCAACTCAGTCAATTTCGTTCTCAAATCAAACAAACACCACCACCATTATTACCGAGAAAACCAAATCGATTTTCAGCCATTGAAATGGATTCAAGTGATGAATCGGACACTCTTCAAGAAAATACATTTCCTATTTCGAATTCTAAACCAGTCAAACGTCCCTATCATCATATTCGTTATAAACCACTTCGAAAAACGTCACATCTTATTCGACATGAATCTTTAAAAGCAAGAAATCGACCACTTCTACTCGAAAAATATTCAACATCGATGCCTCGATCGGATCTCAGTGATTTGGATTCGTCAAGACCGGATAATCTGTCCGAAGATGTTCTATCAAATTTCGAATCAGAATATGACAATATGGGTACGAATGGTTCGAGATTGAATAAATCACGACGAAAAAATCATTCGCAGATTATAACCGATGGTGACGACGACGAGGACAATGATGAAAGTGATGACGAAACAACATTCAGAACAACAGTTAATCGTTGTTATTTTTAATCATGTACAGATTACGAATTGTTTTGTTTTTCTTTTTGTATTTGAATTGTTTTAGTTGCAAATAAAAAGTTCGTTCTCTTTTTATTTCATGAAAAGATTATTTTCGAGCACATTTCGTATTTTGAACAAGCGCATTGGGACATGTAACTTCTTTAAAACTTACTGATGGATTATCAGCATTTTGAAACCAATCGAATCGCCATAGACAACCATTTTGAAGAACTGCAGGTATTTTAAAACAATCGGATCGTTGACTGACACCACCGTACCGTTGACCCCAAGAGTATGGACCAGGAAATTGAGATGTACATCCGTCGAAAATACCAAAACCACCACCTGGTATTTGAAGATCGAAATGATTATTGCCGAGATCACCGCCTGTATTTGTTACTTGCACGATCAGTTCTTTACCAGCAACGGGACCACTTGTAAACACGAGTGAATAACAAGCACAACACCAATCTGATTCTCCTTTTCCCTGACAAAAGCAAAAAAAAATGATCATTCATAGAAATGAATTTATATGCTGAAATACAAACAGCGATATGAGCAGCAGCATAACCATAAGAAAGATTTGCACTAATACTCCATGGTTGTTGATTATTACACATGTAAGCAGGACCACCATTGCAACCTGATTGTTCGTTGACACCAGCAGCAGTAACACCATCTTTTTGGCATGTTAACACTGGCTCTGAGACTGAAGCTTTGCCTGCCCATCCGCAACTTGCTTTGCAACAATCCCAATAACGAGTTGTCACACCATTTTGTCGGTCACCACCACCACCGCCTGATGATGGCGTTGTTGTTGTTGTTGGAGCAGTAGGTCCTGGAAGACATTGAGAATACCACTCATTACCATATTGACAAGTTGCTCCGTCACAACAGTCAGTAGCACCTTGCCAGCCACTACCACCGCATTGGCCGTACAAAGCAACACATGGTGCTGAAAAGCAGATCGATAACTTATTGAAATAGTTTGTAGAAAATAATTCATCTTACCAACACTTGGTAAATTTGTTAAATTAATTAACAAAACTAACGAAATAATTCGAAACATCTTAATTTCGACGTCTCTTACTGTTTTTAATGATATTTTTCCGTTTTATTTATATACAAATATCAATGCACTTTCACTGATTTTCCTTTTATCTATTAAATCCCAAAAAAATTAAATTTTCATACTGTAACATGATACAAAAACAATGTCAAATCATTTCTTTTTTTGTACTTATAAAAAGCATTCAATCCAAAAAGAAAATATCAACAGTTAACCTTTGAAAACTGATCGATAATCGCAACTTAACCTACATAAACGCTCATTGATAATCCATTTTGTTTTGAAACACTATTCATCATGTCTTCAAAGAATAGTTTTAATTTCGAGTTTCTAAAACGATTTTTACATCTCCTTCGTATATTCATACCATTTTCTTGTCATTCAAAATACGCAATTGATCACAAAGAACGTTTCTATTCTCATTCTCTCGTTGTCATCTGCTTGATTCTTGCAAATGAGATCGGTCTACAGTTTGTTATCTATCTTGTTGGTCAACTTTCCGGAGCATTTACATCTGCATTAAGTATTTCACGTGATCAACGAAATTATTCGGCGTTTACTTGGTTAGTCATTCGTTCGTTTGGACTTGTTGTTTTGAATGCCATTCTTATGGCATTTTCAATTTTCTTATCATCGATTCTCTATCTTAAATGGAGAACAAGACTTGTCACATACATACATTCATATTATTTCACAAAACAACGATATTATCATTTATTAAACAGTCGAACAAATTCAGTCGACAATCCTGATCAACGTATTACTCAAGATGTTGATTCACTTTGTCGAACTCTTTCAACAAATCTACCTGTACTACTTATTTCACCGTTTACTATCGGTTATTATACATATTCAACATGGCAAGTCACTAATTTCTATGGACCATTGGCAATATTTCTCTATTTTATTCTTTGGACTGCAGTAAATAAGATCTTAATTTCAGCAGTATCCCGAATTATCTTTCGACAGAATGCATACGAAGGTAATTTTCGTTTTCTTCACACACAAATTCGTACATACAACGAACCGATTGCATTCTACAATGGTGATTCATTTGAACACCATCAGTTCGATAGTTATTTTCTCGGTACACTTCTTCCGATTGTTTCTCGTCGAATTCAACGAGAATTTTTCCTCAATCTTTCAACGCATTTATATGATTACATTGGCAGTATAATCGCCTATCTTCTCCTTGCATTAGCTATATTCAATTTCAATCTTTTCGATGATCTTCCTGTGAACGAACGTGCAGGAGCAATAAGTCGAACATATTTCGCTGCTGGATATTTAATCTATCGTTTGAATATTCTCAATGGTCTAGCTGACGAATTTTCTTTGATTGCGGCGAATACACATCGTGTTCAATCGTTTATTGAATATTTGAAAGCGATTAGTTCGTCATGGAAAAAAAATCAATCGGAAAGTTTTGTCGAAGAAAATCAAATTTTAATAATCAAAAATCTTTCGTATTCAACTCCGAATAATGATGCAAATATTATTATGAAAAATTTAAATTTAATTCTCAATCGAGGACAACGATTATTGATCACAGGCGATAGTGGTATTGGTAAAACATCTCTCTTTCGTATTCTTCATTCACTTTGGCCAATAAATATTCAAGGTTCATTCATTTTCGATTCATCTCGAGCTTATCTTCTTCCTCAACGTCCCTATTTCACTAATCGTTCGTTATTCGATGAACTCTCCTATCCTCAAATTCCTCAATCGTTGACAATTGTCGATCAACAACAAATCGAACAATATCTTGCCGAATGGAATCTTTCGCACGTTCTCAATTGTATTGATTCGAATATACACACTTGTCCGAAATGTCCTTGGCAGGATCTTTTATCACCTGGTGAATTACAACGTTTGTCATTCATTCGATTGATCTATCGTCTCACGTTGGATCAATATCCCAAACTCAATCTCATCTTTCTCGATGAAATATCTTCATCTGTCGATGAAAACATCGAAAGAAAAATGTACAAATATCTTATCGATCGAAATTTGACATTGATCAGCATTGGTCATCGTGAAACTCTTCGGCAATATCATCAACTTGAACTTCATTTAAACGAGAATGGAAATTATACATTCTATCATAAAAATTGATTTATTTTTATTTAGCTAATTCTTATAAACATACGAAAAAGAAGAAAAGACAAAAAGAAATTATATGAGATACATATTAACTGAGAATAAACGAAAGAAAAAACCAAATACCTATGTACAAAATCTTGGAATGACGCACATGTGGACGGTGATAATTAGCATTTTTGATTATACAAATAAAAACTAGCGAGTACAGTCATTAGTAATGAAAATATCGAATAACGAATTGATGAACTGCCATTACAACCATCGCGATTTTCACAATACTAAACGAATAAGATTCGAATGTAACGAGGGGAGAAAAACGCGAAGACGAAGACGACTTACGCAGACAGCAACTTCAAGTCCGACTTCATCGACGAAATATCGACAACCTTGAGCAACACCTAATGTTGATCGTGATGCACATTGTCGTATCACAGTTTTAAATCCTCGAGCTAGACAAACAAACAAACAACAATAATCATCGATTGATTTTCTTTTTCAAAATTCGTGTTACCATAAAATGTATCATAACTTTGTTTGACCATTTTCATGCACATGTGTCCTGGCACATAGGATTCTAAACTAAAACAATCGACTAACGCATTTTTTGTTTCATCAAATCTATCAAATGCTGGACAGAATTCATCTTCTTCACTACTGCATTGATAGCATTGAATACCCTCAACTAGAAAGAGACATAAAAATGGAAAAATTCATTTCACGAATAATTTTACCAGGTATCTGTTGAATATAGATTAGCAAAAAGAAGCTAATAAGTATCGAATTTTTCATTTTCGGATGTAACCTTGAACGAGTCTTTTTCTTCTTTTCGATTGACAGAAATTCATTGACCTATGTTCGCCATTTTACCTTCCTTCCTTTCTTTTTTTTGCTTGTTCTCTCCAACACCTGAATCTATCGATTGGAGAATGTTTTAAACGAATCATGGATTTGTCCGATTGAAATAAATAAGTTCGTATTTATTTTATATCTTGATAATAAACCTACCTAAAATAGAATCTCGAGTATATCATAATCGCTTGCATTTTTTTCCCAGATACAGATAACGAGCGTCCTCTATTGCATATCGAATAGTTCGTTATGTAAACCCGATTGGATAAGACATCTACATCACCTGACTGTCAACAAATAAGTAAAAAATAGCGTAGCAAAAAAAACGAGACTAAGAAAAAAAAAGAATAAATCATGTGAGAAGTTCTTTTATAAATTGAAACGAAAACAACATTTGCTTTTTATATTATATCTATTCATGTAAAGTTAATTATGGCTAATGAGTTTCAACAACTTGCTTTAATTGAAAAGCCTTCACATTTAAAGTATGTTGAATTATTGAATTAGAGATATGTTTTCATGTGTGTGTAGTTATTTACGAGATTTTCGTGTTGAACAATGTCAATTATTTCTTCAACATAAATGTACACAGTAAGATGAGACAAGAAATGAACAGATTTCATTGAAATTTAACGAAATTATCTCTTGTAGACATCGGCCTTTCTCGTGTTTTTATTGGCATTTTCAAAATCAACGTCGTCGTCGACCATGTCGTCGACCTGATGGCACATTTTCATACGATCCCGATTTCTATTGTAATGATTATGATGAACAAACTGGTGTTTGTCCAAATGGTGACGAGTAAATTCACCTTGATTATTATTGATATTCTCTTTTTCATTCAATCGATTGCTTTTCTTTTCCCTCAAGATGTCTACTTTTACATCGAAATGCAAATGATACAGAAAAACGTTATCATTTACGTTATTACAAAACGGGCTTATGTACACATGAAACAGATGCTAAAGGACATTGTTTAAAAAATGGGCTACATTGTTCGTATGCACATGGTGCCAATGATCTACGACAAGCAATTCTTGATAGTCGAGAAATGCAGAACAGTGATTTAGCATTAGAAAGATTAGCACGATTGTGTATTAGTTTAGAAAATGAACGTGCATTAAACGATGATCCAAAATGGAGTGGTAATAAGAAAATGAAAGAGCGAGAGAAAAACAAACGTATTGTTTTTAATCATCGTAGATTCACATTATGTTTTGGCGAATTATAAAACTGAACCATGTAAACGTCCGCCACGTCTCTGTCGACAAGGTTATGCTTGTCCACAGTATCATAATCCGCGTGATCGACGTCGAAATCCTTCGATATATAAATACAAGTCAATACACAATGAATGAATGAATATCGATGATTTTGTTTTGTCTCTTGTAGATCAACGCCTTGTCCACATGTTAAACAGAGTGATGAATGGATTGATCCGACTGTCTGCGAAGCAGGTGATAACTGTAAATACTGTCATACACGAACGGAACAACAATTTCATCCTGAAGTAAATTCAATATTCGAATCCATTTCGACGATATTTAACTGAATTCATTTAGATCTATAAGTCAACCAAATGTAACGATGTTTCTGTGACAATCTATTGTCCACGTGGACCGTTCTGCGCGTTTGCACATATCGAACGTATGTTTTCGACGCGTGAAATTCGATTCGAACATTTTATTTTTGTAGAAGAATTAAAATCGTATCGTGATTTCGATTTGCATTATACTAATGAACTACCTCTATCATCATTTATTCCGATTCCTGAAGAAAAAGAAGTCGGTATTCTTAATGTAAGAAGCAGAAGAAGAAAAAACAACAACAACAACACAAACGAAAAATATATTTTTTGTCTAGACATTACCAACAAATCGAAACATTCCGAAAAAGTCTTCTCAACCATCGGCTTTCGAAGTTGGATCATATCCTGGCACTACGATGAAACCATTTGATCGGCCCGTAAAATAACTTCATTTCGAATACATCTTACAATAGTTTTCTCATTTTCTTAGCCATATCCATCGGCAAATTCCTATTCAATTCAAGACATGCTCTCTCAAATCTCTCGTTTACATCCGTATGAACCTCAACTACCGTCAAACACATCTCCGTTTCTAAACGAACAGATACTTTTATCAGCTGCACTAGCTGCTAGTCATTCGTATCCGCCGCCAACATCGTTCTTTTCGAATTCAGCTGCATCGAATCTACTTTCATCGATTCACGCACATTTCAATTCGGTTACAACACCGACAACTAACTATTTCGATGATCAAGCACTTCCAACTGATGTCAAAAATCTAATTGGTTCGTCGTTAACAGCCATGGGTCTCGATGATCTTGTCGACGAAAAAGATCTGGACAAAGCAACAAATGATGTCGATAGTTTCGAACAAACGACAACACCAACAACAAACAATACTTCACCAACAAATTCAACATCACAACATATAACTCGACCGATGAATATCCCGAATTCGTTCTCAACCGATTATTTCTCGCAATCGTCATCAGCTAAATCACCGTTCGATGCACCTAATCAACTCTTCGATGAATCGATTCAATCGGTAATCGAAATCAAATAGATTTTAAAAAAAAATAATACTGAATTCATTTTTCTAGCCTATTGATACGTTATTTCCTGAACCGTCAACATCCAGTGGAAACAGTAATCGACCTGGTGAACTCTATAAAATGGCTGGTTTCAGTCAAGATCTACCTCTTTCACCTCAATCGATGCTTCAACGTTTGAACACGACAAGTACGAATTCATCGAGTTCATCGTCATCCGAAATCGATCTTATGAAAAATCGTATTTTTCAAATGCAAGCTCTGGCAACCAAAGAAAGAGAAGTATGAAGAAAAAAAACAACACAAACATCTTATTGCGAATTACTTTTTTCTTGCTTTCAGTCAGCCGATCGTTGGCGTCATGAAGCCGAAGATAATCATCGTTTAGCCGTTCAATATGAACAAGAAAAAGTACGAGCTATTCAACAACGTGATGATGCACTTCATCAAATTGAACAAATGCGTCAATTACTCATACATAATGTGCGTTTATTACCAAACGATCAAGATCTTATGCAACTACCACTTGATCAAGTTCGAACATTACAAAATCAACTTCAACAAGAATTATCAAAACTTGCACTTGTAAGTTGTTCGTTAACACAAAGAAAAAGAAAATAAATAACGAGAATTATTAGATTGAACAATCGAAAGTGACCACAACAACAACAACACAGCAAACACCCCCGTCGGACACAAGTCCATCAACACCAACCCGACATGTTCTACTTTCATCAACATTAAAACAATAAACTTTTTTTAAATTTCTTCTTCTTCTTCTCTGATAAACTTAGTTTTTCTTTCCTTTAGACATACATACATACATACATATATATATATACGTATATTTTTTTTATATTGGTTTGAGCGAACAGTGAAAGTACATCATTTTTATTAGGAAAGCTTGTATATAAACATTTTTCTCGATAGTATTTTTGTCTCTCTCTCTCTCTTCTTTTTTCTAATCTAGATCGGCGTGATTCTTGTTGTATAAGTAAACGCGCATGACTTGTTTATTTTTATTTCTTCTTAAAGTAGACTTGAAGCTGTCATAAAAGATGCTTCTGTAGAATGAGTAGTAGTAAAACACAGAAGCATTCGATTTGTTTTGTTTTGTTTTGTTTTGTTTTGTTTTATATTTCAATATGTGAAGATAGACGGATTTCATCTCGGTTATTATTTATTTTTTGTTTTTTTTCTAGTGATGTAGCTTAATCTTTTGTCAAGAAAGAAAAAAAAACTAGGAAATTATATTCACTTTTATTGTAGACGTTCGGTTTCTTTTTTTCTTCGTTTATTTTATCATTTATTTATTCAGAAAAATAAAACAAATATGTACCTCATTTGATCATCAGAAGGAGAAAAAAGAACTTTTCATTTCCTCATTGATTGCTGTTAAAAGAGAAAGAGAAAAAAAAGAACAGTTTACTTGATGCTCTCATTCAAATCAAATCGACTGCGTTATCGAATAATCGATGGCAGCGTTTTAATATCTGGAAATCTTAGACATACTTTCATGTTGATATCGTATGATAGCAACAAATAATAACAACAACAATATGATTCGAACGGTTAACATTTCTTACGGCTATTGGCTTTTTCTGACCTTGGTTCGTTATCATGCCAACCCCATGATTAATATTGCATAGGTCGCATGTTTGTTTGCTCTCTCTCTCGCGCGCGCGAGCGCATTTTCCCTTCGCATTCTACTGGTCTGCTCATTGAAGAGAACAGAGAGCCGTGTCAGTAGATGTGATTAAATCAATCATAGATACTGTTTTATTTCTTCTTTCGAAGTCTATGAATCTCTGTACATATACGTATATAAATCAATTGATTACATTTTCTCTTCCTTTTTGTGTGTGTGCTATCAATGTCACATCTGTAGACTCTCGTTCTTGTGTTTTAGTCATCGAATGAAATTGATAGGAAAAAAAGGTATTACATAATAGGAGAAATGATCTGATCTCTCCATTGAGCTATTTGAAATAATCACTCTGCCGTAAATATATGTTCACTCCCGCGAGAGAAACGCTATTGAATTTTTGTTTGAACTTATATAAAGAGAGAGAAAGAAAAATTAAGCAACAGATGACAAGAATGATTTCGAAAAGTTAGTCGAGAAAAAAAAATGTTCTTCTCTCATTCTATGTTTTCTTTCTTTTTTTCTTTGCGTAATAATACAGAACGGTGTTGATGATTACGTATATGTATGTACGTATGTCTATCAATTGGAGAATAATCTATTGCCTTTTTTTTTCTTCTTTCTCTTTTTCTCGTTCAGCTATCAACATCTATTGCATTATGCAATCGGAAACGAAGTGTTTCATTGCTCAGTGTAGCTTTGTTGAATATTATTCCAATTCTTTTAGATCAATAAATAGACATACAACAGAAGAAGAAGAAGAAAAACGTTGACAATGTTCTATAAAACTCCTTATCCATCGTTGATATCATTTCTTCTATTAATGATCGGATGTGTCCTATTCACAATGTCAACAATATATACTTTATACAAAGTTGAAAATAGTGAGAAGTGGGCTTGTTATAAGTGGTAAGAGGAAACTTATTCAAATTTGAACGTTAAATCGAATTGAATTCTTAAAGTTTACAACTAAGTCGACTTATGATTGGCTGTGGTATCATGGTCACATTTTCATTTGGATTATGTTCATTATTTCTCGCAAGTATTTTAAGTGGCAAAACTACTCGAAAGAATTTCTGGAGCTATCGAAAGAATATTTGTGCACGAGTTTTAAATGGTTTCGTAAGTTCAAATCGAGAATTCTTTCTATTATTGATTTTTCACTTTTGTTCGTTTTTTTTTATAGTTTCTTCTAATAACATTCTTATTAACTCTTGTTTGGTTTGCTATTGTTTGTTTGACATTTATTCCGTTCTATGGCCTAATCTATATCTATTTTGTCGTTTGTAATAATCGGTATGGAACAGCTGGTGGAAGCTTTGTTAATAGTAAGATAGATTGAACGAGTTATTGCTCGAGAGAAACACAAGATGGACTTTTCCTATTTATCTAGTTTTGAATGAAATTAATCAACATGCACATCGATTAGATGAAAAACCTGGACAATTTAAACTCGCCGATATTTGTCATCCTGTATGTCGATTGAATTTATTTATTCGAATGAAAATATATTTCGAGTTTTCTTTTAGTCGTATCGAGATTATTTTAGCTTAAGTATCGTTACAACTGCTTCGTCGATTTTGATAATCGTCAGCTTAGTAAGAAATGACGTTCTATTGACTATGCGGTTATTTTCTTTTCTTTTTCTATAGATATGTCTCATGATCGCTCAAGGTGCGAATCATGCACATATACACAATGATCGAACACGGTACGAATTAGCACAAAATAGCGATCATGATATTGAAGATACGAGAATGTAAAATGCGATGAATCATTCTGCTTTTTCTTTCGTAAAAAAAACATTTCTATGAATGTTGTTTTGTTTTCTCTCTCTCTTTTGCTTTGTATTCGTATTTTTCTTTTGTATCAGATATCAAATTGATTCAGTCAAGTCAATAGCATTTCGAACAAGATTATTGAGAGTGTTGCATCACTTCTTCTTTTTCTTTTACTTGAAAAATTTTCTATATGTATGTGTGTGTGCGTGTGTTTTTTTTGCTCTCCAGACAGAAAAAATATATATCTAACAAGTATATCCTAATTATTAGCGATAATGATGATGATGATGATGATG
>Ga0209914_1000262_pt1 | contig 75059 bp, 79 predicted proteins | sample ThiBiot_500_plan_FD_183949 | JGI IMG/M metagenome (GOLD analysis project Ga0209914, IMG submission 183949) | Wastewater bioreactor microbial communities from Cape Town, South Africa - Thiocy_cont_500_plan (SPAdes) | ecosystem: Engineered > Bioreactor > Thiocyanate-remediating > Anaerobic-Aerobic...
AACGAAAAGAAATGTATCTATCGATTGACTTTTAAAAGTCTAGTTTATTGATCTACAGTCCCTCTATCGACACAGCGTTGTTCATTGGTTGACATATCGCTTCTTTTCGTTCGTTGGGTCTGTCATTTCTTCATTTTTTTAATCATTGTCCGATGGCTGAAGAAAATTCAATTGAAAATCTCGAAGATGAAAATGATGAACACTCACGTCATCGACGTGAACGTCGAGACTTACAATCAACAATTCAACAATTGAAAAAATCCGTTAATAAAAATGATAAAGCACGAAAGAAAAAAGTCGATAGTGAAATCAAAGAATTAGAAGATGCATTTGCTAAACGTTGGCAACATTTCGATCCCAATGCAGCTCCTGAACCCGTCATTTCCAACTCAACTGAAGTTTGTACTGAAGATAAACAACATGTTTCTCGTAAAGCTCGTCGTCAAGCGAATAAAGAAAAACGTTACAATGAAGCACATGCAGACGACGTCGAAATTGACTATGAAAATCAACCGGAGACAATTCGTCGTCGAAATGAATCCTCATCAATCGATACTCAACTAGCTGCTCGTGGTCTTAAAGTTCATTCGATTCCATCGGATGGTAATTGTCTATTTGCATCGATTGTTGATCAAACATCGGATTTAACTATTCGACAACTACGTCAAATGATTGCTGAATATCTCCAACAGCATAAAACTGAATATGAACCATTTATTGAAACAGATTTCAATGTTTATTGTGAAAAATTAGCGAAGGAAAATGTGTGGGGTGGACAAATTGAATTAGAAATTTGTGCAAAGATTTTACAACGATCAATTGAAGTTATTCAAGGCAATGGAAATGAACTGATTCGAGTCAATGCGTCGAATACAACGCAAACACCTATTGTTCTAACCTACCATCGATATTTGTATGCGAATGGCGAACATTATAATAGTACCAGAGAGAAAACTGAGGACCAACAAGAAGACGAAGAATAAAAAAATCAAGAAAAAGCTATTTTATTATTCGTTTGCTTATTTTTCAGATGAAAATCACTGTTCATTGGGACCGAGTGATCGGTGTTCTCATTGCAATAGTCGTTGCATTCATTGCAATTGTTTTATTCAAAGCTTATCATCGTTATGATCAAGATAATCATGAGCCAATTGGACAATGTGACATGCATCAGGCTCAAAAACTAATCGATAATCTCGTAAATAAATAAAAAGAAATCTCTTTCGTTTTTTTCTCATCTTTCGAAATTTTCAGTGCGAATTGTATTCACTCGGTCAAGTCACTGGTTCGCAATGTTCATCATTATGCAATACGAATTCGACATTAACATTAGCTCAATGTTTGTCACTAACAAATTCGAAAGTTGTTTTACTTTTATCATCGAATACATCGTCGTATTTTGTTCTGAAATCGAAACATCGATATTTCGATCGAGAAAATACGAATTTGCTATTTCATGATCCGATACTTTCGATTTCATCGAGTTTAATTACATTTCATGATGTACTCAATCGAACACTTGAAGAACATTTCGGTTGGAATGGTTTCAATCAAACAAACGAACAACTCATTCGACGTTTGTTTCGTCATGATCGAATTGAGAATACATTGATTTTATTAGAAAACTTTCAAGATGTTATCATTAAATACAACGATTATTACGAACAAAATCTTGCTCTTTCATTAACAACTGAATTCAATACACTCTATTCATTAGTTCGACAACATGAATTTCTTCTTGCACATTACTATCGAACGAAACACGAACTTATGCCGAAGATCTACGGTTGGTGTGGACATATGTATCTAACCGAACATTTAACACCATTGAATCATCCAATGATCGAAGAACAATTGAATTCCGATACGTGGATACCAAAAGCTTGGCTTGCCAATCGGTTACTTCAGTTAGTCGATAGTTTTGACAATGAACTACATTCAACATTACAATTATGTGATTTTCGTAAGATTCTTATTTTTTAACAAAAACAAACACACGTAATTGAATCAATATTTAGAATTATCGAATTTCGGTATAAGTGCTCAAGGTCATGTTAAATTACTTGATTTAGATCAAGCTTATTTCGATCGTTTATTTCTCGGCAATCCGTTGAAAACTTGTCGAAAGAATTCCGATTGTTCAATGTATGATTGTTCAGGTTATTGTGATCGACGAACACGTCGTTGTCATCAACGACGTATCAATAATAATCTTCAGATTCTCTGTGAACGTGTTCTCCTTCCATTACTCAAATCTCGTAGTATACCATTGCGATTACATGATGTTCTTTTGTCTTATGTTGGCAAATGTGCAGCACCGCAAGGCCGTTATAAACGAGCGAGTGACTTGAAAATTGGTGCTTCTTCACGAATACTTCGAATTATGCAAATGATGTTGGAAGGAGAATTGAAATTAGCGAATATAACTTCGAATATGTTTTAAAACTAATCAAATTGACGAATTGTACAGTTAGACTTTGTTTTCTTTTTTTCTTCTCTGTAATATTAGTAATACATCATTAAATCATTCCACATTGTTTATCTCTGTCAGATGAAATTTGTATCTCTTATTCTCACGAAATTTTTAGATCGAAATTGACTGTTGATTTGATGGCTACTGAGGAAGGCGAAGAACGTTTTGAAATCGAACGTATTGTTGATAAACGATATCGAAATGATCGAGTCGAATATTTGATTAAATGGCGTGGATATCCAGACAGTCAAAATACTTGGGAACCTTGTATGTTCTTTTGTTGAATAAGAAATGTTTTCTTTTTAAAATTTTTGATTTTCAATCTTAGCGAATAATATCGAAGGTGAACAAGAAGCAGAATTACTTGCTGAATATGAAGCTTTTAATAAACGTCAACAGCAACGAATGTCCAATGTTAATACACGACCTTTGATGAACAATAATCTTTCACCAAATAAACGTCGAACTGTATGATTAAATTCTTTTGTTTTTTTTCGTTCAATTTCTTCTATTTCTCATTTTTATGAAATTACAGGATGAAGTGATCAATAGTAGTAGTAGTAGTAGTAGTGGTGGTGGTCTTAAAAAACGCCCATTAGGAACAGGAAATATGCAATCAACGAACACACCAACTGGTTTTGAACGTGGTTTTGAAGCTGAAAAAGTTCTTGGTGCAACGGATTCTGCTGGTGAACTAATGTTATTAGTTAAATGGCGTCATTCGAACGAAGCTGATCTTGTTCCAGCTCGAATAGTTAATGTCAAATGTCCGGCACTCGTTATTGATTTCTATGAGCAACATTCATTTTGGACTCGATTGCCTAAACCTAATCAACCATCGGGTTCGACAGCACGATAGAAGAAAACAACAAAAAGCCAATACTTTCTCAAACATGGCTTGCTTTTCTTCTTTTTCATTTTGTTTTTTTTTGTCTGTACATTTCTATTGTTGTTTCATCCGTAGTAAAATAAAGAAAGACAAGTTAATCGTATGAAGATTACGATTTGGAAGAAAAAAGTCGAATGCACTTTTAATCAACATTTTTGATTTCTTATCAAGTAAAACAGATGAAGGAAAAAAATATTGACAATAAAGATCAAATAAGAGCTAAATAGAAATCTGTCAAGAAATTCTTTTTGTTGAAAGAGAAAAAAGATCTTTATGAGAATTGACTTGATACGAGTGTAAGATTACTCATTTTGAAGGGCAACTGTTTCATTTTTCTCGCTTCATTCTATTACCCTTTAATGTATACAACTGAATCATTTTAAACAACTCTCTCTCTCGCTCGCTCGATTTCTTTTATTCTTATAAAAGTACATGTCCTTCGATATTTGTTCATGTACATCAGTGAGGTCATGGAAATCGTAAAATAATTTCCTTCAACTATTCACCTTAATACAGCAATTTCAATCGATTGGTTTTTTTTCTTCTTTCTCTCGCTCTCTCTTCTTCTTCTTCGATGGCATAATAAAGGGCTGGACTGTCGCTTTTTTTCGATTCCACGTAATTCAGTTGGATGAAAAGAGAAGAAGAAGAAAGAAATATTGAAATACTTTTTCAACCCTTTGAGTGATTAATAGACGTATATATATATATATATATATACATTCGAGGACGACAGGTTACATTTTATTCTTTGATTTTTATACAGAATGGCCACTGCTTCTACTGTCAATGATCCATCATCGGATATCAATGTTGTCATTATTGGAGAAACAGGCAGTGGTAAGAGAAATCATCGGAGAGTTAAAACAATCGATCTTTTCTCTTTTGTTCTTCATAGGCAAATCAACATTTATTAATTATCTAACAAATCTTTTCTATAATGGTTCATTAACCAATCTTAAAGTCGCTATTCCAACACGATATTTAAAAGCTAACATGACTTCTGTTATGCCTCAGCATAATGAAAGTTCAATCGATGATGTAACACGTAGTAAAACAGGCAAATGTACGAAGTATACTTATCGAGTTGAACAAGTTCATTTTAATTTCTTTGATACACCTGGAATCAATGATACAGGTGGATACTTAGCTGACAATGAAAATGTCGATCGCATTTTCGAATGTATCCAAACTTTACAACATCTAACCGCTCTTGTTTTCGTTCTCAATGGTACACAAGCACGTTTAACAATAAATATACAAAATGTTCTCGAACGATTTCGTGATCGAATACCAGATGTACTCTATCGAAATGTGATTATCATTCTAACTAATTGCGCACCACATACAGTCAATTTCGGTTCAGTTAAATTGCTCAATCGTGCGCCGATATTTCACATGCAAAATTCTGCATTTTCATCCGATGCTCAAACATGGACAACGCAAACACGTGAAATTCTTCAACGTGATTGGACTGTTTCAATGAATACAATGAATGAATTCATTAAAACTTTATTAACATTAACATCGGTTTCAACTGAATGTTTAACAGCAATGGATGACGATCGAAATGCAATACGAAGTGTGTTACATGAAAGTCGTTTAATTATTATGGAATTACAACATATCGAAGATGAATTAGCTGCATTAGAACAAGCATCAACGATTCATTCAGCAAATCTTGAAAAATATGCATCAGCCAATGATCAACCAATAAAATCGATTCAAATTAATGAAATCACTGTAACATCGTATCATAATACTTTATGTTCAAAATGTAATACAGTTTGTCATGAACGATGTTCATTAACGGAAGCAACACGCGTTGGCGAACGTGTCTTTCGACGTTGTACAGTGATTAGTAATGGTCGATGTACGATTTGTCCCGGCAAATGTTCGTACGATTTACATTATCATGATCGACGTTTAATTAAAAGTGTTCCAAAAACTCTTAAACTCGCTATATCATCAATCACGAATAAATATACTGAAGCAAGAAAAGATAAAATGTCATGTGAAACCAAAAGTGAAAGTGTTCAAGAAACAAAACGTGTTATTGAACAATCATTACAAGAACAATTTGTTAAAGTTCGTGATGCATGTCTACGTGTGAGACGAACTTGTCAAGGTTTTAATGTTGCTGAAGAATTATGTATATTTGTGAGTTTTCTTAAAAATGATATTAGCGCATTGAGATCATCATCAGTCATGCGAAAAGCAATGAAATTCGTCGAAAAACTTGAAACACTCTGTGATGATCTTCAAAATGATGACGATTCATTAATTTCATTCACAGAAAAACAATCAACTGTCGTATGTCCAACAAAATCACCACCAACAGTAACAAAACGAAAAACAATATTAACTAATAGTAGTACCAATTCGAAAGTATGAAACTAGAAAATCTTTTATTGATACTCATAAATATCGATATTTGTAGACTGATGATTCATTTTCAATGAATACACCGATTACGAATAGTTCATCGTTGAAAGCACAAGTCGAACGTATCATCAATGGTTCATATAATTCATTGAATGGGATTGATGATTCACATCCTCAAATCGAAGATGATGAACAAAAAAAAGTCAAAACATTAACTCGAAATCAAATACGTGAATCGTTTCGTCATGATTCGAGCAATACTCGTAAATACGCTGAATATTCAACTGAGCATCTTGTTGCTCTAAGTCGAGAATCAGCTGAAGAATGTAAATTAATTGCAAAAGAATTAAATCGTCGTTGTGGTGGTACATCAATTGGTTATTTATCTTTAACGCAATTATTAATCTTATGCGAATATTATTCATCATTTCGAAATCAAACTACTGATGAATTACTTCGACAACATTCACAACTTCAATTAGATATTCAACAATTGACTGATCATGATCCTTTCGAAATTCTTTCTGTTCCCGTAGATAAACTTTTACATTTAGTTGCGATTACACTTTGTTTACAAAACACTGCTAAAAATTCATGAAAACAAAAGAAAAATCACAATCGTTTCTTTTTCAGTTTTTTGTTTAATTCTGATCTATTTTAGATTAATTCATGGCAACTAATCCTTTTATGGCAGCTGCACATCAAGTCAAAGAGACTGTAACCGATGCAATGAGTCGTCTTGGTGTTAGTGCCAATCGACAACAACAACAACAACAGAATGATAATGATAATACAGGTGCACGTCATTTGTCTCTCGATACATCGAATATGGCTAAAGTGTTAGTTATTGGTGAAACAGGCAGTGGCAAATCAACGTTTATTAATTATTTAACAAATTATTTTCGTGGAGGTTCATTACAAAATATAAAAGTAGCTATACCATCGAAATATCGTCCGGTTATAACCGAACAATTTCAACATTGTGAAAATAATTTACGTGATACAACACAATCGAAAACGGATATGTGTAATCAATACATTTACGTTGATACAATCAGTCCAGCACAGAGACAATATCTCTTTCTCGATACACCTGGTCTGTCGGATACTCGTGGAGCTGAACAAGATAATATCAACATGAATAAAATCGTCGATGGCGTAAGTTGATCATCACACGAACGAACAAACAAATAAACAAAAAGTTCAAATTCACTTTAGGTTGAATCTTTAGGTGGCCTATCAGCAGTCATTATTGTTGTCAACGGTACAACGGGACGTTTAACATTAAATCTTCGTAATGTTATTGCTCGACTTCGTGGTAATCTACCTGATATTGTCATGGACAATGTTATTGTTGTTCTAACGAATGCAAAACGACATGAAGCTAATTTCAATATTTCATCACTTCAATTACATGGTACTGTCTATCCGTATTATATGCAAAATTCTGCATTTTCACAAGATCCAAATACATGGGATCAGGCAGCACTCGATGCACTACAATACGATTGGGATGCATCAATGGATGAATTAAAACGAATGATTGAAACTATTGATACATTTAAAGTTAAATCAGTGACTGCCTTTAAAGATATGAAAGATATACGTAATGCAATCAAAGCATTGATGCACGAAGCACGTTTAGAAGTATCACAAATACAAAAAATGCAAGATGAATTAGCAGCATTTGAACACGCACTTAAACAGTACAATACTGAAGAAGTTACTTATAAAGATTATACACGTGAACGTGTAGTTGAAACAAAAGAATTAGTTGATGCAAAATATCATTCAAGTACGAATATTGAATTTGTTTTTTGTTGTTGAAAGAAAAAACTAATGAAAATGAATATATTTTAGCTGTGTGCCGAAAATGTGATCATGTTTGTCATGATAAATGTGGTCTTCATGAAACGACTACGCATGGTAATCGAATATTTCAACGATGTTGGGCGATGTCACCTGAAGGTCAATGTTACATATGTCCATCGCATTGTTTGTATACCGAACATTATCATGCACGTAAAACAATGCAAATAAAACAACAAAAATTACAAGATGTTCTTCATGATATCAAAGCGAAATATGATTTAGCAACACAGAATAAAGCTGATTTTCAATCACGTATAACAACAACTCAAGATGCAAAGAATATGTTAGAACGAGCATTGAAACAGAAACTCGAAGAAATCAAACATAAATGTGCAGAACTGAGACGTATCTGTAGTGGCTTCAATTTAGCACAAGAATTACATGCACTTATCGATCAATTGAAAGCCGAAGCGACTATGTTGAGAAATATTGAAGCTAAACAACAAGCCGAAGATTTTATTCGTAGTCTCAGTGAATTCTGTCGACAATTAGAAGCTGATCAAGTTTCGAAACAAGTCCTACCGCCAATGCGTCTTGTTGATACATACACATCAAAACCATTTCGTTCATCAACAACATCCTCATCTGTTCTGCAAACACCATTAACACCATCATCACCATTGCAAACAACAACTCCATCGGAAAATACACCGAATCTAAATACGAGTGTATTAGATTTAATTACGAAATTAAATAAACCGAAAAAACCATTGCCACCATCATCTTCGGATGATGATGATGACGACGAGGAAAATGATAGTGAAAATGATGATGATGATGATGAGAGACCACCACCATCTGCACGATCATCTCGTAATGGAAATCAAGATGATGATTTTGGTTCAGTTACTGATCGACGTAAACGACGTCAATCTGCACAGAATAACAATACTATTAATTCATTACAACAACAATATGCGTCATTAACAACAACCGAACTTGTTCAACGATATACCGATTGTAAAGATGCACGAAAATCGAACGCTATTCTAATTGAATTAAATCGTCGTTCACAAGGCAAATCAACAGGTCCACTTGTATCGCCAACAGAACTAAGTACATTTGCACGTTATACACAACTATACAGTTCACAAGATGCACCTACATTGAGCCATTTATATTTACAACTTCAACAACGAATTTCGAATATGACTGAACCAGATATTCTCAATATAGCTCGTGTACCAAATGATCTCCTCATTGAAATATCGGCTCTCTATACTCTTGTTGCACAAAAATCACAACAACAGCAACAGCAGCAAGGAGCGAATCGTGATGGTCCATATGCGAATGAATCAGGCTTTGAACGACCACCTGATCATATTGCATCAGCAATGATGATGAAAATGCCAACAATAGCAGCTCCACCTCAAACACCAATTGGATTTTATCCGGCAGCTATAAGTCATCATCCAGGTGGAGCAACGAATACATTCTTCAAACCAATTCAATCAACAGATACTACTAATGTGAATACTCAACAAATACCATCACTCACGGCACCAACTTCGCCTCCACCACCTCCACCACCACTGCAAACATTGTCACCAACTTCACATTCTGCACAACAACAACCACCGCTGCCACCACCACTACCACCCTCAATACAACAACAGCCGAATCCTCTTTCTTTTTCAAGCTTTGCTGGTATGTGAATCTAATAACTGCTCTATTTAACAATATATTCTATTGTTTTTCTTTTCTCAGGATTTAATACTACAACAACAAATGGTACAAATCCATTTTCAGTCTCATCAACAACTACAACTATTCCATCGGATCGTTCAGCAACTGATTCTCCATTTACATTCATTACTTCTCCTACATCAACAAATATCAATGAGCCAAGCTACACTATCGTTTCTCATCCATCATCAACGACTACAACAACAACACCAACTAAAGATGATTATACAATGGTTAATATTGCACCTATGTCGAATGTTATTACTGATGATGATATCACAAATAATAATTCACTTGCTAATGTCAATATTATACGTTTATTGACATTATATAATGAAGCAAAATTTTCGAATAAAAATGCTGAATTATTTACAATCTATCAAGAATTAGAACGTCGTTGTACAGGTGCTAATTCTCAACAATTAATTAAAGATTATCCAGCTATTTATGAAACGAAATTGAATGAACATGCGTATAAAACTGTTTCTGAATTGAAACAAATCTATGGAAATGTTCAACAACAAGTTCGTATCCGAATTAATAACGATGCAACACATATCAATGATATTCCAAAAGAATTTCTCATTGAATCAGCTGCACTCTTAGCATTAATCAAACAAAAAGACATTTAGTTGATATAATTTTAGTTGACCTCTTTATACTCATATATCTATCTTAACTTTTAGTTGTTTTCTTTTTCTTTGATCATCATCACTTTTTTGTTTTGTTTTCGAATAAAAACTTATACGGATATTTAATCGAGTCAAATTTCGTCATGAAAAGGTAAATTTATTCATTAATAATATCACCAAGCGAAGACAAAAAAAAATAATTGTATTTATATAGAGGAAAAAAAAGAAATGAGACAAAGTCTATAAACATATTGTTAATGATAGAGATTTCTTGTTAATCGTGTTCGCTGTAATTCCTGAGTGCGTCGTTCTCGTCTTGCTATAGGCGTTTCACCAATTTTTAACAATTGCTGTTGTGTGCCCGCATTGACTTGACTCAATGAACTATGTAATAAGCCCGTTACACTCGTTGGATCTAGTAAATTTCAAGTTAGAGATCGGGCAAATATGAAATTTGCATGAGTTTTACCTTGTGTTGATGAAAGTGATGCACTATTCGGTTGAATAATCGGCGGTAAAACTAAACGCTGTTCGACTGGACGTGTTGTTGGTCCATTTGATCTAAAAGATTGAATTCGATTTTAGCAAAGACTCATTGAAATAAACAAAAAAAGTCAAGCAAGTGATAATGTGTCGAGCAACCAACGAACGAAAGGAAAAAAAATGACATGCACGATATTGTCGATACCTCGGTGCGATGAACTCAGGCGGCGAAAGAAGAAGACGTCGAAGAGGTAGTTCACTGTTAATATTTTACGAATTAATTTCAAACAAAGTAAAAACAAAAAAATTTCTATCGAGCAAAACCGTAACATACTGTCGATAGGAGAGAGCTTTGCCTGCTGTCGATGATGAAGCAATCGATCGGTGTTGAGGATGATTTGTATGGTATGAACTATCGATTGGTGTTGTTGTCATTATATGAGTATTTTCATTGATGGTTTCCGTTGTTAGACAATCACGAATGAGAATTTTCGAAGTCGAACTCAATCGTTCCGAATTAAGAATTTCACGTAGAATAGCTCGTAATCGTGTGATCTAAATCGACGAATTTTGTTTTCAAGAAAAGAGAAATTCAATTCAATTTTTACTTCTTGCAATTGTTGTCGTTGTTTATCATTGGAAATCTTCAATAATTGTTGATAATCATCTGCATTTGTATGTGTTTGATCGATTGAAATCGATATTTCAGCTTCGATTGTTTTACTAAACAAAAACAGAAGATGAATCGATCGATCGATTATTCGATTGAGTTTTTTTTTTACTTCGGATCTGGTAGGAGAACGGGCACAACATCAGCATCAGCTGGTCGTGGTGTCGTTTGAAGAGATCGATTTTTATTTAATTCATCAATCGTTCGAATGAGATATTCATTTTTCTGTTCGGTTTCGATTAAACGCGTTCGAAGTTCATCGATTTGCTGCTCGAAATGAAGACGTTGAACTTCTTGAAGACGTTTTTCTATATGACACAAAATGAGATATATATATAGATACGTATATTAGCAAATGAACAAAATCAATTCAATCTCGTGCAAAAAATAAAATTGAAATGCAATTTGCATACCATCAGACTCAATTATATTTGGTTCTATAAATGAAAATGATCGGTTGAGATTTGCAAAAGAAAACAACAACAAAACTAAATCTCTTTAGTCGTTTTTAATCATACCGAGAACAGGTTCATTTTGCGTAAGATTAGCTAATTGGTTCATAGTAAGCGTAGTATCGACTTGATTCGACGAAGATATCGATGGATCTAAGTCAATCATGCGAAAATGCAGATCTAAACAATCGATAGATGAATTTCAATGGAATAAAAACAAAGCAACTAGTCACACCTCGATTCTCTTTTTGTAATCGACTGATTTCATTGTGTAAATCAGCAAGAGTGATTTCATGTTGTTGTTGAACGTATCGAAGATTTCGTTCTAATAATTCCACGCGTGAACGTGGATCGACTGTTGGTGTTGGCGATGGTGATGAACTCATGTTTGGCTCGTCACCAGGCGAAATCAACGATGCGTTTTTTGTAATCACAATTCTCGAAGCGACAGGTGCAGGCACTCGACGCGAACTTGCTTTTGACATATCATTGTCATTATCACCCGTTGATTGAAGTGCATGATGGTGAAGAGCTGAAACTCGCTCATCAACAAGCGATTGTCGAATCATCAAATAATTGTAAGACAATGATAATAAAATGAACTTAACTCTAAAGTAAACAAATAATGTGTAAATTAACTGACAGAACAACCATAAACTATTTGGCATGTCATGGAAATCGTAGAGAATATTTAAATATAAAGATGTCGCTGAAATTCTCTCTCAGTCTTTTGTTTTTTTTCTCGCTCGTGTTTACTTAAATTGTAGTTGATATCGAATATTAAAGAAAAAAACTGAATGATGATTGTTTCGATTTGAGAACAACATCGCTCGATGACGAAAGAAAGATCAAGTAGAACGAAAAAAGGGAGTTAGACATTCTTGTGTGTGTGCGTGTGACGGTTTTACAACGAATTTCTTCTTTTTTTTCGTTTTTCTTCCTTTCACTTGTAAATCAAAAAAATGTGACCAAGACAATTCTGTAATAAAGCTTTAGAAATGCATAAGTGAATGTATTGAAATGCTTCATCAACATTTGTCTTGCTTCGATTTAAGACATCCTTAATAACACTTGGTAACTAGACAGCAACAATTTTCAGCAACTCAAATTATTTTAAAAAAACAACCGATGATTAATTTGAATCGAAGTTTTTTGAAAGATTATGAATTAAAATTCCAAGAGAAGAGAATAGGAATCATATATGTTATATGTTGATGATGTCAACAACTAACGACAGCTATCATTTTTATTCTAATACGCATTTACATCTGATTGGTATTCTTTACAATGGAAGAAAATGAAATGAAGAAATACTCGCCTCGCCTATCTGACTGACGAAGAAGAGCAAAACATATCGATATTCTAAAATGTTGAAATCACAAGTAACACGAGTGTCTGGTCCATCGACATCGTCTCGTCGACGTTCATCATCTGATTCTCCTCGACACGAGGGACCATCGAAACGATCTCGTCGTACACCGACTCCATCGTCTTCATCATCATCATCATCATCAGGTTCACAATCTGAAAGTGAAGATGAACAACGTAAAGACAAAAACGATATTGAAGAAGGCGAAGTTCGATCAAAACAAACAACAACTGATCCGCCAGCAGCCAAAGCAGCACCCAGTGCTCCTGTACGTACTGGTGGTTTGTACATACCACCAGCTAAACTTCGGCTTTTACAAGCATCTCTAACCGACAAATCATCTGCTGAATATCAACGTATTGCTTGGGAAGCATTGAAGAAAACAATCAATGGTCGTGTCAATAAAGTCAATACTTCAAATTTACCGTTGATCATTCGAGAATTATTCAAAGATAATATTGTTCGTGGTCGTGGTCTGTTCGCACGTGGTCTTATTCAAGCTCAAGTAGCCTCGCCATTTTACACATCGGTGTACGCGGCATTAGTCGCTGTTGTTAACACAAAATTTCCTCAAGTCGGCGAATTAATTGTTAAACGTCTTGTAACATCATTTCGTCGTTCGTATCAACGAAATGATAAAACAACTTGTCTTGCAACAACGAGATTCATAGCACATCTTGTCAATCAGAATGTCTTACATGAAATCGTTGCATTACAAATTCTCGTTCTCTTACTCGAAAATCCATCGGACGATAGTGTTGAATTAGCTATTGGTTTTCTCAAAGAATGCGGTCAAAAACTATCTCAAGTCAGTCCACGTGGACTCGATTCAGTTTTTTCAACACTACGAAATCTACTTCACGAATCATCGCTAGACAAACGTACACAATATATGATTGAAGTTTTATTTGCTGTACGAAAAGATCAATTCAAAGCCAATCCAGCTATACCAACAGGCTTAGATCTTGTCGATGAAAACGATCAATATACACATATGTTAACATTGGATGATACGTGTGATCCTGAGCCAATGCTCGATGTTTTCAAATACGATGATCAATATGAAGAAAATGAGAATAAATACAAAGAAATACGTCGAGCGATTTTGGATGAAAGTAGCGATGAGGAAGGCGATGATGATGGATCGTCGAGCTCGGGCTCATCGGATGACGATGAAGATGATGAAGAAAAGAAGGCAGAAGAAGAGCCTAGTGAAACGAAATCACAAACAATCATCGATCAAACTGAAACCAATCTCGTTTCGTTACGTCGAACGATTTATCTCACGATTCAATCGAGTATTGGCGCCGAAGAATGTGCACATAAATTATTAAAAATGAATCTACGTCCTGGACAAGAGATGGAATTATGTCAAATGATATTGGATAGTTGTGCACAACAGCGAACATACGAACGATTTTTCGGTTTACTCGGTCAACGTTTTTGTTTGTTGAAGAAAGAATATGTTGAATGTTTCGAAAAAGTCTTTCAAGATCAATATGAAATTGTTCATCGACTTGAAAATGTTAAATTACGAAATGTGGCGAAATTCTTCGCACATTTACTTGTTACAGATGCCATTTCTTGGGGTGTTCTCCGGTGCATTCGTTTGACAGAAGAAGATACAACATCATCGTCTCGTGTTTACATTAAAAATCTCTTCTTAGAACTCGTCGAGTTTTTGGGATTGACAAAATTAAATAATCGTCTCACTGATCCGTAAGAAATCTCGAGTGTTTTTTTCTCTCAAAGACTAGATTATCATTTGAATTGAATTTTAGGACATTGACCGAATATTTTGAAGGAATTTTTCCACGAGATAATCCGAAAAATACAAGATTTTCGATTAATTTTTTTACTTCAATCGGTTTAGGCGGATTAACGTAAGTTTTTGTCTGCTAAACGGAAAATATATTTCAAGTTCAACTATTTGATTTAGTGATGAACTACGTGAATTCTTGAAAACAATGCCACGACCAACATCACCAGCACCTGTGCCCATACAAGTGAAAATAGAACAATATGATGAGGACAATAAAAATCAAGTTCAAGATCGTCTTCATGAATTAAAAATAAAGAAAAAACGTATGATAAACTAAAGAATTCTCTAGTCGAACTTTTCTTCTGTCTTCCTTGCTCAAGAAGATCAAGCACACGAGAAAAACGATTACTTTTGAGAACAATTACATTAAAAATTATACTTTTCTACACAAAATTTTGTTTTCATACGCATACTAAAAGAAGTTTTACTAGGGTTTAAACGAATTTTAAATCTTGATTTCGAATATTTAGGTTCGGCATCAACATCGTCGAGTAGCTCGTCATCAAGTTCATCATCGAGCTCGTCGTCATCATCCTCATCAAAATCTCCATCACCTCCTCCTACGAAATCGAAATCAAAACGATCGGATCGGGATCGAGATCGTAGTCGTGATCGTGATCGTGATCATCGTTCATCAAAAAACTCCAAACACGAACAAACAAACCGACGTCGCGAACGATCACGTAGTAGTGATCGTCGAAAAGAAAATCGTCGTGAACGCGATCATCGTCACTCGAAATACTGAATCGATGTTGTTGTTTTGTCACTTGATTAACAAGTTTTCTTTTTGTCTTCATATGTATCGATTTCAAATAAAGAACTAAATAGAGAAAGCCAAGCGAATCACTGTTTAGCTATCACAAATATTCGTCATGTGTTGATATGCATCAATACACATGTATAAATAAATCGAATATTATTCTATTTTCTAGATAAATTTAACATGAAAACGTTACAAATGTCAATAACGATTCGTAAGAGAGAATTTCATCGTGAATTTCAGTTCGAAAAGATTGTTTTTTTTGTTTAGTTTTGTTGATATGTCTATCAATAAATGCAAAATCATTTTCTTCAACGGGTATTCCAACTAGATATCATGTTAGTGGAGTCATTCAATTGCCATACGCTGAAATTAACGAACCGTTTGAATCGTGGATTGATGTCGATGCTGGTTTTTCACGTATCGATTACTATGGTGGTGCTGCAAAAACAATTCAACGTCAAGGAAATACGGATAACGATTTTGGTGCTAATTTTAAAATCGTACCAATATCAAGTAAAAGATTCATTTGTTTCCAAACGATAGATTGATATTTTGTTGTCTAGATGAAGAAGTTTTAAATCAAATAACTTGCTTTCAATCGAATGGTTCACAAGACGAATCTGCTGAAGTTCAACATACAATTCCTGATATTAACTCATTTGAAGTAATTATTGAAAATCGAAGTTTATCTTGAGTAATAATCATCTCGATTTGTAGGATCTTGGTCCAGCTGATTGGCGTGGAATTAAATGTCAAAAATACCAAAGTGTCGATCAAGAAGGTGACAAACGTTCGACATACACATATTACATTAATGCTGAAACAAAACATCCTGTTCACTATGAAATGTTCGGTTATGATACATTGATTGGTTCACATTTTGATAAATACACAATCGATTATTATAACTATGATGAAAATTCAATTGATTCATCATTATTTCACATAACTGATGGTAAGAATCATATCTACTAGCTAAATATTCGATTTCGAAATTCAAATCAAATAGAAATGCAATGCCAAAGTTTTCCGGATAACGACAATGGTCATACATCACCACGAGTTCTCTTCAATCCAATGAGTGCTTATATGAATCGTCATGGACATGATTCAGTTGAAACATCGTTCGATGAATATAAACACAAACATGGAATTAATTATAAAAATGAACAAGAACATCGTCATCGATTGAAAATCTTTCGACACAATCATCATTATGTGAATTCAAAAAATCGAGCTGGTTTAACATATAAAATGAAATTAAATAAATTTGCTGATCGAACTGTAAGATAAAATGAAATGAAAAGAAAAGAATATAAATCTGTATTTGTTGAATTAGGATGATGAATTACGAGTACTTCGAGGTCGTCGTCATAGTACAGGTTATAATGGTGGTCTACCATTTCCAATCGAAGAATTAACAAAAGAAAATCGTCGATTACCCGAATCAATTGATTGGCGAATTATGGGAGCAGTTACACCTGTCAAAGATCAAGGTATTTGTGGATCATGTTGGACATTTGGTACAACCGGTGTTATTGAAGGTGCTTATTTTGTTAAAGTAAGATTCGAAAAAACGATCAAATAAAGAATTTCGAAGAAAAATTCTCTGTAATTAGCATGGTTCATCCGTTCGTTTATCTGAACAAGGTACGTATATCAAAACAAAAGAGACGCTTCATTTGAATGAATGCCTGATTTGTTTATAGATCTAGTCGATTGTTCATGGGGTTTTGGTAACAATGGTTGCGATGGTGGTGAAGATTTTCGTGCTTATCAATTCATCATGAAACATGGTGGTATTGCTCTCGAAGATGAATACGGTCCATATTTGCAAGAAGATAGTTTCTGTCATCATGATACAGCAATTAAAGGTGCGAAACTTATTGGTTACGTTAATGTCACTGAAGGCAATGTTGAAGCATTGAAAATAGCAATTGTGAATAAAGGACCTGTGTCTGTTGGTAAGATTTTCTTTTCCTGCAAATAAGAAATGATTCGATTGATTGATGAATTATTTAGCTATCGATGCTGCACATAAGAGTTTTGTTTTTTATGCTAGTGGAGGTAGGAATTTGGTTTTCTTTAATGAATTCAATTTTTAGAATATTATTTTTGTTTTAAGTTTACTATGAACCTGAATGCGGTAAATTGACGATTTTAATATTTGTTTTTTGTGATTGATTATTTCGTTTATTTTAGGAAGTAAACTCGAGAATCTCGATCATGCCGTTTTAGCTGTTGGCTACGGCACATTAAACGGTGAAGACTATTGGCTAGTCAAAAACTCATGGTCAACATATTGGGGCAATGATGGTTATGTTCTCATGTCTCGAAAGAATAACAACTGCGGTGTTGCAACAGCTGCAACATATGTTATCGTTGAATAAGATTCATCGAAAAAACAACTACTGAACTACAGACAATCTCTGTCACTCGATTTTTTATTCTCTCATTTCTATGGCAGCATGATTCTTCTTATTTTCATTTTTGAAATAAAAAAAAAATTTAGTCTTTCACATGTATTTCAACAGATAGCATGCGGTCTTTTCCATTTCTCATCTGTGATTTGATGAAGACCTCGACAGTATAAATACAAATGTTGAAAAAGTTTCGTAAAATATCGACGTTGACTTGCCCAATAACTGAAACCACTTCGAGCTATGATCAATTGATCACATTCGCCGAGAACATAGAAATCTGAAAGAACTTTAGCAAAATCTTGACATCGACTGTCCGACGATGAGTTCGATGATAAACGATCGATATGAATAATTCGACCAGGAATTGTTACTGTTGGAAATTTGGAAAATATTTGTGAAATATATTGATTCACTTCCATTGAATCACTTGTTAGAAATAGAAGAGTATTATTCGTATTTGTTAGATTCTGATTCAGAAATGTTAACATATCGTCAATTATTTGTTCACGATAGGCAAGTTTTTCATCGAAGATCATTGTTGGATTTCGACCGAGACGAATATGTACACAAATGATTGATTTTCGATAATTTAATACCTGATTAACTAAATATTCAATTTGTTCAGTTGGACGAAATAGAAATTCATAAATCAACGGAAATAGTCGAGTTTGTGTTGATTCATTCGATGAAAAATTTAATAGACGAACAATCTCTGTCAAATGTGGATTTGCTAATGCTGGTGTTATATAATCACTATTTGTTGTTAGATAGATATCATCATATTTCGACCATTGTTCAATAAAATTTGTCGATGATATTTCATTGTAGATTTTATTAGCGATTAAACTATTTTGTTTCGTTTCGAGATGCAATTCAGTACGACTTGAACTAATAAAAGAAGATTTTAGTGAATAGAAAAAATGAAATCTATTTTTACTTGAATTTAATCGGTTTCCAATCGTAGAAATTTGGTTTTAAAAGACGAGATAATTCGCATGGATAAGGCATATCAATATAAAATCTTCTTCGAGTTAGAACAGCTAGGATAAATGTTGATGTTATACCACGCAAACGATCGCCCCCTGAAAGTAAAATTTCGATTTCGAATGTATTGAAAAGAAAAAACTTTCGATTTGTACGAACATCCGCCACACCATTCTCGACATCGATAAGTAATCGATGGTGATTGATCTGACACTGGTCGATAGAGTAACATGGAAATATTAACATGTTTGAAATGTTCTTTAAGATCACTTAAACGTTGATCGATATTTTTCGAAAGAATATTCGTTTGGAAGTAGAAATTCAGTTGAATTCGAATCGCATTCGATCGATAATTATATATCGAAATACAAATTACGAAGCATAATAGAAGAACAAATCGATACGAACGGGGACATTGCATGACATATATGATTAACAATATCCCATCTGGATCTATCACATTTGTTTATCTTATTGTTCTCTCCTTGCATTCAAAGGTTAATTATTAACTTAACAGCCAGATGGCAGTAGTATAATTATACAAACAGTTGATGAATCGTTCTTTTTTGCCGGAGGAAAAAAAATTAATTTTTTATATAATCTATTATTTATAAAATGAATGCCTAATTTTTATTCGATAAACTAAACTATAAGCTAGCACGCAAAATATAAGAAAAATAACAAAAGAAATTTCAATTGCTTTGCTTGATCGGTTCATTGAATGTACTTATTACAAAACGTTTTTTTTATTTATTATTAATGATTAATTTCCGGAATTTTCAATCAATGTTCAAACCAGTTTATCATGACATTAAGTATGTCAAAAAATTTTCTACTTCAATTGATTTTTAGTGCAAACAAAGAAATTTTATTTTCACACTAATCGCATGTAAATCAGGAAGACGAAGAAGAATTAAGTCTGATTACTTACTGCATTATAATCTCTAATTATATTTTTGCCCTTAAAAAAATATGTCACAAAAAAAACTAAAGTAATTTATTCGTCAACAGCGAGGTTTTATAAAGATTTATTTCAATCTTGATAGTTGTCTGACTGTCAATCCGATCATATCGAGTACATAATTAGATCGAAAAAATCAGATAGTTCCTATTTATAGTATCAATCATCCTGATTTTTCTTTTTTATTCCTCTCGAAAACATCTTAGTACGCATGACAAGAAGAAAAACTAATCGACTTATGAAAAGTATGACATATTCTGTTTTATACTCAAGTATACTTTGCTCCCATTTCATAATATAAAAATATTCATGATGATGCATCATTTGAAATAGACGTCGCCAATTAACTAGGATTTTTGTAAAAACTGAAGATAAGATTTTCTGAAGAAAATGTTTATCGTTTGACGTCATTGAAGCCTCAAGGTTTTCTATTACGGGAAGATATGGGCTTTAATTCGAGAACATCAATCGAAAATCATTTATATAGAAAGAATCATATTTTCTAAATCCGATGTCTTGTTTTTCTAATTATTTCTGCTAGTATTATTTGGTTAATTTGTTATCGTTCTCCTTTTCTTTTTCTTTTATCTCAGAAAGAAGTAGACTAAATGAACCATTTTCGATAGATAATAACTCGAATAAGATTATCGAAAATAAGTTCATTAATCTAGTATTAAAAGGTCATTTGGACTCAAAGAAAACTAGAACGAAACGGGAAGAAAAAACGGTTAACATTACTAATATTTGTGTTTAGCAGACAAATCGAAAGTCATAATCAGATAAACATCTATTTTCATAATGATAATTACGGCAATGTCAACAACAATTTTCATGTTTTGTTCTTTTTTTTCTCTCTCGATCCTATTGAAAATATTTTTATAGAATTATCATTTCTCGTTAGTTAATTGGTTAGTTATTTAATTATATCTGTTTCTCTTCATGATCGGATCTATCATCCTATCGTCGTTCTTCTATTTCGAAGTAATTTTTGACAGTTAAATACATATATTTGTTTATTTTGAAAACTTGTCATCGATAAAAGCCTATTTGACAAAAAACAAATGAGAATATGATTATTGACAGACAAAATGTCTACTCTATATTCAAAACAATTGCCATCATCCATACGCATATAACTGATATTCGATCTTATATTCGTGTATGCGCGTTTCATATATTTTTTTTCTTGCATGTCTATGCATAATTTATTTCAAATTGATGTACAAGGAAGAAAAAACCCGCTATTCGATACATTTTGTTATTTGATGAGCAGGATACGAACGAATGCATGGAGCAGTTAAACAGTTCCGTGGTTTCATTTGATGAATTGGTTGATAGATGACATTTTTACCATTTGGTGTCGGCGATTGACGACATTTTTTTGAGTAACGTTTACGTATGAATAATTTATGTAAATGACGTATATATTGACGGGCAATACGTTTCAATTCTCGACGAAATTGCCTACCGCTGAGACAATAAATATAGAAATTGAGCGAACAATTCGCAAGTATAATGACACTAACCCAATGTGCTAGACGCAGGTCATACGTGGAAAAAAATACTAACGATGTTATACTCGATGAGAAAAAAAATAATAATGAATGTAATAACAAGACAATATTCATCCAAGACATTTTACCAAGTGGAACACTCGATGATGAATAGGATGAACTTGGCATTGATGTTTGTCGGAGAGAAGTTTGTACTTGTAATTGTTGACTTCGATCGTAGAGTTGCATCGGTGATGATGGTGGATTTTTCGTTATTGAGCCTGATGGAACTGATATCGATGTATGTTTATTCAGATGACATTTTTGATGTCGTCGTACATGAGCTGTTGTACGTAGAATACAAGCGATAATTGCAATATTAAACATAGCAACTAATAACGATGGTATCAATTCAGAAAATAAACAACGCATTGTATTATAATTAAAACCAAATGAAAGTTCATTGAAATAATGTTGCCAGACAAGAGGTAGACGTTCATGATCGTATGTACATTGGATTGACGTATGAGTTTGATTGATACTAAAACAATAAAATGACGAACAATGAACTAGTTTTGTTTGTTAAAGTTCTCACTTTGACATATTTGTTGAAAAAAAGAGTACAGTTGGACCAGTAACAATGAGAACAAAGATGAATGCAATCAGTATCATGAAAATGAATTTATATTTTTCGAGAAAGCTTTTCTTTTCTCGACGAGTAAACAAGAGATTTAAACGTGATGTTACATAGACAAATCGTTCAATAACCCAGAAAACAGTGACCCATGCAGCAAGTACACGAAATGCAGATGATAAACGAAAGATTTTACATGTTAACCAATGTGTACTAACAATATAATCGGATAGCCAACGGCGTGTTGTCGAATGAAGTAATAATGTATAACGAATAATACAAATGAAATTTATTGAAAATGAGGTTAATGCAAGTATGGCATATGTTGAACAACAACGAAAACGACGTGAAGAAAAAACGACTAGACCAAGCAGATTACCAATAAAACCGAGCGTGAATAGAATAACACATAGCCAGTCAGTTGTAACAATAGCTAGTGTCATTTGAGTTTGTTTGTTGAATAAATGAAAGAGCAATAACAGTAAATGTATTTATCTATCGAATAAACGGAAAATAACATACAAATATGAAGTAAGAATGAGAACATGAAGAGAACGAGAGATGTAGAAAGAGAAAAAAAAGGAAAAACAACGAAGAGAGTATCATATAGTTTGATAGAGCCGAACGAAGCAGGAAATAGGAGAATATTTTCTTCGTTCTGTGTTTTTGTTCTACGCTAATGTTCCCGTTATGAGCAAAAAAGTCAAATCAACAGATTCTGAGTACTCGATTATATACTCGAGACAAAAACTATAAGTCACTAATAAGATGATTGACTAATTCAGCTTGGAACCTAAGAATATTTTAGGTCATTGTATTGATTAATGTTCTTTGTTAAATGTCACATATATAACACTCACCTAAGCGTTTAATATAATTTATTCATTCATGCTTCTTCTTCTTCTTGTTACTATTACAAAGAATAAATTTTCCTTTTTTGGATCTATTGAAAGCTCTTATCGAAAGTTATTTTGATGCTACTTGATAACTTGAAATAGTGCTCGAACATGATAAAGCTCTTAAATAACTCGAGGATTCTCAAGGCACGTTTAGCAAAAAGAAATCCAAGGCATAGAGTACATGTTGTCGAACCGGATACTCGATAATAAACGTATTAAGATTTTCTCTTCTTTTCTTTTCTTTTTTGTTTTTCGATGTTGAATATTTGAATATTCATATAAATCAATCTTCTGACTCTTCTCTCCTCTTTCTTAAATCTAAATAGAAGTCAACGAGAAAAAGAAATTGCGTATCCGACATAAGAACGCTGACATGTTAGTTATTTAATGTTTGCTTCTTTCGTCGTACAATGTCTCGATTGATTGAAAATGATTGACAGGTCGAAATCAAATCAACAATGAAGATACTGTTCTTAAAAAAAGAAATGTTAACTAGGACTATTAAGGAAGTAAAAGTGTGAGAGAAGTACTGTGAAATTTTACTTTTGAAAAGAAAAATATGTTCGTACACATTTAGAAACGTCATGACTATTTAATTAAATGAGTAGACATTCGTGCGGTAGGAAAAAAAACTTAAACGAAAGCATGATAAAAAAAAGGGAAAGGAATTGCAGACAGTTACTATTATTCAAAGAATTTATTCTCTTGGTTATGGTAAATACAAAAGAAACATTGATTTATTCATCATATTAAGGACAAACTTCTGATTCATTTAATTATATAGAGACAGAACATTGCTTTCTTTCAATCTTGACTGCAATTAATTAAACGAATGAGACATCAAACTTCCTAATGAACTTCTCAATGAACTGATTTCGTAAGAATTACAATAAGTACAGATGAATTACATCGAAACTTACACTTGTAACAAAGATCGGAAATTACTTCCACAAACAGTCTCGAGTACTCTGTAAATAATCATGAAAAGACTAGAGTCGATGATTTTTGTGTAAATTGAAAACTAACATATTCAGAAACAAATGAATTGACGTATGAACTTATATAAAGAATTAATTTTGCTCTGAAAGAATTTTTAACTTCCATCAAAAAAGAATTACTAATCATCAAAGGTGAAAACCATGCGAATATAGGTTAAGCTCTTCCCATTGAATCGATACTACCAGTCTTATTAAATTTGCTCTAATAAACTTGTATTTTCCATTAAATAAAAGGCTTGTCTTAAAAACGATTATTTTGTCGAAATGACAGTAAAACACTTATCAAATAATACTTGTTTTAATCTTAATGTAATCCATGGCTGAGGTTTAACGAAAATCTGCTTTGTTTTTAAAGGATAAATGAGACTTCTTCAGAAGATTCACAAGTTTTCGTGCAACCTTTCAGACGATTCACAAGTTTCCGTGCAACCTTTCAGACGATTCTATCTTAATTAAATAGAACTTTGTGGACTTTCTGTTTCTCTAAATTTAGTATTAAAAATTGCCACTCAACGATCGCAACAGCCAGAGTAGCCAATAACACTCGAAATTATTCAGTAAAAAAGCATATTAATCAAATATTAAAAACTATTGTCTAGAGTGCTAATAAGTGTTGCAACAAAAGTTCGAATTGTGTGAAAGATATGAAAATAGGGGAAAAAAAGCACTAGACAATAAATTAAAAACTTGCGACTATCACTTATCTTACCGCAACAATATAATTACATCTTTCATTCTTCGTTGACAAAGATATTCCATTAGGTTCAAGTGAAAATTTAGAAATTTATTGAGCGTAGGTGGATGATAATTTGCTGAAGAAAGTATAAATTGTACTTTTGGCATACAGAGACAAAAACAACTGAAGAAATTTTCATCTGAAATTAAAAATCTTGGTTTCGAAATGAAAATATTATGGATAAAAAAAAGACCTTATTAAAGTTTTTAAAATAGGAATTTTATTATCATTTGTCAATTGACGTAACTACAGATTTAGTTCAATCTACTTTGTAATTAAAATACTTTTAATGGATTTCTATATATAAAATTGTCAAATTTATTTTTAGGAAGTAATTTTTCTTGTTCATCAAATTTATATAAAAATATTTGAATCTAAAACAATCGAACTGGAAATCTTAATTTCATTTCACATTCCATCGATAATCTGTCAATTATTTTACGTAGATTTTCAATTATGTCTCGGTTGGAAGTTTCTTCATTCATTTCCTCTTCCATTATTGTCCAATATTTATCAATTTACATATAACAGATGCCGATTGTTTTTATACGAATAGATAGAATCTCAGAGTAATCTTTCGTCGTAATCATATCATTTGTTCGCATAAACAACGATCATGAGGATCTCGATTCCTTTACTTGAATTTGACAAACAAGGTGATATTGATTTAACTGAACAAACACAACAATCTCGTATCCATCGTCAATGTTTGTTAGTACGTTATGTTCTTCAACAATTTAGTTTGACAATATTTGTTTGTATTTATTTGATATTCGGTGGTTTATTATTTTCTCATATCGAATCACAATATTATTTGAGAAAAGATGACGAACGAAAATTATTAATCAGTGAAACATATGCGAATATTCGTCTGTTAGCTAATCAATTGTTAAATGAAGAATTAAATGAAAATTTCGAATATGCTTATCGACAATGGCGTTGGAATGAAAATCATCAACGAAATTTTATCAATCTTAGTTATGAACGAGCAATGATACTTGATAATCAAACGAGATTCGAATTAGATAGTTTATCTTCACGTTTAGCCATGAGAAAAGTTTCAGCTGACAAATTTGTTTATAAATGGACGATTTCTACGGCGATACTCTATGCTGCGACATTAGTCACAACGATTGGCTATGGAAATATTTCACCGAAAACGGCAATCGGAAAAATTTGTACCGCTATTTGTAATTGATAGTTTGGGGACATTTTCGATTAACGAAATCGAGCGTTTTTCTTATTCGAATTTTGTAGATGCGTTATTTGGAATATTGTTAGTTGTCAATTGGTTGAAATTAATCGGTGATTCTCTAGCTCAAATAGTAACGAGATACTATGGCTATTTAGAAGGATGCATAGATCGACATAAAAAATATCGAACTCAACAAATGAAAGATGACGTAAACGGTTTTTGATTCGTTTCGAAATCATAAACTTGACCTTTTGTTCATTCAGATTCAACAACGAAAAGTTCCATTTTATGTTCCAATTGCTCTCTTAGTATTCTATCTTCTTGCTGGTTCACTTTTATTTTCTCTCTGGGAAAATTGGTCGTATATTGATGGTGCTTATTTTTCATTTATCACGTTCACAACAATTGGTTTCGGTGACCTTGTACCAGGTGAAACAACGATTAGTCATCAGAGTTTTCGTTCGATACTTTGTGCAGCATATCTGCTATTTGGTGTGATGTTAACTGCAATGAGTCTCAAATTAATACAAGACGATATTGTTCGAATTAAGAATTTACTTTTCGAAAGATTCGGCATCGAACATATTCATCTGCCGATTATAGAACGCTGATGAACGATTATTGGTTATTTTTAATCGTAGAATAGAATGTGTTTTTTCTTTCTCTCTCTTCCTTCCTTCATTTCTTTCTTTCTTCTTCGTCTTCTTCTTCTTTTCGTGATTATATAGGGATATTCGACTAGTAGTAAGAAATGTGGAGGATAGAAAGGAAAAAATCGGACTGATTGATGATGAAGATGAAGAATGCAGAGGAGGAAAAAAGAAACGAGACAAACTATGAATGGAATGAGAAATTTTTTTCCCCTTTTTTTCTACTTGTCCAAGTGCCTCCCTCTTTTTGTATTTACGATTCCAATAGTTGTTTATGCGTATTAGTCACTCAGTTTTTTATAAATGTCATATTACTATTTTGTGACTGATGATGATAAATAAAGCTAACCTATTATTTTATTTTCTGTTTTTATTCTCACAGATATATAATGACAACAATTATTAGTAATAATAGCAAAGAATCTACGTTTGTGATTGATTTTGATCAAGATTGGAAATATAATTATTCAGCAGACCATGAAAAAGAACAACAACAAGCATTGCATAAAAATAATTACGATGATTCATGCTGGACAATTACAAATCTTCCGCATGCTCAAACGACTCATGATTCATCAGAATACTGCTGGTATAGAAAGAAATTTAGCTGGGAAAAAAAACTCGACTTTCAACAACACGTTTTTCTTAATTTCTATTCGACTGATGAAGATGATATTCATCCAACATTCACAGCCCGTCTTTGGTTAAATGAACATAAATTTTATTACGGTCATCTCCCACGCACAATTGAAATTACAAAACATTTGCAAACTGATTTCGAAAATCTATTAGTCATTTGTTTGATAGACGGCGTAACACTTGCTTTACACTCACAAATATCGATGCCGCCCGTTTGTGTCGGACAAGTAAACTATGATGACGTCAATGAGTCACCTACGAAAAAACGGCAACTTCAAACATTAGATTATACCGCAAGCTTCAATGATGCTGATGGTTTGATTGATGTTTTTATTAATTCAACGGGCAAAATGCATAAAGATATTATACATGAATTGTCGGATATGGATGAAGATAGCAGATATCAACATGTTCTCGGAACATTTAGTTCACCGGAACCATCATCGACTGAATCAACTGAAGTACCACGTTTAGCAATTCTTATATTAATTGTTGGTACACGAGGTGATGTACAACCATTCATTGCTCTTGCAAAAACTTTACTTAGTTATGGACATCGAGTTCGTTTAGCAACACATGAAATATTTAGAAAATTTGTTCGAGAAAATGGGATCGAATTTTATCCACTAGCTGGTGATCCTGCTGATCTCATGTCATTTATGGTTAAAAATGCGGGAATTGTCCCATCGGTTAGTAGTATAATGGCAGGCGATGTTACGAAAAGTCGTCGTCTTATTAGCGAAATTCTTGCATCAACATGGAAAGCATGTATCGAAGATGATGATGAAACGGGTGTACCATTTGTAGCTGAAGCAATTATTGCTAATCCACCTTCATATGGTCACATTCATTGTGCTCAACGTTTACAAATACCATTACATATAATGTTTACTATGCCATGGTCACCGACTACACAATTTCCTCATCCATTCGTCCAAGTTGAATATGATCTCGCAGCTATATATAAAATTAATTTATTATCATACGGTGTCGTTGAAATGTTGGTATGTTTGTAGTCGAAATTATGAATAATAAAATATTCTATTGTCGTTTTTCAATTCTCTATAGACTTGGTCTGGCATACGCGACTTAATTAATGAATTTCGCAAGGAAACTCTCGGTTTGTCAACGTTACATACCCGTCAAGCTGTACGTTTAATGATTGACGAACGTGTACCACATACATACTGTTGGTCACCTTCGCTCGTTCCGAAGCCAGCGGATTGGCCAAATTATATTGATGTATCGGGATTTTTCTTTCTTGATCTAGCAACAAACTATAAACCATCCGAAGATTTAGTTCAATTTCTCGAATCCGGTGATCCACCAATCTACATTGGTTTCGGTTCAATTACTGGTCATGATCCGCGACGAATATTAGATATTGTTTTAAAAGCTTTAGCTGCAACCGGTTATCGAGCATTACTATCTGGATTAGCAAAAGAAACTGACAAATTACCAAAGAATGTTTTTCGAATCGAGAACTGTCCACATGATTGGCTTTTTCAACATGGTATAACCATTTCTCATCTTTCATATATTCTCTTACGGTTTGTTGTTTCTAGTTGCCGCTGTCTGTCATCATGGTGGTGCAGGAACAACAGCAGCTGGTCTGCGTGCTGGTAAACCGACTATCATCGTGCCATTCTTTGGCGATCAATTCTTTTGGGGTTCGATGATCAGCAAAAGTGGTGCTGGTCCTGCTCCAATTCCAGGCAAGCGTTTAAACGTCAATGATCTCATCGAAGCATTTAAAATGGTTCATGAATCTGCAACTCGCGAAGCTGCAGATAAACTACGTGCTGCATTTCAACAAGAAGATGGCTGTCAAGCTGCCGTTCGATCGTTTCACTCTCGTTTACCTTTAGATAAGATGCGTAGTGATTTAAATTCCTCATTCGGCGCATGTTTTCGATTGAATCAATACGATCTGAACATATCACGTCCTGTTGCTCAAGCGCTGGTCGCCGCTGATGCTATCAAAGAATCCGATTTAAGCATACTTCCAACTCGAGAATGGCATGCGGCGATGTACGATGGTCGCTTGCATTTGCCTTTACTTGGCTTAATGAAACACGGACGAAAGGCATTTACGAGTTTATTTATCGATACAGCAGTGGGTTTAAAACGAGCAGCAAATGCGACTAGTTTAACAACGGGTACACTCGATGGATGCGAAACCATTGTTCGAGGTGTAGGAAAAAGTATTGGACATGTTTATATTGGTTGTTTATCGTTTTATGGTGAAGTAACTGATGCATTGGAATATTTACCGAAATTGTACGATCCTTATGCAGATTCAGACAAACGTAAACGACCGCAAGTCGATAATTTTACTTCGGGTGCACGCGCAGCTGAACATTCGATTTGGTACGGATTTAAGGATGGTGTCACTGGACTAGTCAATAAACCACGAACAGGCTATGAACGGCATGGCGTATTAGGCGGTGCTGCAGGTGCAGCTATTGCTATACCGAATGTTGTTATTAAACCTGTGGTTGGCACTCTAGCATCACTAACTTGGTTAGGTCGTGGTATCTATGCTCAAGTAAAACAACTATCACATCATCGAAATCCGAATTCCGATCATCGTCTATCAGTTCTCACTCCATCAGGACATCGACGATCATCATCATCAGGCTCGCCTGTCTGCATTCAAGATACGTCACCCGAAGGACGAGCTGCGTATGAATCTGGTTTACGAATTGAACTATGCAAGCAAATTCTTGATGATTTTGAACGAATTAAAACGGAACATCATTCGAAATCATCGGGTCCTCTAACAGAAGATAGTAAACACAAAAAATCATTACATTTATTTCAACGACAACGTAGTCGATCTCTCGTACGTCAATAACCATTAAATTATCTATCAATCAATCAATCGATTATTCGTCTTATTGATATGTGCAATCATAGAGTTTTTAAGCAAACTACTTGTTGTTGTTTTTGTTTTGTGCCTCTCCAATTTCATTGTGCAGATATATACAGAAGCAAAAAGAAATATTTAGTTTTCAAATCTAATAAATATTTACCATGCCTTATTCCTATTAGTGTATATGGTTCTTCCATTGTCATTTTTTTGTGTATTTATTAAGCGTAAAAACTATTTTTTTTTAGAAATAAATATATTCATGATTGAACGATGTCAAACTTCGTGTCTCTTATCTTTTTTGTTGATTATGCGATATAAAAAGAGCATGTTAATAATGTCTTCGCAAAAAATACTTTCTCCTCTGAAAATATTTACTTTTAATGCCTCTATGTAGACTCTTTACACCATAGTTATGATCGAGAACATGTATGACAACGAGACGTTGTAAGAAGAAAAAAAGAAAGAGAAACAACAAGATTTATAGCAACAATTTCAAATCATTCTTATTCATGAAAGCATAAAGCATGCGAGTTACATACACGTACTTATATTGACTCAATACCCTCATCAATCATCAGAAATACGCAAAACAAAGATGTTTAGCAGCCATGCAAGCAAGTCTGAGACAACAGCAATTAATATCGATAGTGATTGGCGTTTTACTTGTTTAACAAATAGTACATCGTTTCATAATGAATTGCTTTCGAATTCATTCGATGATCATGAATGGACAAGTATTCAATTACCACATCTTAATGATAGGAAAGATCAGAAATTTACTTCGCATTGTATATCATATTGGTATCGAAAAAGATTTGATCTACGAAATAAAATGTCCGATCAACAACAACAAGTTTATCTACATTTCGAATCGATTAATACGAATAAAAAATCGAATAATGATGAATCAGATGTGAAAATACCTGCGGTTACTGTTTGGATCAATCAAGTTGAGGTTTTTTCCAATACACTTCCTGAACCAATTTGTTTGACTCAACATTTAAAACATGATGCTGAAAATATACTTGTTATTCAATCTAAACAAGGATATCGACTTCTTTTCCATGCACGTTTATTATTACCGGCTAGTGTATCGTGTCAAATCGATCTGCATGAATTCGAAGAAGTCAATAGTAAAACACATCAAGGAAAAACACTTGATTATACAGCAGCTTTCAATGAAGATGACGGTTTGATTTCACTTTTCATTCATACGTTAAAAAGACACGCGAAACGAAATGGATATGATCATGGGTCAGATACTGATGATGAAAAAACTGACAATGATAAACCAAAGAAAACAACAATGGACGAAGTTGCTGATGTAAAAACTATCATTAATGGTGATATACCACGTTTAGCGATTGTTATATTAATTGTTGGTACACGAGGTGATGTACAACCATTCATTGCTCTTGCAAAAACTTTACTTAGTTATGGACATCGAGTTCGTTTAGCAACACATGAAATATTTAGAAAATTTGTTCGAGAAAATGGGATCGAATTTTATCCACTAGCTGGTGATCCTGCTGATCTCATGTCATTTATGGTTAAAAATGCGGGAATTATTCCATCGGTTAGTAGTATAGTTGCAGGTGATATTGCTAAAAGTCGTCGTCTCATTGGGGAAATTCTTGCATCAACATGGAAAGCATGTATCGAAGATGATGATGAAACGGGTGTACCATTTGTAGCTGAAGCAATTATTGCTAATCCACCTTCATATGGTCACATTCATTGTGCTCAACGCTTACAAATACCATTGCATATTGTATTTACTATGCCCTGGTCGCCAACTATTCAATTTCCTCATCCGTTATGTAAAGTTGATTATAATCGAGAACCAATGGAAAAAATTAATATGCTATCCTATGATTTAGTTGAAGTGTTAGTAAGTGATACAATTGCATGTTTGTCATTGACATTCTTTGACTTCTGTGTATTTTTTCAGACATGGTCAGGTATGCGAAATGTTATCAATGATTTTCGTAAAGATGTTCTCGGTCTCGCACCATTACATACGCGTCAAGCAATTCGTATAATGATGGATGAACATGTACCGCATACATATTGTTGGTCACCTTCGCTCGTCCCGAAGCCAGCTGATTGGCCAAATTATATTGATGTATCGGGATTTTTCTTTCTTGATCTAGCATCAAATTATAAACCACCGGTGGATATTCTCGATTTTCTTAAAGCAGGTGATCCACCTATTTACATTGGTTTCGGTTCAATAACAGGTCACGATGCAAAACGATTATTAGAAGTTGTTCTTGAAGCTTTGAAAACAACAGGCTATCGTGCTCTCTTGTGTGGTTTTAATATTGATCAAGATAAATTAACTGATAAAATTCTGAAAATCGAGAACTGTCCACATGATTGGCTTTTTCAACATGGTAACCGTTTCTCATCTTTCATATATTCTCTTACGGTTTGTTGTTTCTAGTTGCTGCTGTCTGTCATCATGGTGGTGCAGGAACAACAGCAGCTGGTCTGCGTGCTGGTAAACCGACTATCATCGTGCCATTCTTTGGCGATCAATTCTTTTGGGGTTCGATGATCAGCAAAAGTGGTGCTGGTCCTGCTCCGATCCCTGGGAAGACTATAACTGCGAAACAACTTGCATCTGCATTCGAATTTGTTCATGATCCTAAAGCTCAAGCTGCTGCACTTAAAATCAGTAGTGATTTTCAGCATGAACACGGTTGTGAAGTTGCTGTTCGATCGTTTCACGCTCATTTACCTTTAAATAAAATGCGTAGTGAACTTGATTCATCATTTTCTGCGTGTTTTTATCTTCATGCTTACGACATGCAAATATCTCGTCCTGTTGCACAAGTTCTCGTTGCAGCAAAAGCAATTCAAGAATCTGATCTATCTGCGTATCCAGTCTACGGTTGGTACACATTAATGAAAAGTGATGTTAGCGGAAGAATAGCTACTGGTTTTCGAAATGTAGTAGCAAAAATAGCTGATTCAGTTCATAATCTCAAACGATCAAGAAGTATGACTGCAGGCACAGGCACAAGAGACCGATCTCGTACAGCTGAGAAACGTATTAAACATGAAATGAAAAGTATTGGACTACCATTTAAATTAGCTTTACCATTCTATGGTGAGATTAAAAATAGACCTGTTGAAAAGTTACCAAACGATACTGAAATTCGTCATAGTCTCAGTTATGCACTGGTTACACTTGTAGAGAAACCAGCTGAAAAAACAACGCAAAGTCATGCAGCTATGAATTCTCCTCGCAAAAATTCAAGGAAATCTACAAATAACAAATCAAACACATCAAATCCGCAACGATCACCAAGTCCAAAGAAAGCCCAACAAAAATCAAAAAAAGATAAAATTGAAGTCAAACAATCACCTGAAGAATGTGCTGCAGAAATGTCCGGCCTACCGATTGATGTCTGCCGAGATATTCTTAGCGAATTTAAAACAATTCAACAGAAAGCAGTCAAAGAAACGTTTCTACGTCGAGCTCACATTCCACGTAGTTTCCGTCGACAACGTAGTCATTCGACAGCTGCTGATTAAAAATTCTCCTCGGTTTCTTATTCCTGCTAATTGAATTTACATGTATTTTTTTTTAAAACAAGCCTCAATTTCGTTTCGTATATTCTTTTCAATAATCATTTAGATACACACATTTTAAAAAAAGAAAAAGCAAGAGAAAACACATTGAATACGAACAAGAAAATCATTCGATTTCATTCTATTGTTTGAATCCGGAGTACTAATCAATTGAATTTCAGGAAACAAAATAAATAAAGATAATCATTACGTACATTTTAAAGGCAACAAAATCAATAGGACGGAATGATTTTTGAAGAAAAAAAAACGAGAAGAAAAAAGAATCACTCGCATGCAAGTTTGCCATCGAAAGAAGACAAAGCTATACCAAATGCTTGAACAGCACATAATGGATATTTATAATCGCAAGTAAATACATCTAAAAATCAAATTAGTTCGTTTTTTTTTCATTGAATACAAAAGATTTTGCTCAAATTTACCATCACTAATACGGCCAAATTGCATGCAGACATAATCTTCTACAAAAAACAAACTGACGATAAAGACAGTTAACCTGTTTTTTTTCTCCACTTACGATCATCATCATGTACAATTTGGAAGTTTTTTACAGATGCTTGCGTAACACGTCCATGGAAGTTGAGCACATAGGACTGAGTTTCTAAAAGAAACGAATTGATATGCATGAATCAATCAATCGATCGGTGATTAGTACCCTCATTCCAAACAGGTGTTTTATTATGTAATTCAAGTAGATTATCCATATTATTGCGTTTCCATCGTTCAATCAAACTTTCCGATTCCTTGAAAGAAAGGAAATGTTCATCTCGAAAAATGAAGAAATTAGCAATTATTTACACTTCTTGGACGAACTTCAACACGATGGTGATCACTGCTCATACCTGGAATGATAACAGTCATTTTTCGTGGACCTTTAAAACCCAGTATGTTCGTTTCCTAGATAAACAAAAATTGAATACAAAAAACAAAAGATCATCGAATTTTACATAAACAATTGCGGCTACTTCTCGACGATATTCTTCAGTCGGACTAGGAAAAAAAAGATGTCAATATCGTACAAAATACTAAGTAACTTACGCATTCTTTTTCGGATTTGAGCCATGATCAAAAACGGTAAAATGTGTACCAAACATATTGGCTCTAGAAAGTTGATAATTGACTTTCAAAAAGGAAAAACATGGAATATTGTTCAAACCGTAATTTCCCAATGAATCGTTCGCCGTCTCGTGATAGATCAGTTGCATCTGTTGATATCAAATAATTGGACGTTGCACTACGTCGACGTTTTCGTCCAGCGAGAATAAAAAACTAAATCAACTAACATTAACATCATAGAACGGTGAACAAATCATACTTTTTTCCCATCACCCGGTCGTTCAACATGCATATAATAAGTCGGAAAAAGTCCCTTTTCCATGCCTCGTTTATCTCTTGTTATACGACATTGAATATCTCCTAAACCGTTAGGTGCAGGTGAATAAACAAATTTATCCAAGTCTTCAGTAATCATTTCAAAAAGCGCACGAATAGCCATGGTTAATTGTGGCGATGAATTGTCTTCTTGATTATTTTCACTATTATTGTTGTTGTTATTATTATTATTAGTAAATTGTAATGATGAACCATTAAAATTATTTGGCATTGGTGACCATGGTTTAACAGGTAAAGGTTCACTTTCACCATCGGAATCTGTATGATTAGGAAAAGAGTTTTTAGTTTTAGATGTTCTATCATCCAAATTTACAACACATTCATTAGAAGATAAGTGAGTATTTTCTTGACAAGATTCTATCGTTTGATTCGATAGAATTTTATCAGAATTTCGACGAGTTTTACGACGATGAGTGCGTTTAGTAGAAGATTTGTTCATGCATTTGTGCTCTTTGAAAAAGTAGATAGTGAAGATAATAACAAATAAAACAAAACAGTAAGCATCATGCAAAAGAAAAAGCAAGAAAACAACTCTTTTGACATTTCGATTAAGTATATAACACAAGAAATTCTTAATCGAATTGTTTGCATGCGTCATCAACAAGCATCGAAGGCGCATTCATAAGTGTATGCTTTTTTTGGATTTATTTCTCATACCATTTAGTCGTATTTCTTCATCTTCGTCATCATTATCGTCAAGATTAATGCTTGTTGTTGCACCGGATATAGTTTTAGGAGTTTGAAATGAACGATTTATTGAACGAGAGTGAACGGATGGTGCCGTTGGCGGACGAGATATTTGTGGACTATTCCTCTATTTTGAAGGAAAAAAAAGAAGTTTAATGTCAATTCAAAATCAAATTCTTGTTTCTCTTACTGAATTGACTTTTTCGTTGGAAGTTATTCGTATATTTTGCAATGGTTTCGTTGTTGGAAAGGCTATTGGACGATGAGTACCATTGTAAATTGATCCATCACCATCATCAGGATGAAACGAATTATTATCAAATCCTACGAGTCGAGAGTATGGCGTCATGAAAACAATTTTAAGTACAGATATTTTCTTGGTGTCAAAACAGGTTCATTTATTAAACGAGAAAATAAAAGCAAAGACGAGAGAAAGAAAGAAAAAGATGCAGACAAGATAGAATCTGGCTTTAGTTTTATCTCGTTCTAACTAATCCTAAATAATAGAAAGATAGCATGTTTAATATATCTGTTCTAAGAAAAAAAAAAAAGAAGGCCGAGGATGAGAAAAGGAAAGGAAAATCTTTCTTTCTCTTTTTCGTTCTACAATATGTTATGTAGTAGTCTGTAAAAATGATGAACTAATCAAATATTGCCTATCAGCTATTTAGGTTTACCTTTTATGTCATCCGGTTCGGAAAGATCTGTTCGATGAGGCCCTCGACGGGTACGTAAATCACCTGCACGTTTGACTGCTTCTTGCTAAAAAAAACGAAAATAATTCGATTTTAAATTTTACTTCAACAGTACGCTCTCAACCTTTTGATTAATTCGTGTTTTATCGAATTTTTGGTAAGATGTTGAACTATTTTGATCATCATCATCATCGGAAATTCTAGTTTATTATTGAAATAACATAAATAGACACAATGACATATGAAACAAGAGCAACTTACTGTCCTGGTATACGTGCATTGCTCATTGTTGAATAAAACGTTGACTTTCTAGTCTAACATCGATTATTAAATGTCAACTTAAAATTTGATCTATACAATAAAAGAAATTCACATGATGTAATACGTGTGCAAGTTCAGTGTGCTGTCGAAAATAAGATCGATGGTGACACTCAATCTCGTAGTTAAGTAGGTGACAAAAGAGAATATAGTTATTCGATGCAAAACGAAAGGAAAATAAGAAGTAAAAGAAGAAAAAAAAAGGAAAGAAAGTGAATGAAGAGTATTGTATTGGATTTTTTTTCTTCCGTACTTTTCATTTCTACCTCGCCTCTTATCAATTTATTGTGCTCGTTCTTTGTTGCTGATGCCAACGAGATATAGATGCTTACCAACGAAATCGAAGAAGAAAGAATCGATAGATTGATAAACAGTATCTTATTTATTTGTTTACATCGAAATCGATACGAGCTAAACAAATGAAATATTCGATGAAGAATTCGAATTTCCTAATTATGCTTTCGTACGGACTAATTAAACTTATCTACATAACTCGTTATGATTACTATGATTATTGTTTTTCCTATGGATTCTTGAGGGTTTTTCTTGTGTTAATGTCAGACGGACTAGCGTAAAAAATGGGATAGGAATGGAAAAATGATGTTCGCTATCTTCTTCTTTTTTTTTCTCTTCCTTCACATTGCTTTTCGAGAAAACATTATTACATGTTAGAGGAAGAGAAAAAAAAATCTAATCTATCAAAAAACCAGACAAGGTTGAATGAAAGAAGAAAAATAATAACAATATAAAAAACTAAACGATCGTTTCTCCCTCGTTCTTTCATTCTCATGTTTTTTTTCTCATTCAAAAAATATTCGTTTTTTTTTTCGTTTTCAAGATGACATTCGGAAATCGCGATATTCGATGAGTCACTGTATAATCAACCATGATCTTGTTTGTAACCAAGCAACTTACCTTTAGAATGGTCTTGAAGTACATAGAAAAAAAAAGTGATACTTGAATGATGTCACTACTGACGTCAAAGGGAGAAAAAAAATGATTGATCTCAATGAAGTTCTTGATTGGAGCAGAGTAGAATTTAGAAAGAAAAAGAACAATATTATGTCGAATTGGTTCGTCAAGGATCTGCTCGGTATTTCATGTGCTATGATCACATGGATTCTGCTATTCTACAGTGAATATGTGACGGTCTATGTCATATTTATTCGAGAGAATTCGACATTTCACTATCGATATTGTCATTTAATATTTTTTAATATTCTATTTTTTCTTTCGATTTGTTCACATTTTAAAACGATGTTTACTAATCCAGTAAGACCACTACGTAGACAATAACTTCGTTTTTTTATTCACGTCTTTTTCGTTGTCTAGGGAACGGTGCCATTGAATAATGCAAAGTCATTAGACACAACGAATCTTGATCGTTGTTCAACATGTCTAAGTATTAAACCATTGAGAGCACATCATTGTCGGTAATGATCCACATTCGATTATCTTAAGTATATACTCAATATATATTTATCGTTAAGAGTTTGTCAACGATGTATCAAACGACGTGATCACCATTGTTTATTTGTGAATAACTGTGTGGGAGAAAATAATCATAAATATTTTTTTCTTTTTACAGTAAAATTAAATAATAAAAATTCATTTACATTTGAAATATTTATTCTTCTAGTTTTATACTTGTTTATTGTCGATTTATATGTTAATTATTAGTTTTCATCATCTGCCGACTTGTGTCCGATCGAATTGGACTGGTTTGTCGATGTTTTTGAAAATTCATTATTTTCTTTATTGAATTTATAGTCTGTCGTGTCTGGTCACCGCCTGTTGCGCTAATACTTTTGGTCGTTTTTGGTTTAGTAGGCTTTTGTTTATTTTTATTTACTGCTATTTTGATTGGAATACAGATCTATTGCATTCATACTGATACTCCGGTAGATTTGCTATGTTTTCATTATTCGAACAATGGTTTATTTGCCTTCTCTTTTCTTAGGGAGTTCATTTTTATAAAGGAAAAAAATCGTCTCGTCGAACGAAACCATTTTTTTTGTTATTGAAAATTATTTTCGGTTCTCAAATGAGTTTTAACTGGTTGAATCCATTGACGAAACCGATTTATTTCGTTACAAAAACCGACGAACGCATGACATTGAATAATGAAAAAGACTAATTCATATTCATCTATTCTTTTTATTTGGTCTGATCAATTTCATTTGTAAGATTTGTTTGTAATTTTTTTAATGCATCAAATATAATGCACATATCACCTTTGAGATCGGAGATAATTTGTGCAACATGTTTTGTATTGGATACGATTTCGATTGTTTGATTATATGGATTGTATCGAACAGCAAATGGACGTTTGATTGAAAGAGCAAATTCTCTAGAAACAACAACAACAAATGAATATTGCTTTTTTTTTTGTGTTTTGATTTACCTCATTTTTTCTTTTGCTTCAACAAAACTAGCCGAGACAAAATATTGATCTTGATAAGTCGTAATTAAGCATGTTTGTTTGCAAACAGTTTCCGGGTCGAATGGCAATTTGTTTGCCTGCGAACTGAGAGCATGCTCTAGCTCGGCACATGAAGATAATAAACCAGCGCCATATGCACGTAGGCCATCATTCTGACGGCATAGACCGAATTCGATCGTGAAAAAATAACACTAAAAATAAACGATAAGCTTCGTTTTTTTTCAATGCAAATCAATCGATCTACTGTTGCTAATCGATTAATATCCTCTTCCGATGCACCGATAGCTGCAAGACCAATTTCATGAGAAAATTGTGCAAAATTTGGATCTGCTAATAATGGAATATGACCGAATAATTCATGACAACAATCTCTGTAATAAAAAAAATCGATTAATAATTTACAATTTCAATCAATTTTAACGTACGGTTCAGGTGTGTACGATGGATTGGATGAATGACGTATGTATTGTGTACAATGAAAAACTCGAAATGCTAGACCATAGAGAAAATCTCGTGGTGATAAATACCCGGCAACGGGTCGTAAAGTGAAACCAGTTCGTTCACGTAGAAAATTTGAGATATCTTCTAATTGAGGAATATTATCTTCTCTGAACAGAAGATTTTCATTTTGATAGGAAACAAAAAAGATGTTTGATTTCTATTACCGAAAGCCACATTTTTCTCTTAATAAAGGCCAATTAACTAGATATTCATTGCATGCATGAGTAGGATATAATTTATTAAGATTTCGAAAGACAACACCCCATGTGTCTGTTTCTTCTTTTGTATATTCAACACGTGGAATCGGATTCCCACTAGAATGAAATTGATATGAAAAAGAAAAAGATAATAAACGAATGAAGCATACTGTTTATAAGCTATTGCTAAATCATGAAAATACATTCGACGTGCACGATAAACTGGATCTGTGAAACCCTATTCAAGAAAAAAGAAAATTCTGGAAAATGATTTCTCGTGATCTTACGGGATGATCAGCGTCTAAATCAGCTCCATACAAGAGAACTTTAACCGAACATTGATCAAGATCTGTAATTCGTCGTGGAAACCAAGGTGTTTCTTCTACTAAAATACAAAAAAAAGACCAAAATATAATTATCTCGTTCAATGAAATCACGAGCAAAAAAAAACAAATTCATTTTCTTCATTGTTTCTTTCTCGAACCTTTTCCTTTCTTATGTTTTTTAAAGTTTAATTGTATATTATTTTCAACATAATTCTCTCTCGGATAATCGTGATCATCGAAACTCTTCTGTCGAATAAATTTCTCCGTGTTATTTTCATATCGATCATGAATCGGATTGAATAATGATTGCGAACGAAAGAAGAAATCTTTCGGTTTCGATTTTCGTCGTCGAACATCAACACCAATTGGATAAATCCAAACATCATCTTCGCGTATAACAACCATTGAACCACTCTTCGAATTCGTCGATTGTTCATCATCACTACTCGAATTATCATCGTTGACATTCATTGACGAATTTATTTCATTGATTGTTGAAGGTGTTGTTGGCATAAGAAAATTCGAAACAGGATTACGAATAAAGCCTGCTTTGGTTCGATTCAATGTTGTTGTTAATGTTGGTTTATCTAAATCCAGAGATGACCATGATGATGATGGAGAATCAAAGATTGACATTGAACGTTGATTTGTTGCATGTTGACAGTATGTTCTCAAACAACATCGATCGGATAGATTCGTTGAATCATTGTATGTTGTTGGAATTACTTTGAGTTCTTCAACTAGTTGTTCTAAGGAATAAATATGTTCTTTGAGATAGTTCATTTCATCTTGTAAATCATTGATTTTTGTTGAAGGTGTTGTTATTGTTGTTGTGGATGATGATCGATCGATTTTTTCAATATTTTGTATGTAACGTATCATATGTATCCAATCATTCGTAACAAATAGTGGCAAATATGAAAATAGATTTTTTTGATGAAGAATTTCAATACTTGTTAATAAACATGATGAATCAATGAGTTTACCCAAACATCCTTGTAAATGATCGATTATTTGACTTTCAATCGATGATTTCAATACTGTTAGTGTATATTGAATTGCATTTTGTAAACGATAATATGCTTGTTCAATTTGTTTGCATGTAAAATATCGTTGCAGATTCAATTGTATTTCATCAGTTGTACTATATTCGATAATATTCGATAGATAACATAGAACTGTATCATAACAAAGAATTGAATATGATGAATTATTTGTTAATGACAAATGTAGATCATGTTTGAAAACATTGTCAATTGTTGCTGGTGATATATCCGAGAGAAGTACGTTCGAAATTTCAGGTAACATTTTCATCGAGTTTCGAGTCAATATAAGAATCAACTACGTCTGACCGAGTCTTTCGTTTTAATAAGAAACACGAAGATAATCGAACGTTCTTTTTCTTAATATACTAGTTCGAGAGAAAAGAAATGGTTCGATTAATAATATTTCAAATGAGTACTTATTTAACAAAAAGATAGAAAGTGAGTGAGAAAGAATGGGAGACAAAACAACAAGTTAAACATATGACTCCGATTCATTCACTAGCGACATGATTAATTTTGACAAAAGAATATGTACGCAAATTTACAATTTGTTCGATCGTGTGTTAGTCATGTGTGTGTGCGTTTATCTTCTTCGAAAAAAAAACAAAGATAATCTCGTTCTATCTTAGTCTTAAACAATCGCATGAAACTAATCGTTCGAATATCTAAATATATGCACTTGGCGACATAGATTTCGAATATATTATCACTTGATAAAGAAATGAAAAGAAAACTTTGCACTTTAAAAAACAATTAATATCTACCAGCTGATGCTTCACTTAGATTTATTAATTTTTCTTTTATCTGGTACCTACGTGTTGGCTCGTGATCATTAATCAATGATGATGACGACGAGACAAAAAGATTGTCATTGTGTGCTCGACAAGGCTCTGCCAACTGAAAGAATACACTCGGGTCGAATTCAATGCAAGAAATTTGTCGTTGTAGTGCTTTTTTCGATTGTTCGAGACGTGTTTGATCAGCTTCGAGATCAACATAGATTTCATATTTCGAATCCGTTTTTCGACTTGGATGAGATTCGATATGAACTATATTGATACCGTGTTCCTAAAAATAATTTCCAATGAGATAATCGTGTGTTTGTTTTATTTCGAAGATTTTACTTGAAAGATTTTTAGAACTCGTGCTAAACCACCGATATGATTTTTAATTGAAAAACTAAATGAACATGTTTTGTCGTGTTTAGGAGAAATCTTATTATTAATCATGTCTACAACTTTTTGACCGTCCATGAGTTCAAAAAGAGTTCTCAAAGTATGAAAATAACGAGTATTTATATGGGAGAATTGAAAATCAACTCACTTCTCAGATTTCTTTTTTTCATGATAATATTCGATGAGAAAATCATCGAATTAATTACGTAGGCAGATGTATGACAGTAATAACATTTCGTTATTTATTTCTTTGACAGATTAACATCTGGTAAGATGAGTCATTCGAGAAACTGATTAAATCAATGATGACTAGTAACGAGAAAGAATCCTTCGTATCAACATTATCTGATACTGTTATTGATATTAAAGAAAAAATTGTCGTCGATCCATCGAGTGAAATTGCTGAACCAAATATTCTTCTTCAAGAAAATTTACTTGCAAGAAAAACAGAAAATAAACCGAAATTCATTCGTGAGAATACAAAAATCAATACACAATCAGTTCCACAACGTCGAACTGTTACTTTCGATGATAAGAATCATAAAATAAAACGATCGATTAATCCAAATCCTATTTCGAATGACGAGCAAAAGAAACAATCTTTGGAAAATCTCGTAACTGATCCCAGTGATACAAATATCGATACTCGAAATTTAGAAGATATCGTAAAACAATTTGAAAAAACAATTTCATAAAAATCAATTTTTGAAATTATTAGGTTTCAGAAGATGAATATATATCCGGCGGTTTTGCTAATCTCGATCATGAATTACAAGATGAATTATTAAATAATTTACCTGATGAAATCGATGATGAAATAACTCGTCATCGTCGACGTTTACCATCGATTCATTCGAATGAATACATTCCAAATGTAACTCGATCACCGATTGAACTTTGGCAACGTGCTCGAATTCTTCTTGCTGTTCATCTCTACCAAGTAGAAAGAAGAAGAACAAAGAAATCATTTCGTTTATTTTACTAGATTCAAAATAAAACACTCAATGAACCAACAGTCGAATTGAATGATTTCGAAAGATTATTTACTCAAAGAGAAAATCTCGACGAACGAAAGATTACAATTGGTTTAACAACTATTCAAAAATTATCACTCAATTCCAATGAACGATATCAATGTGTTGATTTTTATGATGTCGAACAAGGATATATCATTATGTGTAATATTGAACAATCCGAACAGACTAAATTATTTGTTTATCCAATTGAGAAAAAGTCATTTGGAAATATTCGTTCATTTCAATTCGATTGTTCGTTTCAATTTCAATTCATGATTTGTATATCTATTTTTCGTCTTCTCATCGGTTTCGTCAATATCAAACCTTCGAAATCGTTAATCGTACTCATTGGTGATGCATCACGCAAAGGTCTCTTTCTTTCGAAACAAGAAATCTTCAATGAAATTCATAGTATTCTCTATATTCACGAAAATTCTATGCTATTCCTCGGTAGATAACAATCATATTCATGTCTTATTCCTCACGTTTCATTTGTTTAAAAATTCAGGTTGTCTCGGTCGTGTTCTTCAATTCAACACTCAATCATTACAATATACATCTCAACCGATATTTCTCTCTGAACTTCCACAATTACCATTTCAATTCAATGAATCGATTATTCATCTTTGTCAAATTGGAACATTGCAATCGATTGGTATTCTTTCTCATCGATATTTTCTCGTTTGGCAATACGCATCGAATCAAAAATATACACGGCAATTCTGTAATCCACATCGATATGATTTCAAACGTTGTCTCTATGTTGCAAAATATGATTATATAGTATTCGGGTTTTTCGATGGTTTGGTATTGATCTATCAGTTCAATCAAATGCAACAAATCCGCCGATATGATCAACATTGGCAAATGATAACTGATTTGAAAGTCAATTTCAATGAAAATCTACTTCTTTCAAGTTCAATCGATCATTCAATGAATATTTGGAATATAGGTTAGATCGAAAAAAATATTTTCTCAATAGAAAACAAAAAGCATTTGTAGAAACTCTTCAACATGTTTATCAATATAAAACAACCGAAGACATCTATCAAATCGATATTCTCGAAGAAAATCTATTTTTTTATCGGACATCGACAAGTTTGCATTTGTTTCAGTTGAATCTACCTAATCGATTATTTTCATTAACGAAATCGAAAGTGATCGCATTGAAATTATTTACAAATACACATCAAACATCACGTCTTCTCGCTCTATTAGAAGATTATTCAAGTCTTTTAATCTCACCAATCAGTGGTTGTTGTTTGACAGTAATACCTAATCTTTCTAAAAAACCTATCAAACAAATTCTTCATGATATTAGTCGGTAAATACATCTTTTCGTTGTTGATTTTCTTGCTTAATTACTCATTTGTTAACAAGATCACAAATCTATTCTCTTCAATTCAATGGTGAGATTCTTCTCTATCAATCAGATCGAAATCCTTGTCAAGCTGAATATAAAATTCAAACACAATCTCAAAAATCAATGATAACTTCTATGACATTAATTCATCCGATGCATACAAATCTTGTTCATATCGAAACATTTCAAAATTCAAAAGAAAAATCTTTCGAAAAACAATTGATCTTTTTCGGTCATTCGAATGGTTACATATCGCTTTATCAAGGTGATTTATTCACTATGAAACCGATTCGTGCTCATCGAACTTCAATTCTTCTTCTCGAAACATCGAAAACAAGTATGGATAAAACGAATATATTGTTTACCGATCGTGAAGTTTTACTTTCGTCGAGTATGGATCGATTGATTTATATTTGGGATTTAACTATCCATTCACACGATGAATCAATTCAATTGATACATTTATTAACCATCGAACAGGAGAAAAATATTTCCATGAATAATAATATTCGTTTTCTAACAATGTTCGATAATTTTATTGTTGCAAATTATTCGGATCAAAATTTTCTTCATCTTTGGCAATTATTGAATATTTCGATTAAAGTCAATGATCGAGATCAATGGGGTATTGTTGAACATCCAACAAAAGGAACGCATCATCAAAGTCAAATTCAAGCAATAAGTGCAACATCGAAATTGAAATTATTTGCTTCATCAGATTCGAATGGTTGTATTAAAATTTGGGATAGTACGAATAGTTTAATGCGTGAATTAATTTTTGATTCAACAATATGTGCAATTGAATTTCTTGGTTTCGATGGTGAATTTATATTTGCCTATCAAAATAATCTTCATTTAATTCTCGCCGAAGATTATTTATTAAATGTTAAACAGCAAAAAACAATTTCACAGATCATTGCCGAAGATCGACAATTGGAAATTGAACAAGTATTTCAACTATCGTATCAATTATTACCACGATTTGAGTATCGTATGAAGACACATCATTCGAAACAACGATTACAAAGATTTGAAAGACAATTAGCTGGTGAGAAGAGATTAAAGTTGAAATTTTTGATTTTATCCTTTGATGCACCGCATGTCTAGGTCGGTATGCGATTAGTGAAAGCGACAATTCTGAATCTGATCTTGACACATCGTCATTGTCGTCATCAAATTCCGATCAAATATCAACTATTAGTGATGATCCAGCTTGGATTGATTTAGCTGACGATGTCAAAGACATTTTACGAATGAAAAAACTCGAACTTCGACAACAAAAACATTAGATAAACATATTTATTTACAAACTTAAAATGGACGATACGAATGAAAATCATTTTGTGCAATGAATATATCGGGTATGGCTTGTTGAGCTTGTTGGACATGTTGCGATCGATAGACGTATTCCATTTTCGCTTTTTCGTTTTCTTCATTTGTCCATTCGACAAGAAAAATAATTTGTCGGTGACGTGGTGGGATGGAATTATATGTTGACAAAGATTTTCGAGAATTTCTTATACGAATACTATCATTAAGATCGATTTCGAAATTTAAAAAATTTATCACAGATAAATTCTCAGCTATGAACATACTAAAACTGTGTTCGGTTGTTGTGACGTAATAATTAAAATCTTTTTCCTTTAAGAAAAAAAGAAGAAAATCATTTGATTATTATTGTTATTTAAAACAAAACGAACTCGATGTGGTTCCACAGTTTTCAAAATAGTTGCAATTAAACAGTCAGTCAATAACGTTGCTGGTTCAGGTGTAACTTGAACATTGATTTGTACTTTGGAATGAATGACTAGAGTATAATCATTAACAGATTGATGATCATCATTCCAAAAACTAGTCGAAAACGGAATAATCACATAAAAACCCGGTGTTAATGAACCAATCCAATGTGTAAATACACCTCGACTAGTACATAGAATAGCTTGATGAGTTCCAACATCTTTCGATGCACCTTGTTCGACGTTACATAGAACAAATGATTGCGTATGATAGTGTCTCAATCGACGATTAGCTCGATGATAGAGAAGACTGATGTTAATCAATGATGTTCTTGAAGAAAAAAAACGAAAGAAAGAATAATTTAATTGTCGAGAGGAATCGATAGGAGAGAAAAAAAAGAGGTGATTTACTTAGATAAATGAAAATGAAATGTTGGAATCGATTGCGTTGGTGTTCGAGTAAAACGATTGACTTCTCGAACATCGTAATAATCACTTGCGTAGCACGATATGGTGATTGAATTGAATAATCTCAAAAATTTCGGCCAAGAAATCCAAAATGTACCTGATGATTGACTATTTCGATGGATTTGATTGAGTTTTTGAAGATGAGTTCGTGTTAATAATTCATCGGTATAATTTGAACGTGCATGAGGATCTCGAATCAGAACAAAATCCATCGAAATCTCACGAATTGAATATGCAGCAAGAATAGAAAATGCATGATTATTTTGAATGTAATTGGTATGATATTCTTCGTTTGTAATGTCCGATCGACCTGTCGATGCAACAATGAGTAAACTAGAAAACATTGAAAAAAAAACCATGCAGAAAAGAAAATCTACGGAAGATAATCTTTTTTACTGAGATTCACAAGCTGATAAAAGTTTTGCCCAGATGATTTCTTTATCTAAGTTAATCTTTGCTGGATGAAGATCAATATGTTCACATGGCGCACCTGTTAATAATTGTAGACCTTCTTCTGTTTGTCCACCGATAAGATCAGCATAGGAACCAAATAGTTTTGCACAAGCTTTCTCAATTAATGGTACATATAATTGTCGTTGATGTGCTTGACTGAATGCGAGTTGATGATATTCCGTGCAAGGAAAACAATCATCGACAATCACAGTTTTCCATAGGCCATTATGACAAATTCGAATGAGATAAATACCTTGATTGTTGATTGTTTTTGTTAGTACAATATGTTCGAGCATTTTTGGACGTTCAGTAATGAGAGCTAAAGCAACCATGAGCCAACAATCACCAATGGCACCTTGTTGAATATCGCTTGGCTTTGGTGATGAATAGACAGACCATTTTAGATGTAGATCAGATCGATGTATAGGATTGATTTGAGATATTCGTAACCATTGTAAAGGATGGTTATTTAAAGTTGAAATCGAACCAATCGAACGGGCAATCGGAGGAAATTGATCGTCGACAAAATGTGTGTTTTGTTGTTGACAAAATGTGATAATATTACGAAAGATTTTTTCAGCATTTGTTTCATCTGTATGACGACGTTCACGAATTGGTAATGAAATTGATGTCGTTGTCGATAGTTTAGTATTAATAAGTTGTTTCTAATAAAAGAAAATATCAATTTTCTATTTATCATGAATTCATTCTTACTGATGTTGTAGTCATTGTTGGTGTAGCTAAATATATCGTTCTTTTCGGAGGTTTTGCTTGTGAAATAGACGTGATATTACTCATGGCTTTATTTTTTTAAATATATATATTATATAGCAAAGCAATAGCTGATTTAATAGCGACACTTTTTTCTCTTACAGTCTTCTCTGACTCATTTCTTATTTGCATTTAAACATGAGCATTTTTTACCCCATATATTATAACCTTGCGTCGATTGTCAACGAATGTGATTCATAGATAGAATAGTTTGTCCTTTTTCCTTTTACTTCGAATAAAAAAAAAAGAACGGACGAAGACAGAACGAGAGCAATATGTTACCATACCAATGTTTGACATACGTAAGTTCAGGGACAAATATGTACGCAATTCGAAACCAAAAATTCAAGTATTTATCAGTGAAAAGGATACGTATGTTGTTCTTTTGCGTTTATCGACATCATTTAGTAATAAAACAATCGAAATTTACCAATGAACGATTGCATTTCAAAAGAATCAAGGTAATCCTCGAAACAGAAACAGAAAAAAACGAATACTAGTTATTTATTTTCTTTATGATCTAAAAAAAATTTAGCACAGAAGTAAAATGTGATTGTTAATTAATTGAGAATGTCTGCCTAGAGACTTGTCACATTTGCACTGTCGTTATCTTCAATTTTCTTTGGTACTTCCTCTTTATCATCATCATCGTCATCGTTATCTCGAAAACAGGTATCATCGACTTCTTCGACTTGCAAATATCGTTCATCGTCGATATTCGTCCAATATTTATTCGTTGATAAATTTCGTTCTTCTGTCGACATTTCATTTTCAATTGCAAAGACAATACGTGCACGTTCTAAATGCCTATTAATAACAGACAACTCAGATTAATCTTTGATTATTCAATGAACTTTTCTATTTACCAAATTTGTGTTGCACCTTCAATAACATTACCGTATGTGTCACCCATCATAGCGATAAGTAAATTGAGCAATAGAATTGTAACAACAATGATATAGACGACGAGTAATGTAACACTGATATAACTGTAGGATGTGTCGGTGTATGCATCAAGATCGAAATCACCAAGCATACCAAGAAAACTTTGTTTGACACTGACAAGAAATCCATGAAAACCTAGAATTGAACAGAAAACAAAAAAAAACGTCATCATTTTGATTTCATTGTAGCTAAAAACCGTTATTATCGAATAGAATAAAGAATGCTTGTGAAAATCCAGCTAAAAACACGACATAAATAATAAAAAACCGGAGAACATCATTGAATAACATCTCGTAAATCATGACAACGAATGGACCTGTTAGACGAAATGCCATAACGAAGAACAGCATATAACCCCAACCGATAATCGATGCAATTGCTAGCATGGCTGTTTCGGCTTCGAAATTAAATAAACGTAGGATATTCACCAGATAAATAGACGAACAAAACAAACAAGCAAGACAATTTTCCAAAAGACCTGAACCCTAATCAAAGACAAGTGTTGTTTTTTTTTTGTGTGAATGTTTTCATTTTTCGTCGATTTACTGTTGTTTGAAAATATTTTTTTATGCCTAAACTTTGCATTTCATTGTATTCAGCTCGACCTTTCCAGATTGCTCCTGCTAAGACAAAAAGTCGGCCAACTGCGCACAAAGCTTGCAATATAGATCCGGGTGGTTCGATTTTAGTGACAATTTCATCTTCGCCTTCGCCTTCAGTCTGCAACAATCAAACAAAGAATAATTTTTGAAAAGAAAATCAAAAGATGATTCACTGACGAATTCTGTTCGTGATTGATCGAGAATTGTTGTCAGAAGAAATATTAATAGATAGGACAATGTAATAAGAAATCGATGGAAAAATATTCGACGAGCAAAACGTTCCCATTTTTTGTTGACTAAATCGATCAAACGTGGGTGCATAATAAGTTCAACATGAGCATTTTTCACAATAATTTCTAAAGCACCGGGTGGTTTTTCGTTTTCCTAAAGATGAAATAGGTCGTTTTTTTTTCTCGACAAATTTGATGATGTTCTTACGCCTTCACCGCTACCGTCATCTTTATTATCATCATCATCTTGAAACTCTAAATCGACTTGATCAAGTGGATAAAGTACGCAAGAAACTGGTCCATAACTCCATTGAGTTATTTTTCGTTCTTCTAACAAGAACGAGAACATTTCTGCTTGACCTAATTTAGCTGCTAACGTCAACGGTGTGTAACCATCTTTATTCAAACGTTTCCATAAAGGAATAACTTTTTTCTCGTTTTTAAACAGTTTATCATCTTCATCTTCATCGCTTGATTCATGTTCAGATGCTTGCATTTCAAGCCAACGTTGTTTTACTTTCGTATAAACTTTCGGAAGATTATGAATAACAAGTAAATGCAAAACATTATTGCCATTTGAATCAACCTAGAAAAATAAATAATAATAATAATAATCGAAATATTGATTCTTTGAATTTACAGCATTCATATCAGCGTCGTATTTCAGTAAAATTTCAGCTATATTCCATTGATTGGTACAGCAAGCAAAAGCAAATGGTGTTTCACCGTAATAACACGGTCTTTCACTAAAATGAAAGTTGATTTTTTTTTCTTTTAGCAAAGAAAAATTTATTTACACTTTAAAAAAGTTTCCACTAGCTGCAGCCGTCAATTGTTTTTCTCGATATGGTCGATTATGTTCATCACCAAGAAGCCATTCGACCATGGTCGCATTTCGTTTAATAATTGCAATGTGAAGGACATTTTCTCCATAGTATTCCTGTTGTTGTTAGTAAAACAAACAAAATAGTAGACAAGATATTTTTTCTTTTCAATTTTTATTTACCGCTCCATTGTAAATTTGCGTAATTGTGTGAGGAAAATTAGTGATTATATAGCGAGCCATTTGAAGATGTACTTCACTGCCGTATAAAAATAACATATGAATTGGACATTCGCCGACTGCACCTCGACTATCAACAATTTTCGGATCTTCAGCGATAAGACGTTTTAACGATTCGAAATCAGCTTTTAATGCTGCTTGCCAAATCGTTCCGCCTCGTCGAGAATTTTCTGTTTGACGTTCGACAGCATCGGCTTCCGATGTCTCTTGGCCAGTGTCTTTTGTCTGTCGAACGTTAAGTATCAGACGACTCCATATGCTTTGTACTGCGGGTGGCTCATCTTGATCACTACCCATAATCGTATTTGTTATTAAGAAAAATGAATGTGTATCAAAAATGAGTCTGCTATCTTGTGATAGTTGTTTTTTCGTTTATTTCAACCTTGACTATTAGTATATTCGATAGCTTCAATGATGATAAATGATTCTACAATTATTTTCTCTTTCGGTTCGTTTATATTTTTGCATCGGTGCTTGTCTTCTACCTGTACAGTATTATCGTACTGATCATTAGAGCATGAAAACAAATATTTCAACATAGAAAAAAATGCATACGAAGGACGTCACAAGACAGAGTAATCGTACTTTTTCTCGTTCGGATTGCATACCTACGTTGCAAAGCAGCATGAAATAGTATTGTCTGTCAGTAAATTACAATTTTTTTCTAATATATTTTACAATAATAATTGTATGAATAAGAAACGTAATCTCAATTGAGAATAATATCGAATATTAAAAATGTTTGTTATGAACTATTATCTTTGGAAAATGCGGTCATGTTGAACATTCACGATTCGTTTCATTGAACGGTTTTTCGTTCTCTTACCTTTAGGCATATAATCATTGATATCTTTCGAAGATAATTCATAAAACATGGTCATCTATCGAAGGTTGCGCTTCGTTTTATTATCAGATGAACATTTGTATTCTAATATAGATATGTAACGTCACCATCTACGATGTTAATTAACTGTTTTCTGACGTACAAATAAGCAGTTTTTTTTTCGACGTATGTATTTATCGTATGATTTGATCGACAAGAAAAAAAAAGAACTTCGCTTCTGTTTTTGCACTCTGACTGATTCATTAGATGCGCTCAACTGATTTTTTCCTTGATTCGTTCGGTTGTACATATATTTTATAAGTGACATAATAGCACTACTCATTGACAATTCTGTCTTGATATTTGTGCTCGCTTTTAGCTCGATGTGAAATTATTATTATTATTATTATTATTATTTTTCTTACATACAATTAATTTGATTCTTGTCATTTATAGATACTAACCATACGATAAATTTCTCTTACAATCGCAACGATTGTCATCTCAAGATAATGTATTCACTTAACCCATATTATCCAATACAACAGCAATGGAATCCATGGCTTCTCAATCAATCATATATCGCATCGTCTCTGCTCTCACCTGAACAGTACAGCTATGCACAGTATTCAGCTGAGCATGTAAACGTAAGAAAGCAATATCAATCTCCAACAGTAACAAGAGATCCAAGGACATATACGGATTCTGACCTGACAAATTTACTTGATAAAAATACAAGTTTTCTTAAACGAATGCATGAAAATGATGAGCAAAAACGATTACCTGTTCTACTTCAAGTACTAACAATTCTCAAACGTGTTCCTCGACGAATCTTAATATTAAAATTACAAAACGAATTTTTTTCTTTACTTCAACATCGGTTAGTCCATCTCTTAACTCAATGGATTGATCAGTCAAAATTATTATCAAACGACGAAATCTATATATTTCGAATAATCATTAAACTGATCCGAAAATCCATGAAAGTACTAGATGACATCGAAGTGATTCCTTCATGGTTATTTGACTCATCCTTACTGACAACTATCGCTCATTCTCTCACATTTATTGCAAATTCACCTACAATTATCAACCAAAATAACAAACATATATTCAAATATTTCATCCGTCTCTTTGATACTTACCTTCTCTATCAACAACGATTTGCTAGTCAACATCAATCACATAAAGATTCACTCAATCAGCTACTTCAACCTATCCAACAATGTCTCTCATCTTCTCATTTCATTCAAATATTCACCTCATCGACATCATTAACATCAATCGAAAAGTTCTTCCTTCGAAAATGTCCAGCATTTATTCTCTCTTACAACGGTAATTACATTTATCTTCTCTTCTCTTCCTCTAATAACAATCTACTTTTAGGATCACAATTACAACAAACAATGGAGAATCTTCTCGAAAACATTCTACCAAAATATGATCAACTATTAACTAGTCTCCTGTCGAATATCAAATCATGGAAAAAAGTAACTATCGAAAATGTTGATTATTTATTACAATTACTCAATCATGGTGCAAATCATTTACCAACGAATGCAAAACTTGTGAGCAATCATCTATCTCTCATAGACAATGTCTTGAAAATCGTTGATGAACCAATTTTATATAATCATTTACATGAAAACTTATCAAATATAGAAACAAGTTTAATGAATAGTTGTGTAAGTTTTCTAGTGAATATGATTAGTGATCCAACAATCCTTGCTCATATCAAACAACGTCAAGTTGCAAATGTATTTCTTCGATTGACAACATGTAAATATGAACCATTAGTTTTTAATGTATATGCTCTTCTCGCATATACAACACATGAAGAAGATATAAAGAAGATGAATAATCCAGGTCGATTATTGGCAACTATTATCAAATCATTGAAATTGACTTTGAAGAAAATGCCAAATAACCACAGTCATAAAGAACAATTATTAGAAACATTGAAAGGTTTGATCCAGCATGATCAAATAAAAGATGAAGTGATAAAACAAAATGCACTTCCATTTCTTCTCGAATGTACAGATAAGTTAACTGATCAAAGACGTATATTAATTTTGGAAATACTATGGACTTTAACATTTCACGAGAAAAGTCTATCGGCACTTCGTGCAAATAGTCAGTTTTTAGAGAAAATCAAAAATATTTCAAAAGATGAAAAGAATGAGCCACTGAAGAAAGCTGCGGATGGTCTCGTTTGGAAACTCGTACAAGGTATCGTATATGTTTGTTCGTTCATTTTTAATGAAGTGTATTTCAAATTTAGAACCAGCTTCTCTACAGAAAGTTGCTCAGCAAGAAGAGGATGAAAAAGTTGCTAAAGAGTCAGTGGAAACAATCATAGAAGAGATTGTAAATAATCAGGGACAAAAGCAACTCGTTGCTACTGTAAAACCAACTCTACAAACTGATGAAGAACGAACATTTAAATACGATATGATGATCTCTTATTGTCACTCAGACAAAGACCTTACATATAAAATACACAAGTTCTTACTTGATCAAGGTTTTAAAGTTTGGATCGATCTTGATAATATGTATGGACCAAGTAAAATAACTAGAATAATTCATAAATTCAAATAAATTCGTTTTTTATTTTGTATAGCTATGAATGCTATGGCCGAAGCAGTAGAGAATTCAGAATTTGTGATTATGTGTATGTCAGATGCTTACAAACAAAGCACATATTGTCAAGCTGAAGCTGAGTATGCATTTAATTGTAAACGACGTTTACTTCCATTGATAATGAGACGTGGTTATCGACCTGATGGCTGGTTAGGATTTCTGGTTGGATCTCGATTATATATTGATTTTGGTCGATTTGATTTCGAAATTGGATGTGATAAATTATTGACCGAGATTAGTCTTCAACGGAAGCAGCCTCTTGTAGCGAAACCATCGCATACTAATCATTTGGCAGTATCACCCATACCAACGAATATGACTACTAACATACCGAAAAAAGAAAAAACTGAGAACTATAGACCATTTAAAGAAAAACCTGTATCACCTCAAGTTAGTTCTGTACTGAGCAAATATCTGGTACGGCAATCGACATTGAATTTTAATCGAAAGCCTATGATTGCGTGGACAGATTCCGATGTATTAGACTTTCTATACACTCATCGTCTCATTCAAATGATGCCGGTATGTGATTCAATGGACGGTCGAGCACTTATTCAATTGTATAAAATGTGTCTATCTGAATCGAGTAATTTATATACGGTTCTCAATGAAGAATTAAAGTCGAATTATAAACTGAAACTATCTATTGGAGTATACACAAGATTTTTAGGTATTATCGAACACAGGCTATCAATGCCAACGCCAATACCACAGCAATTCGAACGTATACACCCTCAACGAACGCAAGCACCATTGATATCAGCAATGTATGATAGAATGAGAGATTATACTTTACCATCAGCAACAGTTCCAGTATCGGCACCAGTGCCAACACCGCCAAAAATACATCATGTGCCATCTATTACTAATACTACTGCGTCTCAGCATCTGCCATACAGTAATCAACCGTACGATTTGGTTATAACGTCAAATGCTTCGCCATTAGAACTACTACGCGCAATTGAACAGTATGGTCCTAATCCTAAAAAATTGTCATCTCTTCAAACACCCCAAATGTATAGTTTTAAGCAGTAATTTTTTTGTTAATATTTTCTTTGTTTTAAATTGAATAAAAAATACGCTAGCGCATCTTAGATCGATATTAATTGTATAAATAGAATGACTGTTTCAAACATGTTTTTCTTTTTTCTTTCTTTCAGTAAACATCGTTCCGCTTGAAAAATTGTCACCTTGACGCATAACTGATTACATTATGTATCGTATTTTTTTAAAAACACGGATAAAATGATTAAGACAACGATCAAACAAGAAAGAATCGAAAAAACACACGGCAGATTTTTGCTTGTCAATTATGTCCTTGAAAGGCACAAACCACTATCGTGCACATTCGCCATATACACAAACATCTACAACGTATTATTCGTATTCTTTAGGACCATCCCTATCCTGTCAATCCACTGAGTATGTATATAGACGCACACGTAAGCGCCATCATCGTCACCATTATAATCCATCTCCTTTTACACCAACTCAATCGATTGATTCGCACAAACATGATAAACAAAAAGACTTTATGCAACAAACATCTTTACAACAATCATCACCCATATTTCAACATACAAAAAGAGATAATTCAGATCAAAACATCGAACTATCACATCCTCAGATTGAAGAATATTGTAATTCTATTCGACAGCAAACTGGACACATCACCAGTGAACGACTACAATATATTCTTACGCAATTGACATTAATACTAAAACAGTTAAACACATCGAATCAACAACTCGTTGCTTTGAACAGCATTTTACATGTACTAGCTTCAGTTCAATCAACAGTGCCGATATCAACATTATCCAATGACTTCTTTTCTATGGTTCAACTATCATTAAATTCAATATTAACACAATGGACTGATCTGATGCCTATTTCAAAACAAGAACTCAATCATTTTCATATCCTTACTAAATTCATTAAACAATCAATACAAGCAATCAATAACATTGAAATGATTCCTTCATGGTTATTTGACTCATCCTTACTGACAACTATCGCTCATTCTCTCACATTTATTGCAAATTCACCTACAATTATCAACCAAAATAACAAACATATATTCAAATATTTCATCCGTCTCTTTGATACTTACCTTCTCTATCAACAACGATTTGCTAGTCAACATCAATCACATAAAGATTCACTCAATCAGCTACTTCAACCTATCCAACAATGTCTCTCATCTTCTCATTTCATTCAAATATTCACCTCATCGACATCATTAACATCAATCGAAAAGTTCTTCCTTCGAAAATGTCCAGCATTTATTCTCTCTTACAACGGTAATTACATTTATCTTCTCTTCTCTTCCTCTAATAACAATCTACTTTTAGGATCACAATTACAACAAACAATGGAGAATCTTCTCGAAAACATTCTACCAAAATATGATCAACTATTAACTAGTCTCCTGTCGAATATCAAATCATGGAAAAAAGTAACTATCGAAAATGTTGATTATTTATTACAATTACTCAATCATGGTGCAAATCATTTACCAACGAATGCAAAACTTGTGAGCAATCATCTATCTCTCATAGACAATGTCTTGAAAATCGTTGATGAACCAATTTTATATAATCATTTACATGAAAACTTATCAAATATAGAAACAAGTTTAATGAATAGTTGTGTAAGTTTTCTAGTGAATATGATTAGTGATCCAACAATCCTTGCTCATATCAAACAACGTCAAGTTGCAAATGTATTTCTTCGATTGACAACATGTAAATATGAACCATTAGTTTTTAATGTATATGCTCTTCTCGCATATACAACACATGAAGAAGATATAAAGAAGATGAATAATCCAGGTCGATTATTGGCAACTATTATCAAATCATTGAAAGTGACTTTGAAGAAAATGCCAAATAACCACAGTCATAAAGAACAATTATTAGAAACATTGAAAGGTTTGATTCAACATGATCAAATAAAAGATGAAGTGATAAAACAAAATGCACTTCCATTTCTTCTCGAATGTACAAAGATATTATCTAACAGAGCATTGGTTCTTGTCTATGAAGTTCTTTGGTGTTTGACATTCATTGACGAAATAGCTGAAGCGTTGCGTTCAAATGCAGAATTTCTTCAACAATTGAAAGATATATCAGCTACAAATACGGATGAATCATTTAAAAAAACTGTAGATGGATTAATTTGGAAGCTTATTCAAGGTATTTGTGATGAATATCATAAAATAACATTTAGATAACATTCGTGTTTTAGAACCAGAATCTTTAGAAAAAGTAGCGCAGCAAGAAGCAGAAGATGAAGCTGATATTATCACAGAAACACAATTTACTATTAGAAATGAGACGCTTCAACATGTGTTACCAAAAAGAAAACGTTCTAGTTTAAGATCAGGAAATCAAGCTTATCGATATGACATCATGATCTCTTATTGTCACTCGGACAAAGACCTTACATATAAAATACACAAGTTCTTACTTGATCAAGGTTTTAAAGTTTGGATTGATCTCGATAATATGTATGGACCAGGTAAACATGTCATATACTGAAACTATTCAAGATATTTCACATTGTTGCATCTATTTTAGCTATGAGTGCGATGGCTGAAGCAGTAGAAAACTCAGAATTCGTTATTATGTGTATGTCAGATGCTTACAAACAAAGCACATATTGTCAAGCTGAAGCTGAGTACGCTTTTAAATGTAAACGTCGTTTACTTCCATTGATAATGAGACGTGGTTATCGACCTGATGGATGGTTAGGATTTCTGGTTGGATCTCGATTATATATTGATTTTGGTCGATTTGATTTTAAAATAGCAGTCGAAAAACTATTGAACGAAATTAGTTTACAGAAAGAGCAGAGCACACAAGTGAAATCGCCAATACCAACAGAACAAGATCAACTGATTTCAATAACTGTCAATCAACCGAACAGAAATGATACAAGTCGGAGATCATCGACTTTATATCCTTTAGATCGATCAAAGACAGATAAGAATCTAATATCATCAGTGATCAAAGCTCGACAATCTACGATTGATTTCGTTCGTAAACCGATAAATCAATGGAGTGAATCTGATGTTGCAGATTTTCTTAAAGCAAATCGATTAAATCCTTTAGTGCCCATATGTGAATCATTGAATGGTCGAGGTCTTATCGAATTATTTAAACTCTGTAGTATCGATCGATTACAAGCATATAGAATTCTTAAAGAAGATTTAAGTGTAACTGATAGATCAAAATTAACTCTTCCTATTTATTCACAATTTTTAACTGCTACTGAAGATGCAATGAAATTGGTTGTAAAACCATCATTACCATCGGTGAATACGCATCAATCAAATGAAATTCCTACAATTATTCCTTTTCTTCCTGCACCTTCCACAGATTATTCTTATGATTTTTGTATTGAATCCAATGCTTCACCATTGGAAACATTGAAAATGGTCGAAAGATTTGGTTCACAATTACAAATACTCGATTCACTTCGACGACGAATGTCAAACAATTGTTAAACTAAGACATAGGCGAGATGTTTATTTTAAAAGAAAATGTTCAATCTAGATTTGTTATGATTAAAAAAGAAAGGTGAAAAAATGTAGAAAGAAAATGATGAAGAATATTAGCGTTTGTTTGTCAGCAAGAAGAGAAACATACAATCAAGATGGATAACAAAGCAGAAGGTTTGTATTAACCATAATAAATAAGAAATCATTCAAATAACGAATTAGCATAGAAAGATAGAAAAGATTCGACTAACATTTAACAGTCCATTTACGTAAGCAACAATCATTTCCACCGGTAAGTAAAGTATCATTATCCAACCAAGCTAAGCAAGTTACCGGATTTAATGGATGAGCACCTAAAATAATTATTCAATAATAATAATAATAATGATATCTATCAATTGAATTGAAATTGATTTACCTTTGACTTGTGTTACTTTCGTAATATTTTCTGGTTGATAGATCATTAGATGTGTATCGATAGCAACCGAAGCTAATTTACTACCATCAGGACTAAATGCAAGACCTGTGACTGTTGCAGCATGATAACGCCACATATCCCGACTGATAGGTTCATAATTTGGTAATTGATAACAAACGATATTTTTCATATTATCAGCTGATGCAAAATATCGGCCATCAGGCGAATAAGTAACACGTGTAACAGCATCACGTTGTTCTAAAACTCGGAGAACAGTTAAGGCCGTGCCATCAACCGTATAAATATGTGTTTTATTATCTTTTCCACCGACAGCAAGTTGTGTGCCTTGTGGTGAAATAGCAACTGATGTTGGTTCGTAATCTAACGAATGAGTTACCATAACACCTTGTTGTTCTTTATACATGCAAATAGCTTGACCACAAGCAATGAAGATTATATTTGAATCGCTTATAGCTACATCACGTGGTTGACCGTTGAGTTTTTCGGCTCGACTAGAAATGATTTCGTTAAAATTATTTATTCATTATCACGAATTCTATTTACTCATAAGTTTGCCATGAAGAATTCAAAACTCGTAGACTATCATCGAGACCAATCGATGCTACTAAACCTTTCGAGTTGCTTGCCAATGCTTGAACTTGATTTGTATGACCATTACCAGTTACATTATCCATTTCACGTCCGTCAACATTCCAACGAACGATAAGACCATCGTGACTTGCACTAAAGATCTTCGTACCTTGTCCTGAACCAGTAGCAACTGTCAAAGCTGTAATACTCTTATTATGACCCTAGGAAAACATATAGCTGTATTTTGTCGAACATCAATCAAAGATCTCTACTCGGATAGTACGAAGAGGTTGTTGTCCTTGACGATCAAGATATGTTATTTGACCCGAAAGTGACACGGTAAGAATTGTAGTGCCTGACCAAAGACAGCCAACTTGTTGATCTTTGATATCAGTACCGAATGTGTATGTTCTGAAAAGTAAAATGCATATTTGTTTATCTATTTATTTATCAAGATAGTTCTACTAACTGAACAGCTGAGCCAGTTGTAACATCCCAAATTTTAGCAGTTTTATCACCCGATGCTGTTAAAATAAATTTACTAGTCGAATCCCAACATAAACTATAAATTGAACCCGCATGAGCTGTTGGCGAGCCTAATTCCGACAGTTTTTCACCTGTTTTACCATCATACAAAATAACCTAAACAATCAATCAATCAATCGACTCATACGCTTTTTTCTCTCTCTCTCTCTCATTCAACATACTCGTCCATCAGCTGAACCAGATGCAAATTTTTCTCCATCAGGTGCATATCGAACAACATGAACAAATTTGTCATGTGCAGCTATGGTTGTTTTCCATTTAAATGGTGGTCCTTCGAAGAACGACACGGCATTATCTTCACTACCAGTTATAGCACGAAATGGACGTGTAGATTTAAAATCAACTGAATTAATCGGCTTAGTCATTCCCGATATTTCACCAACAGAATTGCCAGCATCAGCTGCAAAAACATGACCGAATCTATATACATGACGAGACAAAACAATATTTTCGTTCCGTTCGATTCGATTATTTATTCGACTCACTTTTCTTTGCCTTCACCACCGACAATAATACGTTGATTGTCCGATGTCCAAGCTAGATCTTTAATCGAACCAGAAAATGGTTGAAATTCATTTTTTAATATATGTTCTTTATTGTCAGCACCCCAAATACGGACTTTTCCATGAGCATCTGAAGTATATTCAATGAATACTTTGTAAAATCAAATTTCTTCTCGTTTTTTTTTACCAGCTGAAGCAATGTACGATCCACTTGGTGAATATTTCGCACATTGAACAGTTGTTGAATGTTCAGTATAAACTTCACATTGCGATGGATCCTTTTATAACACAGAAAAATTTTAATAATTTCTTTTTTTTGTCTTGATTCAAATCATTTTCACTGACTTCAAGATTTCGGATAAAAACACTATTTCCATTTGTATATAAAATTGTTTTGCCTTTTGGATCAGCACCCAAGACAATCGGTTGGCCACGTGTCGTACGTGGTAATGACGCGTAAATCGATGCTAAACAGCAATTTATATTCATTCATTTATTTATTTATTCATTCATTGACTTACTTAATGTGCAACTCATTTCGGTTGGCTACTTGTTAAATAATCTAAAAAACAGAAATCATTGTTTCTTGCCTTGGTTATGTTCATTCCTCGATAATCAACCTTTACTCAAAAAAGAAAAATAAATAAAAGAACAAATTGTTATCACAAAAAGAAAGAAAAGAAAAACCACCAAACATCGTCCTTGCTTTTTTTCCAAGAAAGTCTTTTTATGTTCAAAAAATAATAGTAATAATAAATAAATATACAGATCATCCATGCGAGTCGTGTCTCTTTGTTGATCTTTACCCGGGAGAGAAAACAAAATGATACAGGTTTTGTTTTTACGTAAATGAGATTTGTTGCTTAGAACCAAGAAAAAAGTGGATAACGATCGTTAAATTTCTGTTTGAATTGTTTGGGTGCCGACGGATTTCCATGAGCATTGCCAGTTAAACGTTCAACGACAACACCAGGCATTTGAACTAATTGAAACGGTGATTTACCATCACGCATAGCTTGTGCAAGATTAAGAATCTAAAATAATCAAGACAAATACGAATTTAGTTTTTCTTCTCAAGAAAATATCAACGAATTACTTGTCCACGCATGACAGACAGCTGTTTTTCGACTAATCGTCGATCGTAATTTTTATCTTGAGAAAATAATCGTTGAATTTCATCGCATATTTCATGTTGAACGAAATTCATATCGGATAAACGTGGCAGAACAAGAGATTTAATTTCTTCTGAAAACGGTGTTTTCGCTTGAGGTAACCATGCCCAATGAAATGGATATGTTCGCCATTCATCGGGATGTTTAAATGGAAACGCAAGGCCATTATCAATAGCTGCTATGTGAATTTCTATGTCTGATTTCGATGGAATAGATTCAGTAGTTGTTAAAGCGTTCGTAAGATGATCGCCGTGATCGTTTGTCTCGATCTAAGCATTTGTTTTTTTTTTGTTTCTTTTTCGAGAGAAATATAAACTTGTTTACCTGTTGTTCGGTTTGGAGTTGTGGGTTGGAGAGCGACTGAAGAAGCTAAAAACGAAGAAAAAGAAAGCAGAAATATTGTTGTTGACAGCTGTCAATTAAACTCCTACGATGTCACGTTCGTCGTCTTTTTTAACCTCATATTTAACCAACCAATTTCCATTGTTTCGATCTATTGAAAACAAAAAAAAACGGACGATTATCGGTGTTTGAATAAGGATTAAGTTCGTATGTTTTAAACTTGACCGAATTTTCGTTCTGTTTACTAACCTGTATTGCGAATAATATAATCTAGAACAACGAGTCGTTCGAATTGTAGTTGAAATTGATGAAGAACATCTTCGGAGAGCTTTTCTTGGTCTAAACGTTTGAGAAAAACATCAGCATCGACATAATTCTGGACGAATAATTGAAATGAACCAGTCTAAATACGAGATTTTGTTAAACAATAGAAACAAAGACAAATCAATTTACCTTAGGCGGTAAACCTTTCGGTTGAAAAACACGTCTTCCATGCATATGTCGGCCAACACTTTCATTAATTTCACGTTTAGCTGTGATTAAATGACGTTGATATGCTGGATAATTAAATGAGTCAGCTGCTAAACGAACGACTCGAGTTTTCGGTACGATATTAAGTTGAAGTTTGTTGTCGATGATACTAGCACCAGCCTCGGATAGATAACCTTGATTTGGAATGAGACAACCACGACCAAAACAACAGGGACACAGAGTTTTATGTAACCTGAAAATAAGACAATAGACATGTTCGATAAAAGATCGTTTTTAATATTGAAAGCAAACCATTTTGTCCATTTCGGATTGAATCGACCATAGGGTTCTTCATCTTTGGGTTTAAAGACTCCAATGGTTTTCTAGTTAAGAGAAAATATTTCAAAGATAAGAATAGACAACAAGATAAAACACATACGCCTTCGAGATTTCGAACAAAATATGATCCAGACGAGCCAGCAGCTATTCGTATCGGTAGAATACCACCTTCAATTGCTCTCTCCGATTGTTTAATCGTATCAGCATATTCAACATCATCGGTTATACTCGTATTCCATGGTGGCGAATGTGGATCATCAGTTAGATCCATATTTGGTGTTGTTGGAGTTGATGGAGGTAAGAGTGGCTGAGATTCACTTGTAACAATACAAACGTCTGGTAGAGTATTACTATTCAAATTAATAACTGTGTGTTCATCAGTATCGGAATTCATCCTATTATTTAAAAATAAACAAACAGAAAAAATAAGTTGTTTTTTTTTTGTTTGTAAAAAGTATTTAAAATAAAGGTGTTTTATTTATAGCAGCCGATCAAACCAGTGAACTACCTTGTTAGTAATATTGGATTTTAAAATAAATCCTAGGGATTGAGCTATTTTGTCGTATTCACAAAAGCATTTTAATGACAAATACGCAAAAAAAAGGAAATATGCACTCACTCTCTTGCTGATGCTGTTTTTGTCCATAATTGAGATTAATTAGGAGACCTTCTTTTTACCCTCTTGTTTCAAGCTCAAAATCTAATATTAAATCTATTTGAATCTTCAAGTTCTCAATAAAAGGGTCAGCTGCCTGAAAAAAAAATGATTGACGGCTATAATAGGTTGAGCTGATGTGGATAGATGAATCATCGACATTCTATCCATTTGTAAATGTTTGTTGAACACGTTCCAATCGAATTCGTTGAAAATCATTGAATTAGTATTTTTTCTAAAGTTTATTTTCGAAATCTGTAAAGAATTCACAAACATTTGCCATTAAACACGTATTTATATACAATTGTGTTCGGTAGATGGCACTAGTGGTCATTGAGATGAATCAACCTACGAGAAGATTTCCTTAAAAGGTAATGTGATAATAATATCCTGTTAAAATTATTCATTATATTATAAATAGCAATCATATGAAAAATACAAGATGTTTATTAATTATTTATGTTGCTTAATTAAAGTCAAGATGACCATAATAATTATTTTTCAACATACTCTGTTTTTTAACATTGAAATTTTCTCATTATAAACCTCTTCTTTTTATCGAAAATCTTATTATCATAAAAGAAAAGAAAAAAACTTCGTTATCGTATCGCGGCACATGCAAACACAATGGATAATAAATAAAAATATTTGCTATTCAAAATCTTCAGAGTAATCGTTAACAAAAGGAAAAGAAAAACAGAGCGTATAATCATTCGGAAAAAGAAAGAGTTTTCTATCCGAAAAATCAATTATTCTATTACATGCATAGATAGATTTATTCTTCAGTTCCAATGATTTGAGAGTGTAGAAACAAGAGAGTTGGAAATATCAAATGATTTCTGACCGAATGTAATTACAAAGACTACGATCGTTTAAAAAATGTTTGCTTTTCATGTTCATTAGAGAGTAGATCAGAGACGTCTAGCAGCGACCTTTGTATTTTTTTCTCTCGTTGTATTACTAAATTAATAGAATATTCTGCACTGTCTTTTTGTTCGCTGAGTACGATACTTTCATACTAATATCTGAGAATACTTGACAAAAAAAACTGGTGAAAATGAGCTTTCCTTTAGAAAAGAATTCGTGACTAAATTAGAAGATACATAAGACATGTATTGAGCTTACGTCAGTGGCATTCGATAAATGAAAAAAAATGATTGATCTTGTCACGAGTTTTCTTAAAAACATCCAGTCTCTGCGTTGCAATAGACAGCTTTTACTAGTACTCAATTTGTATGTCTGCATTAACCTCTATCAAAATCACTGAGCTGCTTTGAATATTAGAATATCGACGTTCAACTGATCTAAGATCAAAGAACTTTCTAGATTCAGTACTTTCATAAAGTCAACCAATAAAGTACATTCATAATTCTAACGCGTTTCTTTTTTCCATTCAGCTTTCATCTACGCTTGATGAAATACTCACATTACTTATATGCAAAAAAAACTACTTCTCCCATATCATCTCATTACAATTTGTAAACAACACATGCTCTGTATTCTCATTGAGTCTTAGTTCGTCTTTGATATGAGACCTTTTCCCCATCATTGTCGTTAGACCTTAAACATCATGCAAACAAGTATGTTTTGATGATATGTTTTTCATATTCTTGTATTTAGATTATTAACTTTGAAGCATTATGACATTGGTGTTCGCTAAAATGATCATACAGAGCCGATCTTTATGGCTTTGATTGTTGAAATCTAATGAAATTCTATTGACCAGCACATCACACAAGCAATGGTATTTCGATCAGTTCATTTATTGTCACCAGTAATAGGTGAACAGGTAATTCAAAACTATAACTCACAAAGTTCATTAATCAAGAAAACTACAGAAGCCTGTCTGATTTATCCTTAGGAGTATAGAATAGAATCAATATTCATTTGACAGTATGAATTATGGGTTCCCAGAATTGACAAGAATAATAAAAAGTATCAATCTTAGCGGTTCTACTTTTCCTGCATATGAGATTGACTTCAGAATTAAGTTATTATTTTCAGTCTACATCTTATCCTAATGTATCATGATATGCACGCAATAGATGACATGCAGATGATTACGGAAAAAAAGAAAAGCATAAATTAATTTCGGACTAGATCTGACTATTCCCTTTGGATAATCTTCACTTTTGAAAAAAACGACTGAAACCAAAAAAGTATTAGTTTTTTTTTATTAATTATATGTTCATAAAAGGTTTATTTTACGAATGAAAAAACGTATTTTACTGTGTGAACTGAAACTTTTCCCCGTTTTTCTTTTTGTATAAACGATATGTGAAACGCAAAGAATAAAGATAGTGATATCATCAACTAGAAAAGCCGAATAACAAATATTTTTTTGTAAAAATATTGATCAATAGTTGATAGGAAAAGAAAAAAGTATGTGAGGTAAATAATTCTATGTTTCTTTTGTTATTAAAGCAAAACAAAACGTGTGCCTATCTGTCATAGACGTATTTTATTCAAATGATTAATGACCGAATTATACAATATAATTGGATAGAAATATAAAAATATGAAAATTAATCATGCGATAAATAGAAAAATGAGAGTCATTCGTTTGATTGAATTTTTCCTGGATGATAGAATAATTTTTTTAATTTGATCCAAGAATGTTGTCGAAATAAATATATGACGATTCATAGTTCTTCGAGGTCAGACTTTAAAAAAAAGCTCGAATAATGTAGTTCTTTTTTTTCAAATAATTACCTGTCAACAAACAATTTCCGTGTGAAATTAAGTTAAACAAGTAAAGAAATCATTTGTGCGTGTAAATATCAAAAGTATTAAAATGACATACAAAATAACACAAGAAACCAAGACAAACACATGCAATGATTTAAGAACAACTAATATTGATGAATAAATGAAAAAATATTTTGACGTTTTTTTTTTGGTCTTTTTTAGATTTTATTCATAAGTGTCAAATTCTTTGATTTATCAATTTTGATCGATGTCACAGATTTACTTTTTATCCGATCTCCGTACCTCGAGTACAAATTAGATATGAAGTTTTACTAGAAGAGCATACATATCTAGAACTTTTTCAGATGTATACGTATGTTGAATGTTCGGTGTGTTCAACTGAGATTCGAGATAGAGAATGTCTGAAATATATGTAGTAGAGACGTAGTAACTAATGAAAGATATGCATGTTCAAGGCTTATCTTAATCTTAGTTTAACATTTCATGAAGGAAACTTGAATAGGCATATGATTGATAATATATCATGTCTATAAAATTCTACATCTGGAATTATTGCATCGAACCAAAAAAAATATACACGTACTTTCTTTAGAAATAGATATGTGAACTCATAAAATATTTTGAATATGACAACAGGTTTGTTTTGTCTATGAATCGAGCATTTCTAAATAATTTTTTTTTCTGTTATTTCTTTATTTTTAAATAGTCAGAATTCTAGGCTTGCAAGATTCTGTATTTAATCAATCATGGAAATGTCGTGATTCCTAATGGAATAAAAGTTACTTGATTCGTATAGTTTTTACGAGTTTGTTTACTTGGTTGTTCTCATTCTCTAAAGAGAACTCAAAGAAAATGTGTGTGTTTTCTACTGTTCTCGAATTTGACTTTGATATGATGACATGTCACTTGGTCTCTTGATAATAATATCCAGAAGGATTTAGATCGTCCTAGTTTTTTTTTTATTTAGAAGAATATTTCGAAAAAAGGACGATTTCTATAGCATTAAATATGATTTAGTCCATAAGAAAAACTCGAAGTAATGTCTAAATTATTTAGCAGAGAAGTCGTGTCTTTTGAAAAGAAACACAACAATCATTCTAATTATTTTCGACGGGTTCTATTCGATGATGTTTTGTTTGAATAGACAAATTATCTAACAAATAAAGAATACTGATATGACAAATTTAGTTTCTCACATGTCAATTTAAATAATGCAAATGATTCTACTAAACAAAATTATTATTTTTGTATATATTCTTGTCGTTCGACAATTTTAGTTGATTCTCCAAACGCTGCAACCTCGTTTTAAATGTTTCTCTATACATTATTCAACACTAGAATATCGTTAGTGATAGACCAACAACAACGTCAATACTCAACATCATGATCACTTTACTCAATGATTGCTTATTCGTGTCTGAGTTTATTTTATGTTATGGCAAAAACATTTTATGATGAGGATTTGTATGCAAAAGGTGCTTTAAATTGCTTGGCATATGTTGGCATCGCGTCATATCAACAATCTTGATAAGTACGTTCTATTGTTCTTGGTAAAAAAATGGACTGGAATGACAGCAGTTATCTGTATTTGTTGGAAAAAAAAACTTTTACTCAGTTTCATTTATATGAAAAACGAATAACGCATGAGTGAAAATTTTTAATGTCTGTTATTCTAGATGCATGCTTTCATATATATTTAGTTGACTTGTTTTTGGCTATAATTATATAATATTATTCAATTTGCTCAAATTGTTGTGAATCTGAGGACAGGTAAATGTCAATCTTTTTCTTTCTTTTTTTTATTATGATGCGAATATGCCTTAGATAATACTTGTCACCGTCAGAAAATTCGACGCTATTCCCGTATATCTACAGGATCTTTAATGCATCTATTTAATTAGCCTAATAGTTGTATCTAATTTTCTCGAAAAGAGACGTGTATTTCTACATAAAAAAGTCTTCAATAATAATAAGTGATATTGATTATGATAGAAGCCTGTTACAGACACTAACGCAGACAGAAATACAAGAATATATAGGTGAAAAACAAATTATATTCTCGTAGGAAATCTTCGAGATAGCATTCAAAAAAAAACATGTTTTTTGTCGTCATTTATTAAACGAAAATTTATTGTAATATTTTCTTCACATCATTGAGCATATAAGGAGAAGTTCGTCTAGTCACCGTGATATTTTATTCAATAGATACGGTCATCTAGAGCTCGAATTCTCGTTTATACGTTTTAATCATATATGATTATTCGATAGCCATCTATTATTTTGCCGATATTTTAATTAGCAAGTGCGTCCGAGCGTATTAGTTTAAATCGTACTTCAAAAAAGATTGCCATTCGTATTATTTATAATTATTTCTTTCTTTTTTTTGCAAAAAAACAAGCAAAGAAAAGGAAGTATTCTTTTCTTCTATTCTTGATAAGATATACTCGTAAATATCTTTCGAATATATTTTTTTGTTTAGAGTAAAAAAAGAAAGAAAAGTAGTCGTTCGATGAATTGAAAAGCAGTGCACTTATTTATATATTCGATATTCCGTGGATAATTAAAAAAAAGTATTCTTCTTTCTAGAATTTCTTTTTTTGGCTTTTTTTATAGCAAACACACAATAAACTGCAACTTCCTTTTGAGTGCACATATCTCGTTTATCTATTAAATCCATTAAAAATCAATTCTATAACGTCTGCTTTTATTTTCAGAAATAATAAAATCAAACAATGACCTTGAATATTTCATGTACATGGATCGGCCTGTTAATATTATTTTTCGGTTCGATCGGTAATTGGCTTTGCATAGGTGTTTTTTGTCGTAAACGTTTTCGTTCACAATTATTAACGCCATTTTTCGTTGCATTACTAATTGCTGATTGTGTTTATTTAAATGTACGTTTTATGAAATTATTATATTATCAACAAACATTATTCAATAATCTATTCGATCCATCGTCTTGTTCAACAAGTTTTCTTCTTCGTTTCTACAGTTTTTTAACTCAAAAAGCTCCGCAATATTTAATTCCATTTTGTCATTATGAATTCTACATCAGATTTTCACTGATTTTAATGTCATTTCTTGCTGTTCAACGTGCATATGATATCTTTCACTCATCATATCATATGAAATCACGAAATGTTTCGTCTCGCACAGCAGCCTATATTCTAATTACTTCAGCATTTTGTCTCTCGTATTTATTTGAATTTCTTGGTTTAAATCTGTTCTGTTCGTATGAATTAAGTTCAACATTGGCTTATCAATGGTTTAATTATATTCAAACGAATCTTACTGATGAAATCATTCTATTAAAATCTTTCATACAAAATCAAACCAATCATTCCGATGAAATCGATTGTATTTTTTCGGCAAATCAATCAAATTGTTCGCAAGAACATCAAGTCGAACTAATACGTAGGTTAACGAGATCGTTGAATCGCTCGGGAACACGTTTTCGTACTTAAGTCAACTTCTAATTAATGAGTATCCTTTTTAAGTATAGAGGAACAGGAAACTTGACCTATTGAAAAAAGATTACGGTTTCTGATACGAACGTTCTTATGTTCTTTGTTTAATTTGACATAAATTAGAGAACATTTTAATTAATCAAAGAAACTACGTTGGTGTTGTTTTTTGTGTTCTCTTAGGTCATGTTTTTGATACACATCAACGACCAATTGTTTACTTAATACATAAAATACAACTTTCAACAACAGGTACTCGTATGGCACGAAATGAACTACGTTTAAAATATCACTATCATACGTGTTTAATTCGTTTTCAACCGGATTTCTTCCTGCGAATTTACGACTTACTTTATTCGAGAATTATCGGTTTTCATCGATACACAATCATTCTTGGTAAAACAAAAACAAATTAATAATAATAAAATCAAAATGATGATGATCAATTTGTTTTTCTATTTAGTTTTCGGCAGTATTTTGCCCTCGATATTAACAATTGTCGGCAATTCTCTGTCATTACATTGCATCATAGCTATTCGAAGTTCAGTCAAAGAACAATCTCGTGCATCTCGCCGTCGCACCGAAGAAACTCGTCGTGTGGTTATAATTATAACAATCGAATGTCTGTTAGCTATCATTAATTCTTGGTTCGTCGATATTATTTTAAGTATAAAATATTGTGGTCGTTCAATAGCTATCGGCGATGATTGTCCACATTTCCTTAGTCGTTATCAGGCTCTTCTAGCCATATGTGATCTTGTTAATTCAATGTCAAATATTATTCTTTATTGTTATGCTGGACGAAAATTTCGTCAAGAATTAGTTCGAATGTTAAAATCTTGGATTCATACGATGAGAAAACGTTTGCCATGCTATTGTCGAATCGAATGGAATAAACCGACGAATTTCGTTCGAAGTATTGACGATGCACAATATAATCATCATTCAGATTCATCAACAAAACCATCCAAAGTTCAGAAATATCAGCCGGAACATGTTAAATTACGACTCATGACTTCGCGAACATCCGTTTTATGAACGACAAAATGTCTTTTTCTTTTCCTTTTATTTATTTATTTAATTATTTACTGATATTTTTTCAGTAGATAATACGTTTTTTACGTCGACGTTTCGGTTCCGATATCTGAATGAAATCTTTTTGTTCGGGCATACAAATGATCTAAAAACAAAACGTGAAAATTAAATGTTCTATTGTTTTTTTTTGTTTGAATACTTTCTCTAATTGAATAAATAGTTCGTTGACTTTTTCCGGTAGTTGTTCGACAGGTGTTTGATATCTTGATCTCATGATTTCATCGATTCGTTCATATTTTTCTTCATCTGTCAATCGTTTTAAACCCGATCGTTTAACTAAATCTCGAATAACAAATGAGAATACTTCGGGATTATACTGTCCATTCGATCGTTCCATTTCTTTTCGAACTACACGCAAATTTGTCGTTATAATCGTAACAAACATTGTCACACAAATAAAAACAACAAAATAAATAAATAATGTGAATACAAATGGTCCAAGAAAAGCATCAGCATTTTGTATATCGGTAACATCGAATTTTAATAATAACATTTCGAATAGCATGCCACTTGTTTGTAAGATTGTCGATGAAGATTTTAATTTCGAAACAAATAATAAATAGAATAGACAGATAAATGCAAAAAATAAAAGAAAAAACATCAGAGAAAATAAAATCATTTCTTTCAAAGCTCGACGTAATGTTCGAATAAATAGATTAACATGTGGGAAAATAATAAACAATCTTAATACACGTATCGTGCCGAAAAAACAACAAAAACCAAGAAGAAATGTTAGAATATCATTTAAAAGTGATGCATATTGAAGATTAATATATGTTAAACCATTTGTTTGACAAAAACGTTTAGTTAAACGACGTGCTTCGATATATCGAGCTATATAAACGCCAACACCTGACCACGAACATAAGAGGATACACCATTCAACGTACGAATAAACTCGATGAAGATATTTCATTTTTTGTTTAATAAAAAGATAAATTTCGTTGACAGTATTAAAAGCAATGAAGAAAATATAGATAATTGCAATGATAAGATAAAATATCGATGAAAAATCATTGAATTCAACATACATTTGTATAGGTTCGACACGTGTCGATGAGAAAGCTTCGCCTGTTTCTAGAATTTCAATTAAAAATGTAACTGATGTAAAAAATTGAACATTCGGATTGTATAAATTCATTTGAATCATAACAGCACGAGATCGATCATCGATCCAAGATAAACTATTGAGAATTGTTAAATTATTTCGCAAATCTTCGAGTGAACCAAGAAATTCATAGACATAACCACCACTTGCATAGACTCCATGATCACCCCAATAACTATACGAATCACTTTGTTCATTTGAACGGTAGATAAATGCATCTTGGATCGATTGAGAATAGGTTTCATTGCTTTCAACTTGCCATCCTGGTTCGTATGACTGATGATCTTCATTTGAGAAACTGTAACCAGGATTACACGACTTAATAGTCGTTCGAAGACGCGCCGGTATAAAACAGGATAAATCTATATTTGTTTTTATTAGTAAAACGATTTTAATAAAACAAAAAACGATTAATACGAACTGTGTTTCAAACGCATCTGTCGCATGATTGCCCAGCCAATGATACGATTCGCCTTATCATCCAAATAATCTGTCAGATTTTGAACTGGTTGACCATTATACCAAGTTTCAGGTTGAATCCTTTGGATGAACACATTCTCCAGCCATTGCCAAAAATCATTGATCGATACAATCTAAATTTAAAAAAAAATTGAGTTCATAGAAAAGTCCAATTGTCTTCTTTTACTTTTTCGAAATTATTTGTTGAACTACGTGTATTGAGAAAAAGAGCTTTGATATGTAGAACTTGTCGTATAGCGTTCGGATCTCGATTCGAATAACTCACAAGATAAATTATCGTTATAAAAACGAGATCGATGCAAATCCGTCGAATGTGTTTCCACATTACTTCAAATTAAAATTAATGTTTTGTTTTATTTTTTACGTCATAGAAGAGAGAGAGAGAGGAGAAGAAGAAAAAATGAACACAGCTGTTATTATATCAAGAAAATGGTTTATTCGATAGTGCGGAAAGAAGCAGACAGAAATTGTATGAATTTAATTAGTTAATGAGAAAAAAGAAATGAGTTTTCTTTTCCAAATGAATAAATAATAGTTTTACAAGCGGCGATCATTTTTCTCTTTTTGTCAAAATAACAGGCAAATAATTATTTAAATAAAAACTTTATTGTCATGTTTTTTTCTTTGTTCATTCAAAAAAAAGGTAGCAAAATCACTTTTCGATTACGAAATGATCTTTCACTTGTGGTTGACATGTTTGGTGAAACCACCATCGATGAATGTTTTCGATAATGTTTACTTTTTGATCCAAATGTAAACGAAGACAGAGATCACAAAATGGTGACATAAAATGCAAGAAGCCACCCCATTGAAAATCATTTTTCCAGTGAAAATATTCTTCGTAGAGTGTTGAATTCGATTTGACTTCAATGAGACGATTAGCTAATTGTTCGACATTAGCAAATTGTTGAACATCAATAAAACCTGACGATGGAATAAAACGAGAATAATTCGTTTGACCAAACACAACTGGTACAATTGGATATTTGATCAATCGAAAGAATTTCTCAGCTAGCGAACACACAAAACAAAAAAAAACGAGTTAATAGAAGTTCGAAATGAGCTCGAATTTTTTACTGATATAATCTTGACAGAGACTATTTTCAAATGATAAAACGAAATAATAATTTTTTGCAAGATATTTTCGACATTCATTTGCATTTCCTTTGGATGATTTCGGACATGGATGTCCGCATTTACCGTACACGGTCACGTCGATATATTTTTGTAGTTCAAGAATTAAAAGCCAACGTTGATTACTAGCTGATCCACACTGAAAACGGACGCATTCGAAAAGATCTTTTCAATTAGATAATTCGATTTGACTTACATTACTAATTAATGCAGCAGCAGTGCCCTTTTTCTTCGTGAAATCGATGTTTTTATGTGGGAGAATTTCGATTTCACTTCTATCGTAATCCGTTTCGAATTGATCTAATTGTTTGTTGGATTTCAATCGATAGGGATCATCACTGAAATATGGTGCAAATATATGCGAATCGAATCGATATGTCATTGACCAATTAAAGAAGTTATTGAACGATCGAAGATCAGGCGTGTTGATCGGTGGTTCCCAAAGAGTCATCACGAAACGCTGTGATGAACGACGATGATTGATGAGATCAGTCGAAAGATTGAATCGATCACGAAGATGATAAACAACGGCATCGGCTTGAGAAAAACGAGTAGGATCTCGTGTTATTTCACAATAATCACTTACGAATGAACAATGAAGTTCGGAGACTAGAAAAATAAATAGAAGAATTGTTTTTTTTTGTTTTGTTAAATTTACAATTAGCAGAATTTGTTCGAGTTTTCAATGACTTAATTGTCCATGTTCGATCATCGAAAAATGGCGTTGCAATGAGAATTAATTTTTTCGTTTTATTTTTTAGGTCGAGAAATTTCTGTCGATTGTTTGTAAATATTTGTATTGGTAAATGAGGATAAAAATCTGTTGTTTCAATTTTATAGTCATTTGCTGTTTGATTAAGAGTTTCATAGGAATCTAATAGATTAGTTTGAATTCCTATTGATACAAACGATAAAATGAAGACACTAAGTACGATCGTAAGCAACAGATATCTCAGATTTTGATAATAAATTCGAGGACAATGTATCGTCATAATGACTGATTTTACGTAAGACTAACTAAAAGACGAATAGAACGCGAATAAAAGTGCATTCGTTCG